>ERZ1643247.317-NODE-317-length-60257-cov-9.696106_pt1 | contig 60257 bp, 62 predicted proteins | sample MGYA00579264_ERZ1643247 | MGnify/ENA primary metagenome ERZ1643247 (study PRJEB29033, sample SAMEA4952262) | chicken gut metagenome | biome: Broiler Chicken; feature: Gastrointestinal Tract; material: Caecum | place: Ireland | collected 2018 | study: Broiler... | reverse complement strand
GCTGAAAAAATAATGAGGGAACGTTTTGGAAAAGATACCATTATTGCATTGGCAACAATAGAAAATGCGGTGCCTTTTGTGCGTTATGTAAATGCCTATTATGAGAATGGCGCGTTTTATATTATTACATATGCACTTTCAAATAAAATGAAGCATATAAAAAACAACCCTGCTGTTGCAATAGCCGGGGAATGGTTTACAGCACATGGAAAGAGTATCAATTTGGGATATTTTGGGAAAGAGGAAAATTATCAAATTGCCGAGAAATTGAAAAATGTATTTTCTGAGTGGATTGACAATGGACATAATAATTTTGATGATGAGAATACAATAATTTTATGCATAGAATTAACAGACGGGCTGTTACTCTCGCATGGAACAAGGTATGAGTTTTAGTTCTCAACTTTCGGTTTGAGGAAATGAATTATGTTTTAAAGAAGAACGGTTTGAAAATCTTCTCAAAAATATGCTGGAATAGTTAAAATATGTTGAAAGTAATATTCTATATGAGCCGGGCGGCACGAAACTGCCCGGCTTTTAATATGCGTAAATTTACTCCTGCAATTCTATATAGATTTTTAAAAAATTATTCTTTTCGTTTGTAAAACGCCCATCCTCTTCCCTTATAAGTGAAGGGAAAAATATTTGGGTGACAAAAGCGAGGATCATATTTGATTCCTGTATCGTAAAAAAATAATTAAGAAATTTGAGTTCACCTTGTAAAATTCCCCCTCCCCGTTGGGTTAAGTGAAGGGAAAAATATTTTTTTCCTTTCAGAGACTGTCGATAAATGAAAGGAAGGGATATGAAATGAACGTATTTGAAGCAGTCAAAAACACTGTAACGGCAAGGCAGGCAGCTGAATATTACGGGATCAAGGTGACGAAAAATGGAATGGCATGCTGTCCGTTCCACAGAGACAGACATCCCAGTATGAAACTGGATCAGAGGTTTCATTGTTTTGGTTGCCAGGCGGACGGAGATGTGATTGATTTTACAGCTGCATATTTTGGATTATCTGTCCGGCAAGCTGCCGAGAAATTGGCAAAGGATTTCGGAGTCCGGTATGAGGTACAGCGTCCGCCGGACAGAGGAAAATGCAAAAGGATTGTGACAACAGCATCACTGGAGCGGAATTACGGGAAACTGGAACGGATCTGTTTTTCTATTCTCGGGCAGTATCGGGAGCAGCTTCAGTTTTGGAAAGAACTTTATGCACCAAAGAGACCGGATGAAGAATGGGTTTCCAGATTCTGTGAAGCTCTGGACAGGCTGACCAGAGTTGAGTATCTGATGGATGTCCTGTTGTATTCACCGCTGGAAAAACGGGTGGAACTGCTGTTGTCCGCCGGAAAGGAGATTACGGGGTATGCAGGAAGACTTCAAAAGCCTGAAACCGGAACAGCTGGAAGCTCTGAAAACACTTCTAGGTAAAACGGACACTGCGGAGTCATCCGAATTTGCGGACTGGTTCGATGGAAATAAGATTGATGAGATTGCTCTCTGTGAATATCTGCTCCGGAAGAAAGAACGGAAATGTATTCACGGCAGGCTTTATGATCTGGATGGTGAGATTGAAGATGAAACCGCCCGAAAAGAAATTTTAGATGAGATCCGGCCTTATCAGAAAACCAATGTTGCCAAAACTGTAGAGCGTATCCTAAACACGCTGAAATTAATGTGTCAGTGTGAAAGGCCGCCAATCAGGGAAGACAGGATTCATTTCCACAACGGGACGTATCATCTGGCAGGATATTTTTCAGAAGAAAAAGAATGGACAATGAACCGGCTCCCTGTCAGATATAATCCGGGCGCTCCGGCGCCGGAGAAATGGCTGGCTTTTCTGGATGACCTGTTGGAAAAAGAGGATATTCCGGTACTTCAGGAATTCATGGGTTATGTGATGATCCCCAGCAACCGCGGTCAGAAAATGCTTCTTATGATTGGAAAAGGCGGTGAAGGGAAAAGCCGGATCGGACGGGTGCTGCGGGCTATTCTAGGAGACAACATGAATACAGGGAGCATTCAAAAACTAGAGAATGACCGGTTTAACCGTGCCGACCAGGAAGGAAAACTTCTGTTCATGGATGATGATATGAGGACAGAAGCCCTGCCTTCCACAAACAATATTAAAAGCATCGTCACGATGGAGGATAAGATTGATCTGGAAAGAAAAGGGAAACAGAGTGTACAGGGGATTTTGTATGTGCGCATTATCTGCTTTGGTAATGGTTCACTGAAATCCCTCCATGATCAGTCCTATGGATTCTACCGCAGACAAATTCTCCTGACGACGAAAGAGCGTCCTGCTGACCGGAAGGACGACCGGTATCTGGGGGACAAACTGATCCGGGAGGCAGAAGGAATCGCGCTGTGGTGTCTGGAAGGGCTTCACAGGCTGATTCGGAACGGATTTGAATTCAGCATCAGCGACCGGGCAAAGAAGAACCTGAAGGATCTAATGGAAAATGAGAATAACATCATTTCGTTTCTGAATTCTTCCGGATACGTGAGAAGGGCAGAAGGAACCTATGCCAGCTCCAGACAGCTCTATTTTGCCTATCGCAAGTGGTGCGAAGATAATCTGGAAAGACCCAGGGCAGAGAATACCTTTAAGAAGTATCTGAATGAGAATGCACAGCCGCTGGGGCTGACTTATGATAAGAATCTTCCCGGGAACAACGGGAAGACAGTACGCGGGTTCCGTGGGATCCATGTGGCAATCCGTACAGAGTAGTGAAAAATAATCCAGGCGTTTCAGGCATTCCAGGTGGGTAAAAAGGAATTACTTTTTATTTTATAATTTATTTTTCTCTAAAGAGTGAAAATAAACCGCCTGAACTGCCTAAACCCTGAAAAATAAAGCAAAATTGAAGTTTGTAAATTGCCTGAAGACTGCCTGGGAAGTGTCTGAAAGTATAATGTATTAAGACGGCTTCTTCCTGTCAGGTATTTTTCAGGAGGGAAGGAGATATATTTATGACCAATATCCCAGTAAGGGAAAGAAAAATAGAAAAGCAATTATTGAATATTAAGGAAATTTGTCTTTATCTTGGAATCGGGCAGACGAAAGCCAGGGAACTGGTAAGAGGGAATAATGGCTTTGGCGTTCAGATCGGGAACAGATGGTATGCTAATAAAAAAGAACTGGACAGATGGCTTGAAAAAAATACGGCATAAATATCGCGGATTTAAACAAATAAACAGGAACCTGTGGTATAGTAAAGTATGGGTAAACAGGTTCCTGTTCAATGTGAAGAAAGGAAATATTTATGGGAAAATCATTGAACGGGAAAGAACTTGGAAAAGGAATCACACAAAGGAAGGATGGAATATATCAGGCCAGATTTACGAACAGATTCGGAAAGCGCCAGACGCTGTACGCCTCTACAGTGACAGAAATCACAAAGAAGTTGCGGGAAGAGCAGTTCAACGATGATAAACAGCTCAACGTAATTTCGACCGGTATGACCCTGGATGAATGGTATGAAAAATGGATCACAACATGTAAGAAACATTGCAGAGATACAACAAAAAGGACCTATGCAATCCAATACAACCGCCTTCGTGAGAGCCTGGGCTGGAGAAAGCTGACCAGATTAAATCTGATCATACTTCAGGATGCATTTAATCAGCTGGCTACAGACGCCATGCGGTGCGATTGCAAAGCGCTTCTTGTAGATATGCTCAACAGGGCTGTGGAAGCGGATCTTCTACATAAAAATATTGCAGTCGGCATAAATCCGATTATCGAAAATGAATATAAAGAAGAAAAGCGAATTCTCAGCGATGCGGAAATAAATATTATCCTGGAAGAGTCTAAAGGCGGGCAGCTGTATCCGTTTTTTGTGGTCGCTCTGGGAACCGGAATGCGTATGGGAGAAATCCTCGGACTAACCTGGGATTGTATTGATATGGAAAATGGCACAATACTGGTAGATAAAACACTGTGTTATCTGCCGGAAGACGGGAAAGCTATATATGAATTTCATCAGCCGAAAACAAAAGCCGGGAAGAGAATGATTCCGATGACAGTAGAAGTCCGGGATGTTTTTCAGGAAATGAAATTGCGAAAAGAGCGTATTGCCGTTCGCCATAATCCCCGCATCGGAATGGAAAACCTTGTGTTTTGCAGCAAGACAAACAATCCTATCAATGAGGCAAATATCAGAGGAGCTCTTCGTTATCTGATTAAAAAAATAAACAGAAAGTATCCGGATCTGAATTTTGAACCCTTCACCCCGCATGGTTTACGGCACACGTTCGCTACGAAAGCTATTGAAAAAGGCATGCGTCCCAAAACATTACAGAAGATTCTGGGGCATAATTCCCTGCAGATGACAATGGATCTGTATTGTCATGTGGAAGAGCATACCTTAAAGGAAGAGATGGCGTTGATAGGAAAAGTGGTGTAGTAGTGGTGTATTAAGGGGCACAGTATATGGAAATGCCTTGCTAGACGGGGGATGCAGGGCATCAGCCTGAAGTTTTATATTTTTCAGGTCTGTCGTGACCGGTAAAAGGAGGAACAGTCTATGTTTTGTTTGAAAAATGAAGAACTGACACTGGAAATCGCTTCTCATGGAGCGGAGATGAGGTCTTTAAAGGACAATCAGACCGGACAGGAGTATCTGTGGGATGCGGATCCGGCTTTCTGGAAACGGACGTCCCCGGTGCTTTTCCCTCTGGTTGGAAACTACCGGGATAAGGAGAGTATCTATGAGGGAAAGACGTATTCGATGTCGCAGCATGGCTTTGCCAGGGATATGGATTTTACTGTGACGGAAGAAGCGGAAAATGAAATCTGGTTTGAGCTGCATGAAACGCCGGAAACAAAGGAAAAGTATCCGTTTGATTTCTGCCTGTCCATTGGTTACAGACTGGAAGGCAGAAGTGTGAAAGTGATGTGGAAAGTGGAAAATACAAATGAGAAGACAATGTATTTTTCCATCGGCGGCCATCCGGCGTTTGTCTGCCCGATTTCCGGGAAGGGAAAACAGACGGATTACCGGCTGCGTTTTGACGCGGAAGGTCCGGTGGTCTCCAGCCTCATCGGAGAGGGCAGCCTTCTGACAGAGGAAAAGGCCGAATATCAGCTGGAAAATGGAGAAATGCAGATCGCAGAAGACCTGTTTTCAAGAGACGCGCTGGTTATTGAAAACGACCAGGCACACAACGTAGCTCTTGTAGATCCGGAAGGAAATGCCTATGTGACAGTTGAGTTTGACGCACCGCTCTTTGGAATCTGGGCCCCGAAAGGCGGCAAGGCTCCGTTTGTCTGCATAGAACCGTGGTACGGAAGATGCGACCGGGCGGACTTCAGTAAGAAGCTGGAAGAAAGAGAATGGGGAAATATGCTGGAACCGGGCAGAATCTTTGAGAAATCCTACACGATCACAGTAGGATAAACCGCAAAATAGAACAATAAACTCAGCAAATCAAAAATAGAAAACAGAGGTGCCGGAGCTTTTCTGTACGTAATACCCGTACGAAGAAGTCCGCACCTCTGTTTTTCTATTGTGATGAGAAACTGTCCCGAATTTCAAATCGATCTAAAGTTTCAGAATATTTCAAATTAGAGATATTTTCGATACAGATAAATTCCCCACAGATCGAAGCATCCGTCTGCCAGCAGTGTAAATCCGAGAAAACGGACAAAGAGAATCGTCGTCTCAAACGGATTGGCAATCAGAATAAGTCCGAAAAGTGCCAGCACCAGTGCCAGAATCAGGGAAATCCACCATCCGTCATAGTCAAGTCTCCGCAGTCGAAGTGACCGCTGAAGGATTCCGATGGCATCCAGCAGAATAATGATCCCAAGGATAAATGGCAGAATGGAAAGAATAATCCGCGGCTGTACCAGGCAGACGACTCCGACGACAATCAGAATCACGCCAAGAATCAGATCCATCTGAAAGGCGGATTCATATTCTTTTCTGCGCAGATAGGAGAACAGTCTGATTCCGCCGTAAAGCAGAGCTGCAATGCCGAGAAAGATGCAGAACAGACGGGTCAGTTCGGTTGGCTTGATCAAAAGTACAATTCCAAGTACAACATAGAGAAACGCCAGTATGTTGTGGCTGAAATGGAGCGTATACTCGTCTCCGGAATGTTTATATTTCATTTAGATTCTCCTTTCTATTCCTTCCAGATTAAAAGCAGGAGTGTACTCCTCCTTTGCGCTGGATTTTTCCTGCATATATCCATCAGTCATTCCGAGGCGTACTGCCTCATCCAGAACCTTTTCATATTCGTAGGTAGTGATGCGTCGATTAATTTCCGGAAAATCGGATGCGTGGTAAAAAGGTGTATACTGGCTCATCAGGCTTAAAAGGAAGCTGCCCTTTTCCAGATGGTCCGCCATCCAGTGCAGAAGACGGATCGAATCAGCTTTTTGTCCCGGAAGAACCATATGCCGCACAATGACGCCTTTCTCCAGAACTCCCTGCTGGTTAAACCGGGGAATGCCGGTCTGGCGGATCATTTCCGGAATGGCCCTGGATGCATAGAAAAAATAATCTCCTGCACGGGAATATTTCTGCGCAATGCCTGTATCATAGTATTTCAGATCCGGAAGAAAAATATCAATATAACCGGAGAGAAGCTGAAGGCTTTCCAACCGTTCATAGCCGCTGCAGTTATAGACAACAGGAACCCGGATCCGGTCTTTGACCAGGTCTAATGCAGAAACGACAGACGGCAGGTACTGGTCTGCAGTGACCAGACTGATATTTTCAGCCCCCTGTTCCTGAAGATCCAGAAAAATCCGGGCAAGTTCTTCCGTGGAAATCTTTTTCCCAAATCCCTCCTGACTGATCTGATAATTCTGGCAAAAGCAGCATTTTAATGTACAGCCGCTGAAAAATACAGTTCCGCTTCCTCCGGATCCGCTGATACATGGCTCTTCCCAGAAATGAAGGGCGGCTCTGGCCGCCGTGATTTCATCGGTACATCTGCAGAAACCGGTCTTGCTGGTCCGGTCGGCATGGCACATTCGGGGACAGAGCGTGCAGTCCTGATACATGAGCTTCAAATCCATCCCGGAGGATGGATGCGGTACAGTCGTCATAATATATTCCTCTCTTTTTTGCAAATTCCGGTAACTGTGCAGACAGGTTTATAAAAGGGTTCGGATGACCTCTTCTACCGAAGAAGTCTGATGTGCGGCGTAGCGCTCCACCCCTTTTGCACAGGTATCCATCGCATAGCTGTTTGGAGTGAATGCAAGCATCTCAATATCATTATACTGATCGCCGAACGTCATACATTCCTCCGGACGGATTTCAAGAGCAGAGGCGATAGCCGCAAGTCCGGTTCCCTTATCTGCATTCGGTGCAATAAAATCAAACCAGATATTTCCGGAGGTGACAATTTTAATACGATCCTGATACTTTTCGCGGAAATATCCGAACGAACGGTCTGCACCGTCAAAGTTACAGATTGCAACTTTCAGGCACAGAGCATCCAGCTGTGTCAGATCATCTGCAAGCTCCACATCATAGTGGACATGATTTTTAATATGGTCGTAAAGACGGTCATTTCCTTTTTCAACGTAGCACTTTTCCGGGCTGGAATAAAGAAGCGAGCAGTCCGGCTGACGGCGTGCTTCCAGAATAATTTCGTTGGCAAGATCCCGGTCAATCTGGCCGGAAGCAACCATTTTTCCCTCATGCATACAAAGAGAACCGTTTTCCGCAACATAGGAAATTTCATCCTGAAGCGGCGCAAAGAGACGGCGGATATTGGCGTACTGGCGGCCGCTTGCAGCGACAAAATGAATGCCTTTTTTCCTGAGGGCAGGAAGCAGTTCAAAAACTTCCGGAGATAGAGCCTGCGCTCCGTTTTTCAAAAGCGTACCGTCAAGGTCGCTGGCGATTAATCGTATCATGACAAATTCCTCCTTATCTGACATTACGGACCACAAGACAGTGTGACTGCTTCAGTTCCCGGAAATCTTCTCTGGAAAATGTTAAAAGGTCCATTAAATGTTTTCTGTCCGTAAGTTCGCTCCGGGACAGAACCGTTTTAAAAACAACAGGGAGCATAGTATAGTTTGAAAGCCCGGAGACAAGTCCAAGCTGCTGGTTCGAGTTGACCAGATTTTTTACGCAGGAAATCATAACATGCTCAGTAGAAGAAATCTGGTTGTGAAGGATATAGGTTCCGAGGAATCCGTTTTCAGAGTAGTCTCCGGTATAAAAGCCGCTGCAGCTTCCGGGATTTTTAAAATCGCGGACATCATTATAAAGATGAACGCAGTAAGGATCATCAGGAGAAACCGGAGGATACTGTTCAATAAGGCTGCGGACAATATCCTTTTCAGAACCGCTGTATGTATACATATATATAACCTCGGCATTATGATCAGTCTCAGAATGCTCATTAGAAGGAACCGAGGTGCCGGAAAGAAGGGCAGACGGTGAAATACGGAGAATTTTGGCCGTTTCAAGAAACGTTGTCATATCCAGGGAAATCTCGCCTTTTTCATATTTGGAAATCGTTGAGATGCTTTTATGGAGTTTATCGGACATCTCTTTTAAAGTCATATTATAGGCGGTACGATATTTTTTTATATTTTGTCCGATGATTTTATTGACATCCATATCAAAAACCTTTCATAATAATCGATTATTTTATGAAAAATGCACAAAGAGCTTGGCGCCGAAAAAATTAAGCAGGAATCTTTGTGCTTTTTCGACTGAGCCTATAATATCACGAGAAAAATTTTCGTGTCAAGAAAACGAAGAAGATTTGCAGGAAATACGTTCAGCTTATAAAATAGTTCCAGATAAAAACGGAAGGAGAAAAAAAGATGCAGGTAGAAGAGAGGCTTATGAGGTACATTACCGTAAAGACGCCGTGCGATGAGAATGTGGAATGTGTACCGACAACAAAATGTCAGTTTGACCTTGCGGAAATTCTGGTCCGGGAACTGAAAGAGCTTGGAATAGAGGACGCAAGACTGGATGCCCATTGTTTTGTATATGGGACATTAAAGGCAACGAGCGGATATGAAAACAGGAAGAAAATCGGGTTTATCGCCCATATGGATACTGTATCCGAATTCTGTGAAGGAGAAATCACTCCGGTTCGCTTGGAGAATTATAACGGGGAAGACATAAAGCTGAAAGAATGCGGCAGGGTAATCAGCACAGAGGATTTTCCTCACCTGAAAGAGTGGAAAGGAAGAACCCTGATCACTTCAGACGGGCGTACCATTCTTGGAGTGGATGATAAGGCCGGAATTGCAGAAATTATGGAGATGCTCCGGATCGTTATTGAGGAGAAAATCCCGCATGGACAGATCAGTGTTGCGTTTACGCCGGATGAAGAATGTGGTTTGGGGGCCGCATACTTTGATCTGGACGCTTTTGATGCGGATGTGGCCTATACTCTGGATGGAGATGGCGAGGGAGAAATTCAGTACCAGAATTTCAATGCCTGTGAAGCAAGATTTTCAGTAGAAGGGAAAAGCGTCCATCCGGGATCAGCCAAAAACGTAATGATCAATGCGGTACTTCTGGCGGCAGAAATCAATCAGATGCTTCCAAAATATGAGACGCCGAGATATACAGAAGGTTATGAAGGATTTTATCATCTTCTGACCATTCACGGAGATGAAAGCCATGCGGAGATGGAGTATATTGTCCGCGATCACGATGAGATAAGCTTCCTGGCAAGAAAAGAAACGCTTCGTCATATCGAAAAATCCGTGAATGAAATCTGGGGTGAAGGAACTGTTTCCCTTGAACTGAAAGATGAATATAAAAACATGGAATGTATTGTAAAAGATCATTTTTATCTGATCGAACATGCAAAAAAAGCATGTGAGCTGGCAGGAGCCGTGCCTGTCATCTGCCCGATCAGGGGAGGTACGGATGGATGCAAGCTTTCTTTTAAAGGCCTTCCTTGTCCGAATCTTGGAACAGGAGGACATGGATATCATGGACCGCTGGAGCATGTATCGGTAGAAGGAATGGAAAAAGCGGTACAGATTATTGTAGAACTTGTAAAAATATTTGCAGAAAAGTAGAGGAAAACAGGATATGGAAAAGAAAAAGAAAAAGCTGTCGTTCCCGTCAGCATTGACCGTGTTGTTTATTGTTTTGATTTTTGCGGCGATCCTGACAGCGGTTGTGCCTGCGGGTCTGTATTCCAAGCTGGCTTATAACGCACAGACGGAAATGTTTGAAGTTACAAACCCGGAGGGCGAAATCACGAAAATGGATCCTACCCAGGAGACGCTGGATGAACTGGGAGTTACCGGAAATCTGGACAAATTTCTGGATGGAACCATCAGCAAACCGGTTGCGATTCCGGGAACTTATGAAACAGTAGAACAAAACCCGCAGGGAGTTTTTGAAATTCTTCTGGCACCAATCAGCGGGGTATATGATTCGATTGATATCATTCTTTTTATCTTTGTTCTTGGTGGATGTATCGGTGTCCTGAATTATATGGGAGCATTCAATTCGGCGATTGCGGTTCTGTCAAAGATTACAAAGGGAAAGGAATACATTCTGATTGTCCTGATTACGATTATTATTGCGGCAGGAGGAACAACGTTCGGACTTGCGGAGGAGACGATCGCTCTGTATCCGATTCTGGTTCCCGTCTTTTTGGCGGCGGGGTATGATGTCATCGTGTGTATCGCAGCGATCTATATGGGATCATCGATCGGAACCATGTTCCCGACGATTAATCCGTTTTCAGTAGGAAACGCATCCAATGCGGCGGGAATCAGCCTGGCGGACGGAATGGGATTCCGTTTCGCGGCATTGATCATCGGTGTGATTATTACACTGGTTTATATTCTGCGCTATGCGAAAAAGGTAAAAGCGGATCCGACAAAATCAATCTGCTATGATCAGTACGAATATCATATGAAAAAGTTCGGGCATCAGGGGGAGGTTCCGGAATTTACAGGACGCATGAAACTTTCTCTGGCCGTATTTGGAATTACTTTTGGGGTGCTTGTATGGGGACTGGTTGCAAAGCAGTGGTGGTTTGACAGCATGACCGCACTCTTTCTGGCGTGCGCGATCATTCTTGCCTTCACCTCCGGAATCGGAGAAAAGAACTTCATGGATCAGTTCATCGGCGGAGCAGCCGACCTGATGAGCGTGGCACTCGTTGTCGGTGTTGCGCGAGGAATTAATATCATCCTGGAAAACGGAATGGTATCCGATACGATTCTGGCTTTCTTCTCCGGAGCAATCAGCGGAATGAATCCGGTTCTGTTTATCATCCTGATGATGCTTGTATTTATCGTGCTTGGATTTTTCATTTCCTCTTCATCGGGACTGGCAGTGCTTTCTGTGCCGATTATGGCACCGCTTGCGGACACGGTGGGTGTATCCAGAGCGGCAATTGTTTCTGCTTATGCATACGGGCTCGGACTGATTTCCTTTATCACGCCGGCCGGACTGATTCTGGCTTCTCTTGCCATGGTAGATGTAACATACGATAAATGGCTGAAATTTATTATGCCGCTGATGGGAATCATGGCAGGATTCAGTGCGGTAATGCTTGTAATTCAGCTGTTCCTGTAGCGGATGACCAAGTCAGGGGACAGCAAGAGTGTCCCCTGATGGAATAGGGAGGACAAGATGGATTTTGAGAAAAAGATCAAAGATGACAGAGAAAGTCTGATCCGGGATATTATGAAGCTTGTTTCCATAGACAGTGTGGAAAGTAAACCGGCAGAGGGAATGCCGTTTGGAGAAGGTCCTGCAAAGGCACTTCAATGTTATCTCGACCTGGCGGAGGAAGCAGGTCTTCAGACAGAAAATTTTGATAATTATGCAGGACATGCGGACTATGGAAACGGGGAAGAAACAGTCGGAATTCTGGGACATGTGGATGTTGTCCCGTGCGGGGAAGGATGGATCTGTGATCCCTTCCGGCCTCGGATTATAGATGGAAAACTATATGGAAGAGGTGTGCTGGATAATAAAGGACCAATGGTGGTATGTCTCCATGCAGTAAAAATTCTAAAGGAAATGGGGATTCCTTTGAGCAAAAAGATCCGTCTGATTGTAGGAGCAAACGAAGAGACAGACTGGAAATGCATGGATTATTATTTTGGAGTAAAGAAAATGACTCCTCCGCAGATTTCATTCACGCCGGATGCGGAGTTCCCTTTGAATCATGCGGAAAAAGGGGTGTTCCAGTACCAGCTTGTGACAGACCTGAAGGAAAAGATCGAACTTTCCGGAGGCAATGCATACAACTCGGTAGCGGAATCAGCATCGGCTCTCCTTCCGGCAGGTTTGGAAGAAACGGTGTGGGAGCGGATGCCAAAGTGGGAAGAAGCAACCAGCTGTAAAATCAGCTGTGAGACAGAAAAGCAGGGTGTGAGGCTGTCTGTCCGGGGATTTGCGGCCCATGCGGCCAGCCCGGCTAAAGGGATCAATGCGGTCAGCGGGATGATGTACATGATTGCCGATCTGGGACTGGAAGGGGAACTTTCAGAGATTGCCCGGTGGTATATGAAAAATATTGGATTTGACCTTCAGGGAAAAAGTCTTGGAATCGATCTTTCAGACGAGATCTCAGGGGCTCTAAGCTTTAATGTGGGGAAAGTGGAAGTCATTGATGGAAAACTGATCCTGTCCATTGATAACCGGGTTCCGGTTACATACAAATGTAAAGAAGTGCAGGATCTGCTGGAAAAGAATCTGGAAGAAAGCCGGTTCCGGTTTGAAAATCCTCAGATTACAGAAGCAATCTATGTGCCAAAAGACAGCTTCCTTGTAACCACACTGATGGATGTTTACCGGGAGATAACACAGGATTATGATGCAGAACCACAGGTGGACGGAGCGTGCTCCTATGCGAGAGCACTGGAAAACTGTGTAGCGTTTGGGGCTATTCTTCCTGGACAGCCGGATCTGATGCATCAGAAAAATGAATATCTGGAACTGGACAAACTGGATCTGTGGATGAAAATCTATCTGGAGGCAATCTACAGACTGGCGCAATAAAGCTTCATGAAGACAAGAGCTGCACGGAAAAGATACGTGCGGCTCTTGTCGGGTTTCGGGAGAGTTATGGAATTTTGAGTTTTAGGAAGAAAAGATAGGACGGTACAGTTGTAAAAAAAATACAAAACAAGTATAATAGAACCAGAGTGAGGAAAATCACCAGAACAGAAAGGAACGAGTATGAAAATAGGAATTGCAAATGACCACGCATCTGTAGAGATGAAGCAGCAGGTTGTGGCATATTTAAAAGAAAAAGGATATGATGTAGTAAATTATGGTACAGACTCCACTGAGAGCTGTGATTATCCGGTCTATGGTGAGAAAATCGGACATGCGGTGGCATCCGGGGAAGTGGATTTTGGAATCGCGATCTGCGGTACCGGACTTGGAATTTCCCTTGCGGCAAACAAGGTCCACGGAATCCGGGCTGCCGTCTGCAGCGAACCGTACACCGCCAGACTGTCAAGACAGCATAACAATGCAAATGTTCTTGCGTTTGGTTCCCGTGTAATTGGAATTGAACTTGCTAAGATGATTATCGACGAATTTCTTGGCGCTGAATTCGAAGGCGGCCGCCACCAGAGAAGAGTCGATATGATCATGGATGTAGAAAGAAGAGAGTCCAAACTGGATTAATCAAAAAGGAGGAAAAAAAGATGTATGCAGTATTTGATGAAACTCTTGTAACCGGAAATGAGATGATTGACGCTCAGCACAAGGAGCTGATCGGAAAGATCGCAGACCTGGAAGAAGCCTGCGAGACACACAGAGACAAGGCGACAGCAGTGAAGCTTCTTAATTACCTTGCTGACTACACAGATTTCCACTTTGCAGCGGAAGAAAAGCTTCAGGAAGAGATCGCTTATCCGGGGCTGGAAGAGCACAAGGCAAAACACGAGGAATTCAAGCATGCGGTAGAAGATCTGCATGAAATGCTGGAAGAAGAGGAAGGCCCGACAGATGCGTTTGTCAAAGCGCTCAATGAGACCGTGACAGACTGGCTGTTCCGCCATATCAAGGGATTTGACCGCTCTGTGGCCGAATACAAAAACATGAGACAGAACAGTGAAAATTTATAAAAATAACTATTGTATATTCAGATTTAGCGTGTTAGAATAAACGCGTATGGAAAGCAGATATTCGTAAAGTTCTCCATGCAAATATTTTCTTAGCGGCCGGAGGCTGCATTATTGATTGAGTTAGAAGCTCAAATTTTATAAGTTGGTTACTTTATAACCGGTGTGCAACAGCATACACAACTTGTGAAACGGTCAATAAGAGTAGTAAAAGTAAAAATATTTGCTATATAGACTCTACGCCAATATCTGTCTGAATATGCGATAAAACTGTATATGTATCCGCACAGTTTCTTTGACTGTGCGGAAAGAAGATAGAGAAGACACAAGTAAATGGTATGTATGCCGTCTGCCTGTGTCTTTTTGTTTTGCGGAAAACTTTCTCTCAGAAGGAGTTCCGACCTGGATCAGGGCAGGCATATCAATACGTAAGGGAGTAAGTGGAAATGGAGATGTTATCACAGAAGAGAGCGCCGATCTACGAGGCGCTGGAACGGTTCCGGAAAATGAGAATCGTGCCGTTTGATGTTCCGGGACACAAACACGGACGGGGGAACCCGGAACTGGTGGAGCTTTTGGGAAGCAAGTGTGTCGGTATTGACGTCAATTCGATGAAGCCGCTTGACAATCTCTGCCACCCGGTTTCTGTCATCAAGGAGGCGGAAGAGCTGGCAGCGGATGCATTTGGAGCGGCGCATGCCTTTCTGATGGTCGGCGGGACGACATCGGCAGTGCAGAGCATGGTGCTGTCCTGCTGTAAAAAGGGCGACAAGATTATTCTGCCGAGGAATGTCCACCGCAGCGTCATCAATGCGCTTGTGCTCTGCGGAGCAAAGCCGGTATATGTGAATCCGGATGTGGATCATCATCTGGGGATTTCTCTTGGAATGAAGGTATCCCAGGTGGAAAAGGTTATCCGGGAGAATCCGGACGCGGTGGCAGTGTTTGTGAATAATCCGACCTACTACGGTATCTGTTCGGATCTGCGCACGATCGTAAAGCTTGCCCATGAATACAATATGCTCGTACTTGCCGACGAGGCACATGGAACCCATTTTTATTTTGGAGACGGACTTCCGGTTTCTGCCATGGAAGCGGGAGCGGATATGGCGTCGGTCAGTATGCATAAATCCGGCGGAAGCCTGACGCAGAGTTCCTTCCTTCTGACAGGACCGAATGTCAATGCAGGATATGTGCGCCAGATCATCAATCTGACCCAGACGACAAGTGCGTCCTATCTGCTTCTTTCAAGCCTCGATATTTCCAGGAGGAATCTGGCGCTTAGGGGAAAAGAAGCGTTCGCAAAGGTGGCGGAGCTTGCCGAGTATGCGAGAAAAGAGATCAACCAGGTCGGAGGATACTATGCGTTTGCAGGAGAAATGAAAAACGGAAGCAGCGTGTTTGATTTCGATCCGACCAAACTTTCGGTACATACGCTGGACATCGGGCTTGCGGGGATCGAGGTATACGATATTCTGCGGGATGAATATGATATTCAGATTGAATTCGGGGATCTTGGAAATATTCTGGCATACCTTTCCATCGGAGACAGAAAGCAGGAAGTGGAACGGCTCGTCAGTGCCCTTGCGGACATTAAGAGACGGTATCAGAAAGACAAGACAGGAATGCTTTCACAGGAATATATTCCGCCGAAAGTTGTGATGACTCCGCAGGAATCCTTCTATGCAGAGAAAGAATCCCTCCCTCTGGAAGAGACGAGAGGACGGATCTGCAGCGAGTTTGTGATGTGCTACCCTCCGGGAATCCCGATTCTCGCACCGGGCGAGGAGATCACCGATGAGATTATTGGCTATATTGTCTATGCCAAGGAAAAAGGATGTTCCATGACCGGGCCGGAGGATGAGAAGATCGAGCGGCTCAACGTACTGAAGGAGGAATAAAAAATGGAAATGTGGTTTTCAGATGAACATACGGACCATGCCAGACTGTCCCTTCGTGTGGAACGGCAGCTGTTCAGTGCCGAGAGCGAGTTCCAGCGGATCGATGTGCTGGAATCGACGGAATTCGGCAAGGTTCTTGTGGTGGACGGAGATCTGATGCTGACGGAAAAGGACGAATTCATCTATCATGAGATGATTACCCATGTACCGATGGCAGTCCACCCGGATGTGAAAAAGGTGCTCGTTATCGGCGGAGGCGACGGAGGCGTTGTCCGGGAGCTGATTAAATACGAGACGATCGAGACCATCGATGTGGTGGAGATTGATCCGCTTCTTGTAGAGGTCTGCCGGAAATATATCCCGGAGATCGCCTGCAGCCTGACGGACCCGCGGGTGGCAATCTACCATGAGGACGGACTGCGGTTTATCCGCTCACGGACCGATGAATACGATCTGATTATCATCGATTCCCCGAATCCGTTCGGACCGGGCGAAGGATTGTTTACAAAGGAATTTTACGGAAACTGTTATAATGCCCTTCATGAAGACGGAATCATGATCAATCAGAACGAGAGTCCGTTCTATGCAGAAGAAGCGTACCAGTGCCAGCGGATGCACAAGCGGATTGTGGAAACCTTTCCGATCTGCCGGGTGTACCAGGCACACATTCCATCCTACCCGTCCGGACACTGGCTTTTCGGATTTGCGTCAAAACGGTATCATCCGCTGGATGACTTAAACGGCGTAGCATGGAAACTTCGGGGAATCAGCACGAGATATTATGCACCGAGGCTTCACGCGGGTGTGTTTGCCCTTCCGGTGTATGTGGAGGAACTGTTAAAAGATGTTGAAGAAAAACGTAATTAATTTTATCGGATGTGATGCGGAATATGAGGATGCCAAGGTCGTCCTCTACGGTGCGCCGTTTGACTCTACCACATCCTACCGTCCTGGAACGAGATTTGCCGGACAGGCCATCCGGAATGAGTCTTACGGACTTGAGACATACAGTCCGTATCAGGACAAAGATCTTCTGGACTGCCATGTCTTTGACAGCGGTGATCTGGAACTTGCCATCGGGGATTCCGAAAAGGTGCTTGCTGCCATTGAGGAGCGTGCAGGTGAAATTTTAAAGGACGGGAAACTTCCGTTTCTGATCGGAGGAGAGCATCTTGTGACCCTTGGAAGCATCCGGGCCGTGGCAGGGCAGTACCCGGATCTTCATATCATCCACCTGGATGCCCACACGGATCTTAGAGAGGACTATCTGGGTGTGAAACTTTCCCACGCCTGCGTCATCCGGCGCTGCTGGGAGATTCTGGGAGACGGAAGGATCCATCAGTTCGGAATCCGCTCCGGGGAAAAGGAAGAGTTTTCCTGGGCGGCAGAGGGACATACAAACCTGCATCCCTTTGATCTGGAAGGGCTGGAAGAAACGATCGAAAACCTGAAAGGAAAGCCGGTTTATTTTACGGTGGACCTGGATGTTTTGGACCCGTCGGTATTTCCGGGAACAGGAACGCCTGAACCGGGCGGAGTCAATTATATAACGCTGCAGAGGGCAGTGACCGCTGTCTGCAGCAATGTGAACCTTGTAGGGTGTGACGTCAATGAGCTGTGCCCGCCGTATGATGCAAGCGGGGTGTCCACAGCCGTGGCATGTAAAATTATCAGAGAAATGTTGCTGGCAATCGGCAGATAAAAGTAGAAGGAGGAACTTATCATGGGAAAAGTACTTGTAATCGGATGCGGCGGTGTCGCAGGAGTAGCATTTCAGAAATGTGCGCAGAATGATGCGGTGTTTGACGAGATCTGCATCGCAAGCCGCACAGTATCCAAGTGTGACGCGCTGAAAGAAAAACTGGAAGGAAAGACAAAAGCAAAAATCACAACCGCGCAGGTGGACGCGGACAACGTGCCGGAACTTGTGGAGCTGATCAAGAAGGTACAGCCGGACGTCGTGCTGAACCTGGCGCTTCCGTATCAGGATCTGACAATCATGGATGCCTGCCTGGAAACCGGCGTACACTATGTGGACACAGCAAACTATGAGCCGGAAGATACGGCAAAGTTTGAATACAAATGGCAGTGGGCGTACCGCGAGAAATACGAAAAAGCAGGAATCACGGCCCTTCTTGGAAGCGGATTCGATCCGGGCGTGACAAGCGTATTTTCCGCTTATGCGCTGAAACACTATTTTGACGAAATCAACTACATAGATATTCTGGACTGCAACGGCGGAGATCATGGATACCCGTTCGCAACCAACTTTAACCCGGAGATCAATATCCGGGAAGTGTCCGCAAAAGGCTCCTACTGGGAGGATGGACACTGGGTAGAAACCGAGCCGATGGAAATCAAAAGAGAGTATGATTTCCCGGAAGTAGGAAAGAAGGATATGTACCTTCTGCACCATGAAGAGATCGAGTCTCTGGCACTCAACATCCCGGGCATCAAGAGAATCCGTTTCTTCATGACATTCGGACAGAGCTACCTGACTCACCTGAAATGTCTGGAAAATGTAGGAATGACATCCATCGAGCCGATCATGTACGAAGGAAAAGAGATCGTACCGCTTCAGTTCTTAAAGGCTGTCCTTCCGGACCCATCCACTCTGGGACCGAGAACAAAAGGAAAGACCAATATCGGATGCATCTTTATCGGCAAGAAGGATGGAAAAGAGAAGAAACTTTACATTTACAATACGTGCGATCATCAGGAATGCTACAAGGAAGTAGGTTCCCAGGCGGTTGCCTACACAACAGGTGTTCCAGCCATGATCGGTGCGATGCTTGTGATGAACGGTACCTGGCAGAAACCGGGCGTCTTCAATATGGAAGAGTTTGATCCGGATCCGTTCATGGATGCACTGAACAAATGGGGACTGCCGTGGAAGATCTGTGAGAACCCGGAACTGGTAGATTAGGGCGCGGCCATGAGAAAAGAAGAACTTCGCACGCCGTGCTATATTGTACAGAAAGAAAAGCTGGAAGCGAATCTGCGGGTATTAAAGCAGCTTCGCGAGGAGACCGGGTGCCGGATCCTGCTGGCCCAGAAGGCATTTTCCATGTATTCACTGTACCCGCTCATCGGGGAATACTTGGACGGGACGACGGCCAGCGGGCTTTATGAGGCCAGACTGGGGGCGGAGGAGATGGGGAAGGAAAACCACATCTTCTCCCCTGCTTACCGGGAGGAAGAGTTTGACGAGATTCTTTCCCTCTGCGGACATATTGTTCTGAATTCCCCGGCCCAGATCCGAAAATATAAAGACCGGGTGAAAAAAGCAGGGAAAAGTCCGGGAATCCGGGTAAACCCACAGTGCTCCACCCAGGAGGGGCATGATATTTACGATCCATGTGCGCCGGGATCACGCCTTGGAACAGTGAAGGAACAGTTGACGGAAGAACTGATGGACGGTATTGAAGGCATTCATTTCCATACGCTCTGCGAGCAGAATTCCGATGATCTGGAAGTGACGCTGCGGGCGGTGGAGGAGCAGTTCGGGGCGTGGCTTCCAAAGATGAAGTGGATCAATTTTGGCGGCGGCCACCATATTACAAGAAGCGATTATGACATTAAACGGTTAAAGCGGTGCATCTGCCATATGCAGGAAACATACGGACTGGAAGTCTATCTGGAACCGGGGGAGGCCGTCGCGCTGAATGCGGGGACGCTTCTGACGGAGGTGCTGGAGACAATGGAAAACGGCATCCGGATCGCCATTCTGGACACTTCCGCAGCATGCCATATGCCGGATGTACTGGAAATGCCGTACCGTCCGCCGCTGAAAGATGCAGGCCTTCCGGATGAGAAGCCTTACACATTCCGTCTTGCCGGCCCGACCTGTCTTGCGGGAGATGTGATCGGTGATTATTCTTTTGACCATCCGATCGCACCAGGGGAATGGCTGGAATTTCAGGATATGGCAATCTATACGATGGTAAAAAACAATACCTTTAACGGGATGAAACTTCCGGATATCGTATTGGAAGATCAGGGAGACTATCAGATCATCCGAAGCTTTGGATACGACGAATTTAAACGTAGACTCTAAAAAATAATAGACATAGTGTTGCATTTCAAGTCTTTTTATATTATAGTGAAAGAAGAAAAAGAGGAGGATGCCGGCATGACAGGACAGAAAGTGGATAAAAGAGTTGCGAGAACCAAGACAAGATTAAAAGAAGGTCTGGCAGATCTGATGACGGAAAAAAGTATTCAGGAGATTACGGTAAAAGAGCTTGTGGCCCATGTCCACATCAACCGTTCTACTTTTTATCTGCACTACTCTGATATTTCCAACATGCTTGAAAATGTGAAGCAGGAGCTGATAGAGGAGATTGCCGAAGTGATGGAAACTTATCCGCCGGAACCATTTTCCGAGCAGAGTGTTCTGTTTATGAAGGACATCTTCTTTTCTCTCGGGAGAAACCGCAAACTGTATCGATCTCTTATGGGAGAAAACGGGGATCCGGCCTTTGTTCAGGAGGTAGAGGATCTTGTCGGAGAGAAGTGCCTGACCGGACTGAAGCGCCAGTTCCCGAATGAGATGAATGTATTGAAATATTCCTACCGGTTTTGTCTGTCAGGCTGTGTCGGGCTCATCCGCTACTGGCTCCAGAAAGATCCGGAGGAATCGGAAACGCCGGAAGAGATGGCAGATATTGCATTCCGCTTTATTATGAGCGTGATCCGCGATACGCACCCAAGAGTCCGGAGATAACAGGGGGGACGAAGATGCAGATTGAGACGTTGAAACAGGCGGGAGCCATTTATCTGGAACAGATCCAGGAAGGATTTGATCAGTGCGACTGGGTAGAATTCACACTGGATGCCGGGGAAGCTGTGGATAAACTGTCCGCAGAATGGGAGGCATGTGGAAAAGAGAATGCCTGGGCGGACTTTTATTACTTCACTCTTCCCGATGAGGCGAAGGAAAAGATCAGGGAAAGCCTGACGGAAGAGGAAAACAGGTACCTAAAAGAGCTGGAAGCGGAGGAAGACGGCATCATTTTTCCGCTGGAGGAACGGCTTCTGAGGCTGCTTGCGAAGCTGAATGAGACCGAGATGCTCTTTTCCACCTTTTACTTTACTAATCCGGCAAGCACCTGGTGGGGAAATTACCGGAAAAACTATGTGGTGTTCCGGGAAAAGAAATGAAAAAGCAGCGATGAGAGTGAATAGAAAAAACAGATAAGGAAAGGACATGGAGCATTTTCCGGCTCCATGTCCTTTCTGTCTGTGACTCTTTATTCTTCTTCCGGTTCTTTTTCGACCTTTGATACAAGTGCGGACTGGATTCTTCTTCTGGAGATCGCATCTACGTGGATGTGAATATCCCCGACATCCAGATCGACAGTTGTACCATCTTTCGGGATCGTCTTCAGGTTGCTGAACACCATTCCGCCAAGTGTGGTATAGTCGGAAGATTCCGGGAGATCGATGTCCAGTTCTTTTGCGATGTCATCGACATCTGCGGTTCCGGTGACTCTCCAGAGATTTTCTTTGAGCTGTTCGATCTCCGCCGGTTCGTTTTCATCAAATTCATCGTAGATATTTCCAAAGATTTCTTCCACCAGGTCTTCCAGCGTTACAATACCGGAAGTATCGCCGTACTCGTCAACCACGATTGCAATGTGCAGTTTCTGCTTCTGCATATCACGGAAGAGCGTGGATGCATGAACCGTTTCCGGGATAAAGTATGCCGGACGCAGAAGTTTACGGATGTTCGTTTTCTCACCGTTGGCGCGGGAAAGCAGGAATGTACGCGCATTAAGTACACCGATAATGTCGTGGAGATCATTCTGGTATACAGGGTAACGGGAAGTACCGGATTCCGTAATAAGCTGCGTGATTTCTTCATCGGTAGCATCCGCTGAGATGGCGATGATCTCAGATTCATGTGTCATACAGTTCCGGACAATGGTGTCATTAAATTCCAGCACATTCTGGATCCATTCTTTCTCATCGCTGTCAATTGATCCGTTCTCTTCTCCGAGCTCTACCATGAGACGAATCTCATCCTCCGTTACGGTCTCTTCTTCCGCTTCCGTCTTCATACCAAACAGCTTCAGTACAAGATTGGTAGAAAGAGAAAGAAAGGCAACTGCCGGCTTCATAATCAGAGCAACAAAAGAAACTACACGATAGACAAATTTTGCTACAGCAAAGGATTTCTGCATGGCAATCCGTTTTGGAACCAGTTCACCGAAAATCAGTGTGAAATAGGAAAGAATAATGGTGATCACGATAACGGAGAGTGTATCCAGTACTGAGACCGGGAGAGAATGAAATCCCAGGTCTTTGTATACCCAGTCTACCAGATAGCCGGAAAAGTTGTCCGCGGCAAACGCACTGCCGAGGAATCCTGCCAATGTAATTCCGATCTGGATGGTTGAGAGAAATCCGGAAGGCTCTTCCACCAGTTTCAGAAGACGGGCACAGGTTTTATCACCGTCCTCCGCCGATTTCCGAAGTTTGGAGGCATTCAGTGAGATCACTGCGATCTCCGCCGCCGCAAAAAATGCATTTAAAAAGATAAGAATGACCTGCAGCAAAAGCTGGGGTAATATAGAATTCATAAATCAGTTCTCCTTTATTCATCATATTATTTGTAAAAATGTAAAAGCTTCAAATGCCGGTAAAATACAGGCGCTGTCATAGCCGAAGCCGGATAAAAAAACACAAAAAGGCATAGCCTGTTGTTTCATGAAACGACAGACTATACCTCATATCCGGATTTATGTTCATTTTTACAAAATTATGATGCTCAGAATCACCGTCGCTTGAGTCGTCCATAAAAATGTAATACATCCTTTCTGAAAATAATCATCTGTTGCTGACAGATGTCGAGATGATTATATAGGATGGCGGTGAAAATGTCAATAGCGCAGTCTGAGAGTTCTCATACGACGCGTATCCGGAACCGGTTCAGGTTCAGGCATCAGGAAACCCGACCGGACATTTCATAGACCTTTTCGGCAGCCGCCATGGTGGACTCGCGGTGGGAGACGATGACGATTGTTTTGTCCCGGCCCAGATCTTTGAGAGATCTCAGAATGATGCTTTCGTTGAGGGAATCCAGGTTGCTGGTCGGCTCGTCCAGAAGGATGAGCGGAGCATCGTGGAGAAAGGCTCTTGCCACCCCGATCCTCTGCTTTTCTCCGCCGGAGAGAGTATCTCCGAGTTCTCCGACCATGGTGTCATATCCATTCGGAAGGCTCATGATAAACTCATGGAGAGATGCCTTTTTCGCGGCTTCCTCGATTTCAGCCCGGGACGCGCCCGGCTTTGCGACCGCGATATTGTTGGCAATGGAATCGTGGAAGAGGCTTGTCTCCTGAGTGACATAACTTTCCATATCCCGGAGGTCTTTCGTGTTGATCGAAGCAATCTCCCGTCTGTCGATCTGGATGGAACCGCTGTCCGTATCATAAAAGCGCATCAGAAGTTTGAGAAGCGTGGATTTTCCGGAACCGCTCTTTCCATGCAGACCGATCCGGCTTCCCTTTGGAATGGAAATGGAATAATCGGAAAGGATCTGTTCCTCCTCGTATGCAAAGGAAAGATTCTGACATTCGACAGATCCGAATTCAGCCGGTTCTTTTCCGGTGACTTCTTCAATTTCCGGTTCTTCTTCCAGAAGAGACAGGACACGTTCACCGCTTGCAAGTGTCTGCATCAGATTATTGGAAAGTCCGGACAGCGCTACAACCGGGCCAAAGGAGCCCATCATCAGAATCGTACACAGAAAGGCGCCTTCCATATCCATCCGGCCTTCCATGCACATCCATGCGCATAAGAAGAGCATCCCGAAAGAGAAGAACAGGATGAGGAGACTTGTCAGTCCTCTCTGGTTTCCTTCCAGCTCTTTCATCACAGTCTGTTTCCGGTTGAGTTCCTTGCTCCGCGCTTCCAGTTCTTCCATCCGTTTTTTACCGCAGCCGTACTGGATTGTCTCATCCAGTCCCCGAAGGCTGTCCAGAACAAAACTGTTCAGCTCACCGAATTCATTCCGGAATGCCATTCCGGATCCGGCACCTTTCCGTGAATTCCACACCGGAATGAGAACGCCGACTGCCACATAGCCGCACAGCGCAAAGATTCCTGCCGGGATGCTGTAGCGGAAGAAAAAAACTTCCATGATCAGGCAGGTCAGCACGGCAATGGCAATCGGTGAAATGGTGTGGGCATAAAACACTTCCAGAAGTTCAATGTCCGTCGTCAGGATGGAAATCAGGTTTCCTTTATCCTTCCCGTCCAGCTTTGCCGGACAGAGACGGCGGAGGGCGGCAAAGACCTTATGACGGATCAGCGCCAGCAGCTTGAACGCGATATAGTGGTTGCATGCCTGTTCACCGTAGTGGAGAATGCCTCTGAGAATGGCAGCAGCCCCAAGACAGAGAAACAGAAATCTCAGTGAAAATCCGCCCGTCAGGCCGGAAAGCTTCAGAATTCCTGCGCCGGCCATGACCGTAAGGAAAATGGCGCACAGATAGCCGGCCACGCCCAGAAGGATGGCCGCAAGCATGACATGGAGCAGAGGACGTACCAGTCCGATCAGCTGTCCCATGATTTTGATTCCGCTTCGTCGTTTCATGATTCAATCCCCCTTATTCTGCATAAATCCTGCTGTTTTTTGAACATGGCCGCATAACTGCCGTTTTGCAGCATCAGCTCTTCGTGCGTACCGCTCTCGGAGATTTCCCCTTTTTCCATCATGTAGATACAGTCGGATGCCGTCACATTGGCCAGACGGTGGGAAATAAAGAGAATGGTCTTTGTCTTTGCGAGTTCCCGGACCACTTCCATGATCTGGTCTTCACTTTCTACATCAATATTCGATGCCGCTTCGTCGAGAATGTACATTGGCGTATCATGGAGAAGGGCTCTTGCAATGGCAAGACGCTGTCTCTGACCGCCGGAGAAATTGCTTCCCTGCTCCTCGAGCACCGTATCCAGTCCGTTCTGGTTTTCCAGAAATTCCAGAAGACGCACTTTCTGAAGCGCATCTTTCATCTCGGAATCGGACGCATCAGGATTTCCCATCCGGAGATTGTCCCGGACCGTTCCTTTAAAGAGATAACTGTTGTGGCGGATCAAGGTGACGGCATGCATCAGATCCTCCTCACGGATTTCGGATACCGGAATTCCGTTGATCCGGATCCGGCCGCGGAAGTTCTGGATCTTTCCGGTCAGAAGAGCGGCGGCAGTACTTTTTCCACAGCCGGAGATGCCGACAAGGGAGATAAAGCTGCCTGCCGGAATGGTCAGGGAAATATCCTTTAATACCGGTTTTTCTTCTTCATAGGAAAATTCTACGTGGTCAAAGGATGCCTGTACCGGACCGGCTTCCAGACGCTTTGTCCCGCCCTGTCCTTCCTCCAGATCCAGAATCCGGAAAATCTTGTCACTTGCGGACATTCCGTTCATGGCAATGTGGAAGAAAGAACCAAGGAGTCGGAGAGGAATGAAAAATTCCGATGCCAGAAGGATAATGGTAAATGCTCCGGCAAAGCTGACGTGTCCGTCCGCGTATTCCAGTACGGTGACGATCATTCCGATGGCCGCGCCGCCGTAGGCGACAAGATCCATCACACTGACAGAATTCAGCTGCATGGTCAGTACCTTCATGGTAATCTTGCGGAAGCGCTCGGCCTCCTCGTCCATCTCACAGGATTTCATTCCGTCTGCCTGATAGATTTTCAGAGTTGTCAGTCCCTGCAGATTTTCCAGAAAACTGTCGCCGAGCTCCGTGTAGATTCCCCAGTATTTATTCAGCAGTTTTTTGGCGAATTTCTGCACCGCCACAATGGATACCGGAATCAGCGGCACACAGATCAGAAGAATGAGGCTTGCCTTGAGGCTGACAGGCGCCAGCACAAGAAACAGTGTGACCGGAGCCAGAAGGCTGTAAAACAGCTGCGGAAGATATTTTCCATAGTAGATCTCCAGCTGTTCCACCCCTTCGGTGGTTACCTGTACGACCTCGGAAGTCGGTACCTTTTCTTTATACGATGCACCGATCCGCAGAAGTTTTTCATAAATCTGACGGCGCAGTACAAGTTTGACATCGGAACTTGCCTTTCCTGAAGCGATGGCGGCCATTTTTTCGCAGCCAAAGCGGACAAGAAGCGAAAGAACCGCAATGACGGCGGTCCGGGTCCAAATTCCCTGATTCAGTGTGCCGTCCATCAGACTTTGCAGAAACGTGCCTGCCGCAAAGATAGCCGCAATCTGAAACAAAAGAGCGATCCACTGCCAGAGAATATTCTGGATAATATATTTTTCAGATCCCTTCAAAAGCTTCATGAGCCTTGTCTTGATCATATCATTGTTCTCCTTTTAGTTTTTTTTCTTTCATCGAGCAGATCATGTGATCCACTGCCATAACGGGATGGTGCAGCAGCATCCTTGGACCGGAAAACCGCATGACTTCCCGGATCCGTTCCCGCATTTCCGGGCGGTAGCAATGCACGCGGCAGTTGCTGCAAAAGGTTTTTGATTCCATGAACGGACAATGGTCCGAGCGAAGGTGCGAGTAGGAACGAAGCTCCAGACATTCCGGGCAGAGCTGTTCCTTTGCTGTATGATGCTTTTTACGGCAGTAGAGAGCGATCATCAGATCGACGACCTGCTTTTCACGCTCTCTTTTGTCTGCCGTGCTGAGATTCTTCCTCATGACTGCTCACCCTGCGGGATAGTACGGATTTTTGTAAAAAAGTAGGTGTATTTAAAGAGGATCAGGAAAACGATGAAAAGTCTGCCCGGCAGATTTGACATCATGTACATGGCGATCAGAAGCATGGCAGAAGCCGGAAGCAGAATACAGAGCTTCGTCTTTAACGTCATGGCCCGTTCCTTCATAAAACTGTCCAGATGATTCTGGTACAGACGTGTTCCCATAAACCAGCGGTGGAACCGTTCAGAGCCTTTTGCAAAACAAAAAGAGGCTACCAGAAGAAACGGTGTGGTCGGCAGTACCGGAAGTACGACGCCCACAGCGCCGAGAGCGAGTGACAAAAAGGCTGCGATCAGCCACAAAAAGCGAAAAGGATTTCGTTTCATAAATACCTCCTGATTTACTTGATGGATAGTCTCAACTAACTTGCGAACCTATCCTAGCATAGGAGGCAAGAGGATTTCAAGCAAAAAAAATGTTCCGGGGACGGAACATTTTGGAAAAGGACCCGGAAAACAGTCTGTTTTCTGCGGGTCCTGATTGTTCCGCCCCTGGAACAAAGAGCTGTTTATTTAAAAATCATGATCATTCTGGCGCGGCTTTTTGGCATATGCACCGGCCCGACAGAGCAGGTAAACTCCATCTCCACACTGGCCTGCAGAATCCGCTCCTCCTCCCGATAAAAGAAATCCAGAGGCTGGATCGGAAAGACAAATGCATCTTCCCGTCGTCCGCATGGCCGGGAATCGCCGTGGATGAAACAGGAGAGAGTGTCCACCTGCCCGCGCATCCGCATGCCGCGGACACGGGAATCCTGTTCCACCTCCCGGATTTTCAAAAAGACTTCGCCCTTTCCCTCCTGAATCCGGAGCAGCCCGGGATGGAAAAAGCCCTGATCCGCCATGGAAAGCTGTGCTTCCTCTTTCCCAACCTTGTAGATGGAGAAGGCAAATTCGTACTCTCCGTCCGGAAGCTGGAAACAGAGCCGGTCTCCCGGAATTTCAGTAACAGATTTCAGGGAAGCAAAGAAAATGGAAAGACGGTGCCGGGAATACAGTTTTTTTCGGGTGTCCGTCGAAAGCGCACAGACAGTCCGTCTGGCTTCCTCTTCTAACAGGTCACCCTGCAGAAAAATCTCCGACTGTAACCATTCTTTCATCTGGTCAACTTCCTGCCGGAGAGCACGGGCTGCCTTTTCGCCGTCAGGGGATAACATTGTTTTCCCAGGTTCCGCCACGTAGCCCATCTCAAAAAAGGCACTCAATGTCCGGCTGAACGTGGATTTGGCAACACCGCAGGCTTTTGCAGCCGCAGTTACGGATAAAGGCTGGTCTTTCCTTTCATATAAAAAGAGCAGATATTTGATTTTCTCTTCTGCCAGATCTCTGGTCATGCCGTTTCACCTCATTTTGGTTAGCAATATCTAACCAAAACAGTAGCATTGAAACGACCGGATGTCAATTCTTTTTTGCCCGAAAGCAACATACTGTGGATTATGACATCATTACAAGCCGGGCCACAGCAATCGGATCATCCTCAGAGAAGCCCTGAGCACAGTATAAAATCGTGTGGACATAGTCTGCCTCCAAAGACAGTGCAAGTGCAATCTCTTCTACAGATTTTCCTTCTCCATATACAGAAAGGACCTGTTGAACATCAGAAATGGTTCTGGCAAGTGCCGGATCCTGAGTCTCATCTGAACCGGTGGATGGGATTTCTTCTTCAGCGAGCATAAAATCTTCCAGTTTCAACTCCTTCTTCTCCTCGTTTTCCTTATAATATTCTTCGGACAGCTCCCAGTCCGTCATATCAAATGAATTTTCTTTGTCAGCCATGGAAAAACCTCCTTTAAAAATAGGTGACTTTATTGTAATATGAACAACAGAAGAGTGCAAGGAAAAGAGGCGATACGATGAGGTATTACATTGCGGACTGCCACTTTTTCCATCGGGGACTGAATGAAAAGATGGACAAGAGAGGCTTTGCGGATGTGGAAGAGATGAATGAATATATGATCCGGAAATGGAACAAGAAAGTACGTCCGAAGGACGAAGTTGTCATTCTGGGAGATTTCTCCATGGAAAAAGGAGAACGGACTAATGAGATTCTGCGGAGACTTCACGGAAGGCTGTATCTGATCGAAGGAAATCACGATTATTATCTGAAGGATTCCGATTTCGAACGGGAACGTTTCGTATGGATCCGGCCTTATGCGGAGATGAAAGACAACAAAAGGAAAGTCATTCTCTGCCATTATCCGGTCTTCTGCTATCACGGACAGTACAGGAAAGACCAGGAAGGAAATGCACGCACCTATATGATGTACGGACATGTCCATGACAGCTTTGATGAAGTACTGGTATCCCGATTTGTCCGGGAAACCGGGGAGACAAAAAGGGTCAATATGTACACAAAAGAGGAGGAGACGATTCCGTGCAACATGTTGAACTGCTTCTGCATGTATTCCGATTACGAACCGCTCTCTCTGGACGAATGGATAGAACATAACAGAAACAGGAGGGCAAAACAGGGAGGCAGCGAGGAAACCGCACAAGGGGATGGCGCGCCGGAAAAAAGAATGGTATAGTAAATGAGGAAGACAACGAAAATCAATATATAAGATAAGAAAGTACAGAAAGCAGCAGACGGAGGAAAAAACGATGCGCAAAGAAGCAGCTTTAAAGATGTGGTGGGAACTGTACGAAGCAGCCTGCCGGATAGAAGAATTGAAACCATGGGAGTACCTGACAAAGGATCAGTATGTCGTTATTCAGTTAAAAGATGAGAAAGAACCGATCTTTCTCCGTATCCTTGGAAACGGACAGGGAGAGGAAAAAGAGATCCATATTTATCCTGGCTTCAAAGGATGGCAGGATCTGACCATGATTGCGGAATTGGGAACCGGACTGGAAGAATATCTTTCCGAAGATTATGCCATGTCGGACCGCCGCACTTTGATCTGCAGATATGGAAAGAAGTCAGACATGATGTATTCACAGCAGGAGATTTCAAAAGCACTGAATCTTCCGATGGCAAAAGAAGAGATGTGGCCGAATTTTATTTCCTACCGTTCCAGATACATTCCATTTTCACCGGATCAGGACGAGGTGCTTATGATGACAGAAGCCATCCGAAACCTGTTCATGTGCATCCGGGCGCTGGAAGAAAAGAAGCTTCCAATGAAGTGGGAAGAAAATGAACGGCTCTGCCGGATTTTTAATGTCGAGACCGGACTCTGGAACATGTTCCCGGCAAAGATTCCGAAACAGACCCGGCCATACATGGGAATGCAGATTCAGAAAGAAGAATTAAAAGAAGAACTGAAAAATACTCCGGAAAAAGAGCAGAATGTTCAGATTGATTTTTACTATACTCATATCGCAGAAAGCGACGAAGAGGCGGGAAGACCGAGAAATCCATTTCTGTTCGTTGCGGCGGACGAAAAGACCGGAAAAATCATAACCCGGTATTTCCTCAAACCGGAGGAGACAGAGCTGTCTGTGGTATCCAATTTCCTCTTAAGCCATCTGAAACAGCAGGGAAAAATGAGAAAGATCACTTCCGGAAATCCGTGGATCATCAAGGCGCTGGAACAGATCTGCCAGGAGCTGGGGATTGAGACGGAATTAGGAAGAACGGAAGTGCTTGAGGAACTGATGAAGAAGATTGAAAACCGGATGTAGGAGATACAGATGAAAACATTTCAGATAAAATTGGCGGAAAAGAAAACAAAACCACCGGTATGGAAGCGGTGTATTGTGCCGGGAGGCATTACCTTTTCACAGCTTGCCGTGATTCTGGAGGCAATAGCGGAGACAGAAGTTTCAGAACAGTATGAATTTGAATTTTACCAGGCCGGAATTCAGTTAAGAGAGTGGAGAGAGGGCGAACAGGCAGTCAGAAGATATAATTTTGATTACTGGTGTTCTTCTGATACTTATATTGACGATCTCATGGGGAGGGAACCATGGTTTACATTCCGGACAGGAAAAGAAAAGGAATATCGTGTTACGATTGAAAAATGTGTCACGGACGAGAAACCATATCCATATATTCTAAAACAAAAAGAAAGTCCGGACAGCAGGACATGGATGGACGTGGAGAAAGCGAATCAGGAGCTTCGCGGACAGTTTCAGGTGACTTATGGAGATCCGGATTACCGGACATTTGACGAGTTGAAACAAGAGATGAAAACGGGTAGTTTCGGTCTCAGGGGAGCAGAAAAACCTGTGAGCCGTACAGAACGCAATGAGAAATCCTCAGAGACAAAGCTGCGGGAGTTTGCGGATCTTTTGCAGAAGCATCTTGCAGAAAACAGGAATGCGCAGGAACGATATACACGAAATCCTGAGATGGCAGAAATTATGTCCTCCTGGACGAAAGAAGAACTTAAAAGTCTGGCAGAAGACCTGGAATTAAAAGGATATCATTCTTTAAAAAAGGATATTCTGGTCTGCAAAATTAAGGAAGAACTTTTGAAGCCGTCTGTGATGGAACGGCAGATGCTGATGTTCAGTGATGAGGAAATTGCTGCGTTTGAAAGCGTACTGAAAACAACGGGATATTACCCGGTCAGAAAAGATTTGGAATTACTGGAAGGATTTTATAATCTGGCCTATGTGGGAATTTATAATGACAATTTCTCCGCAGTTCCGGATGAGGTAAAGAAAATATACAAAAAGGTTAATACACCAAAATTCCGGAAAAAGAGGAAAAGAGCCTTTTGGATGATACGGTGTCTTACAATGGTAATTTTTCTCTACGTCCTGGCACCTATCTCTGTTATAAAGGAAATGCTGGTGAAATGTCTGGGCGAAGATATCAGTGAAGAGGAATTTCGGGAGATTTTTGCATGGATTCCAGATTATCAGAATCCTTGTGTCATCCGTGGAGAGTGGGTTATATACAAAGAAGTTCTACCGCAGGGGCTTTATAATAAGATCAAAGAAAGCCAGGGAGACCTGGAATATTATATTCCGGAACAGGAAGAGATTCTGGATTATACAGGACATGGATATCCATCCAGAGATACCTGCTGCAGGAAGGTAAAAGAGTTTCTCATAAAACGGATGAAGATCGAGGAAGAACAGACAGAAAATCTGATGCAAGGTATATATAGCAAGATATCTTTAGGTGGCGGGCCATCTGATGTGACAGAGATTTTTGAGGAAGAAGGAATCATATTTCCGGATGAAACTACGGTCAGGGATTTCATAGCTTTGCTGATAGAATTGAATAATAGCACAAGAATGATCCAAAACCGAGGCTGGACTCCGAGCGAGATGACAAAGAAAAGGCCGGTACTTCCCGAAGGGCAGAAACCGACCATTGTCCCGATGAGCAGTCTGGCAGCGGAACAGCTTAAGCAGGCATCGAATGAACTTCAGCAGATGGGATTTACCGTTGATCTGGATTCCGGAGCAGATGAAGTGGAAACTGTTTTTATGCCGGATGGAATTGCGGGACATACCGTGAAAGGGATAAAAAAGATTTATCCGAATGATCCGTGCCCGTGCGGAAGCGGAAAGAAATATAAGAAATGCTGCGGGAAAAATAAGAAGGGATAAAGAAGAAAAATAGAGGCGTATTGTACAGGTGGCACACCGAAGTCAATACGCCTTTTCTGCTTTATTTGATGACAAATGCGGCTGGAAACATCAGTACTTTTCTCAGGGTCATGCTATGTTCTTCTTTCTTATAAGAATAAGACACCGGAAACCAGACAGGTGTAGACATTCTACACAAATTTAGCGAAAAGAATGGAATAAGTCAGAAGGCTATTATATAATTTACCTTTAGGGAAAATGCTTTGGGATTGTGTCAGAAAATAACTCAGAAAAGGGGATTGTCATGAAAGTATTAGTGATACCAGATGTTCACCTGAAACCATATTTGTTTACTCAGGCGTCATCCATTCTGGAGAGCGGTGCTGCCGACCAAGCGGTCTGCCTGATGGATATTCCGGACGACTGGGGACAGGAACATCATATTGAACGATATGTAGAAACGTATGATGCTGCGATCGCATTTGCCAAGAAGTATCCGGACACACTCTGGGCCTATGGAAATCACGATCTGTGTTATATGTGGAACGAACGGGAAAGTGGATACAGTGTAGCGGCTGCCTGGACAGTAAGAGAAAAGCTGATGGAGCTAAGGCGTGCACTGCCGGAAGGAAACGAGATCCGGTACATTCAGAAGATTGACCAGGTGCTGTTCTGCCATGGCGGCGTCCGGGACGAATTTGTAAAGGGAACGGTAGAAGCGGAAAAGTATGATGACGTGGACGAAGTGGTGCGCACGATCAATGAGTTTCACCACGACCTGATGTGGAATGATATCTCTCCGATCTGGTACAGACCGCAGTATTCCAGCTGGAAAATGTACGGGGAGGATCAGGTGCTTCAGGTGGTTGGGCACACTCCGGTAGAAGCGATCTACAGAAGAGGAAATGTGATATCGTGTGATGTCTTTTCCACATACCGGGACGGAAGCCCGATCGGATCCCGGGAATTTCCAATTATCGATACAAAGACATGGGAATTTCATGGAGTAAAACATTGACTGCACGCAGCGTGCAGGACTAATGTAGGAGCAGGACGAAAGTGTACCAGGTGTCTGGAAGTTCTGAACTCCCTGAACGGGCGGGGAAACAAAGGATAAAGGAGAGAGAAAAAGTGACAAATCTTATGAGAAAGATGAACGCAAAAAAAGTAACGGCAGTTATCGTGCTGCTCGTAGTGATGATTCTGTCTATGACAGTTGTTTCAAAAGTGGCAGGTGATCCGGAAAATCATAGGAAGACGATCGAATCATTGGATGAAAAGAAGGAAGATGTTCTGAAACTGACAGCAACATCCGCAGCGGCATCGACAGCTCTCGCCGCCATTCCTGGTGATGCGACAACACCGGTGGCAAATAAGCTGGCGGATCTGACATCGTATTTTCTGATTATTTTGATGGTAGTCTTTCTGGAAAAATATCTGGTTACCCTGACCGGCTATGCCGCATTTACCATTTTGATTCCGATTGCATGCGTATTGCTTGCTGCCGGAATCTGTGCAAATAAGGCGGTGCTGAAAATGCTGGCAGCAAAAATCGCACTGTTTGCTGCCGTGATCTTTCTTGTGATTCCATTCAGCATGAAGGTCTCTTCTATTATAGAAGAGACGTATGAGGTGTCTATGGAAGCAACGGTGAAAGAGGCAGAGGATCTCACAGATGAAATCAATGAGAATACGGATTCCGAAGGAAATATCATCGAGAAAGCACTGTCAAAGATCAAGGATGGAGTAACCGGCCTGCTGGATAAAGGGGAACAACTCCTGAATCAGTTTATTGAGACGATTGCCGTCATGCTGGTAACATCCTGCCTGATTCCGATTCTCGTACTTGTCTTTATGCTCTGGTTCATAAAGATGCTGTTCGGAATCCAGATCAATGTGCCAAAAGATATGCCAAAACGGATCGCGTCAAAAGTCCCGGGACAGAAAAAGGTGGGTGCCAAATTGCAGGATAAGGTCAGTGCTTCAGAAGAGACAGATGGAAGGACGGATGCATAGCTATGATGGAACGATGAAAGAAATGACATTTGATTTTGCGGCAAAAGATATCAGGGGCAATTGGAAAGGTTCGCAGGAGACAGTGATAGTGATATCGAGTCAGAGTAGAATTAGTAGTATGGGTGTGATAAAATATATTTTGTATTAATTTTACAAACGATCTATGCTATCTTAAACGTAAGAAAGAGGTGTCTGATATGAACAGATTTTCTGAAAAAGATTGGAAATTATTTCGGAGAAAAATTGTCGGATGGCAGGAAGCATATATGGATAAATTGAATAAAGAATATATCGAAATTCTTAGCGGTGAGGGAGATCCATCTGATAAATTCTGGAAGCTCGAGAAGCGAATCAAAGAGGATAAAAAGAATTGTGGAGTACAGTGTGAAATGAGCAGGTCCAATCAGTTCTATATTATAATGTCTTTGTTGAATGAAGGTGCGATTGTGTTGGAGGATCTTGATGATTTTAGTGATGATTTGAAAGATACAATTAAATTTTTTTACAGAAATACATAAACAAAGTTTGTGGGAGATTATAGAATTATAGTCCTATAATCTCTCATATTTTCTATATTTACAAGTTTCTTATACTATGATAATTATTTTGCGAATTGGAAAATGCTTACCTGGAGTCTATCTTCTATGCTAATGTTATGTAAATGAATAAAAATGGAAAATGTGTCAAAAATATTCAATGGAGGGTTGCAAATGGTTGATGCAAAGCATAATATAATGAGTAAAAATGGTAAATGTGTCAAAAATATTCAATAAAACGAGGTGGCATATGGAAATTAAGAGAGACAATTATTTAGAAGCTCTAATAAATCGAATGCATAATCATATGATCAAAGTAGTGACCGGGGTCAGAAGATCGGGGAAATCTTATCTGATCTTTCACATTTTCCGGCATTATCTTTTGGAACAGGGTATTCCGGAATCTCACATTATCAGCATTGAGCTGGATCAAAGAAAGCACAGACAATACAGGAATCCGGATGTAATTCTTGAATATATCGAATCCTGTATTCAGGATGAGGAAATGTATTACATTCTTCTGGATGAAGTTCAGCTTTTAAATGAATTTGAAGAGGTGCTGAACTCTCTGCTGCATATTGATAATGCAGATGTTTATGTGACGGGCAGCAATTCCAAATTCCTTTCCAAAGATATTATAACAGAGTTTCGGGGCCGGGGAGATGAGATTCATATTTTTCCGCTGACATTTTGGGAGTTTATGCAGGTATATGAAGGGGATATGTACCATGGGTGGGCAGATTATATCCTGTATGGAGGGCTGCCTTTGACTGTGACTATGAAGACAGAGGAACAAAAGGTTTCCTATTTAACACGGCTGTTTGAGGAGACATATCTGAAGGATATTATAGAACGACATCACATTGAAAAAACACAAGAACTGGAGGACTTGGTTAATATTTTGGCTTCAGCTATCGGTTCGCTTACTAATGTACCTAAAATTGAAGCAACATTTAAAAGTGTGCTTGGATCAAACATTAGTGGAAATACAATCCGCCAGTATATTGAATATTTGGAGGATGCTTTTATTGTACACAAAGCAAATCGCTATAATGTAAAGGGAAGGAAATATATAGGTACACCTGTGAAATATTATTTTGAAGATGTAGGCCTCCGAAATGCCAGATTGGGTTTCCGTCAGGTGGAAGAAACACATTTGATGGAAAATATTATTTATAATGAACTGCGCAGCCGGGGGTATTCTGTTGATGTTGGGTTAGTGGAACAACGTAAACGGGATGCTGACGGGAAAATGGAGAGAAAGCAGTTGGAAATTGATTTTGTTGCAAATATGGGAAGCCGAAGATATTATATTCAATCTGCATTTGCTATGTCAACGGAGGAAAAAAAACGACAGGAGAAGGCATCTCTGTTACAGGTTCAAGATTCTTTTAAGAAGATTATAATAGTTAAGGAAGTAATGAATGTGACCAGGGATGAAAACGGGATTACAACTATGAGTATTTATGATTTTCTGTTGAAAAAAAATAGTCTTGAACTGTAACCGTAACATAGATTTTCCAGGCATAAGTGTACTGTTTGAAAGAAACAGATGGTAAAGGAAATTATAAAAGTAAAGAAAAACAAACATTATGAGTGTTCTTGATCATAATCAGGAATTGACACGGCGAAGCTGATTTATGTAGAGCGTAAGATGAAGAAGGGATAAGGTGGTGGAAAGAAATGTATCTTCAATGTACAAAAAAGCTACTTGATAAACTGGATTCTGAAAAAATCAGGATGGTTTCGGCAGATGAATGTGATGATGGAGCAGATGGTTTTTACTCCTGGCATGTGAATTATATTACGATTAACCGGAGAAAGGTTATCGTATGCATGAATAATCTGATCCGATATCCAATTATCCTATATCGCCCGAAAGCAAAGGATATTGCACATCTTGAATCAAGAATCAAAGAAGGAATCCGTACTGCATTTTTGGAAGAAGGTATTCCTCAGGAGTTAGTGGAGGAGTATTTCAGGAATTGCGGAGATGTAAGGTTTTCAAAAACGAAGGATAGAAAATTATTGGCAAAGCTAAATCAGACTTGTCAAATCGTTCAGTATTACGCAGAACTGCTGGATGAAGATACGGTGGTACAGAACAGAGCCAGTCTGAAGTTGGGAAGATATATGGTAAAATTTGAAGGGCAGTATGAATGCCCGGCGTACATTTGAAGAACTACATATGGCGATTCAATACACTTTTGGATGGTTTGGTTATCACTTACATGAATTTTCTGTAGTGGATCAGAATTACAAAGCAGAAGAAGGGACACCGCTGTATGCATATCCAAAGAAGATCAGGATTGTGGATGGAGAAGATCCTGAAGTGGAACAGTTTTTGGAGCGGGATCGGTATGAAGTAAAATATGATACGAAGACAAGCTTGAGAGGGATTTTTCAGGAAACAGATCGGTGTATTTATACCTATGATTTTGGTGATAACTGGGAACACGAGATTATTCTGGAAAAAGTAGAAAGGAACAGCCATAATCGTATTCCGTATCTGTTGGAACAAAAAGGTGAACGGCCTCCGGAAGATGTAGGAGGAGAAGGCGGTTTTGAAGAATATATGAGAATCGTATCTGATCCGGAAAATCCAGAGTATGAGTTCATGGTTCAATGGTCGGAAAATACAAGAGCAGACCAACGGACAATTGAGGAGATTAATCGGTAGCTGAACCGGTATTATGGTTACATAGGTTTTAGATAACAGGATAAAAGAGGAGAATGAACAATGATTGCACCGAGAAAAATACGTTTTGAAGCAGGAAAAAGAAGAAATGAAAACTTTGCATTTCGTACTTATTTGAAATGCAATGCGGAGGAAGACAAATTGGATGAGCAATTTCAAAAATTGCATCAGGAGTTATTCAGAAATTATGACTGTAGCAGGTGCAGAAATTGCTGTAAGATGTATCGTGGCAGTATACCGAAAGAAGACCTGGAGCAGGACGCAGGAGTACTTGGGCTTACAAAGGAAGAACTCATAGAAAAATATCTGGAGAAAAGTGAAACGGAAGATGGATATGAAACAAAACATGTACCTTGTGATTTTCTGGATCAGAATGGGGACTGCAGATTAGGGAGTTGTAAACCGCAGAGTTGCAAAACTTTTCCCTATACAGATCAGCCGGAACGGCTTTACAGTTTGCTCAGCGTGTTAGACGTGATTGAAGTTTGCCCGGTGGCATTTGAGATTTTTGAAAGGTTGAAAAAAGAATATGGGTGGAAGTATCAGAGGTAGAAGTTTGCAGGAAAAGGGAAGAGTGGAATAGTATATGAGATTGTTTATAGCGATTCAATTATCAGAGGACATGAAAAGGGCTCTGACAGCCTGCATGAACGATTTGAAAAAACAGGGAGTGACCGGCAATTATGTACCGGCGCAGAACCTGCATCTGACATTGGCATTTATTGGAGAATATGATAAGCCGGAGCGGATAAAGGATGCTATAAACAGTATTCCGCTGCCCCGGCTTCGTCTGAAACTTTCCGAGAAAGGAAAGTTTGGGGATCTTCTGTGGGCGGGAATTCAGGAAAACCAGAAATTGAATACATATGTGAAGGACCTGCGGGCGGCTTTGAAAGAAGCAGGAATTCCGTATGCGCATGATAAGTTTATCCCGCACATCACTCTGATCCGAAAGTCCGCATCGAAGGAAACATATCAGGTGCATTTGAGAAAAGTGGAGATGAACGTAGAACGAGTAGTGCTTATGAAGTCGGAGAGAAAGAATGGGAAGATGGTATATCGGGAGATATAGGAGCGGTCTTGATCATAATACAAGAGTGGAGCAGATGACAAAAGAGGTTTTGGTTTGAGTTAATGTTGGCAAGTCCTTATGAATGATGCCCTAAAAAATAGTATATGAATATTATATTGCCTTGCAGAAATGATAAAATAATGATAAGATTAAGATAATAAAAGATGGAAATTGCGATAAGAAAGGAGAGGTTACTATGATACAGATCAGACCTGTTTCGGATTTGCGAAATAAATTTCCTGAGATTGAAATGCTTGTCAATGAGGGGCAGCCGGTATATTTGACAAAAAATGGATATGGGGCAATGGTTGTGCTTAGTTTGGAGGAATATGCAAGTCTTGTAGACAATGTGGAGATGAAACTGGATGAGGCGGACAAAATGGCAGAAACTAAGGAAGAAAGACTAAGTCATGAGGATGTGTTCAGAAACGTTAGAGGTGCAATCCATGGCAAATAAAAAATACAGACTCCAATATCTTCCTTTATTTGAGCAGGATTTGGTGCAGACGGTGAGTTACATTACAAATGTGCTAAAAAATCCCGATGCAGCGGAAAAACTTGCGAATGATGTAGAAGCGGCAATATTGGAACGTTTGGATCATCCATTGATGTTTGAACCTTATCCCTCTGCAAAAAAGAGAAAATATCCATATTATCGGATTTATGTGCGGAATTATGTGATTTATTATGTGGTTATTGGAGATGTAATGGAAGTTCGGAGATTCCTTTATGGAGCAAGAGATACGGACAGATATTTGTAGAAATAACGAGGAAGTCTCTTTTATCCGAATGTATGAATGATGACGATTTTCTCTGCATACATTGTAAAAATAGTGAGTGTAGAGGAAATCTATGAAGGAATATATCGAGGAGAGGGCGGTAGAGATCGCACATTACATCATTGATCATAATGCAACAGTGAGGCAGACGGCAAAAGAGTTCGGAGTGAGTAAAAGTACCATACATAAAGATGTTACTGAGCGTCTGCGGCAGATCAATCCCCAGCTTGCCGGTGAAGCGAGAAAGGTACTGGATTTAAACAAATCTGAGCGCCATATCCGGGGAGGCATGGCAACGCGCGAAAAATATAAAGGAAAGCATATGTATTAAAAGAGAGCTGATGTTTTTGGCTAAATAGGGTCAAAGGCATTGGCTCTTTTCTTTTTGCAAATAGACTTGTGGTGATGGACAAGAAGCCGGATGATAAGAGATGGAAGTTTTAGCGAGGTGAGAAAAAGTTACAATAAAGATAAAAGAATGGAATAGAAATGGTTTCGTAATTATCAATTTTATAATTTATAAGTAAATATATGAGAAAATTTCTCATATATTGTTTGCAAAAATGCAAAATGGAATATAATAGATGGTGAAAAGAAATATGAAATGTAGGAGGTAACTGTTATGCTATGCCAATTTACAGTCAAAAATTACAAGAGTATTCGAGATGAAGTAACATTCGACATGCAGGCTGCGGCTATTTCTGAACATGAAGATAGAATAATAAGAGATAAAGATGGAGAAATATTTTTGCCTGTTTTTGCAATATATGGCCCAAATGGCGGAGGAAAATCCAATGTATTGGAAGCGCTGCATACATTAGCAGTAAAAGTGCTTCGTCCTTTATATGCAACTGGAGACAATGAAGAACGTATTTTTCTTCAGAAAAAAATGATAATAGAACCATTTGCCTTTTCAGAGGAAACTAAAAGCGAGCCCACGGAATTTGAAATCTTTTTTCGCACAGAATTAGCAGAATATAGATATATACTGCATGTGAAAAGAGAGGTGGTTGTCTATGAAAGACTTGATCGGGTAAAAATGGATACAGGTAGGCGGTCGGCTCTTTTTGAACGTGGCGAAGAAATTATGTTAAAAGGTGCGTTTGCGAAGTTAAAGATCAGTGATGAGCTGTCTGAAACACTTCCATTATTATCTTATCTTGGAATTACTTATAAAAAGAATGAGGTAGTAAAAGACGTTTTGGAATGGTTTGAATATGGAATCGATTTCTTGAACTATGGGAATCCAATGGAAGAACTTCGTATGGCAGTATCCAGTTCGGAAGCTGTAAAACACTTGATGTTGCAGATGATCCAGGAGATGGATTTAGATATTGTAGATTTTCGTGTAGTCAAGGATGAAAATGATAGAATTGATGTATATACAAAACATATGGTAGGAGACCGTGAAACGGAATTAAATTTGCTGGAAGAGTCCAGTGGAACAAAGAAATTATTCGGTTTGATGCCTTTTATTGCAGATAGTTTATTGTCAGGAACTACCCTGGTAATTGACGAATTAGATGCCAAGATACATCCGGTATTGTTACGCTATATTATTATGATGTTCAGTAATATGAGCATTAATAAAAAGAAGGCACAATTAATCTTTACCTCTCATGATTTATCCACAATGAATAGTGAGGTATTTCGCCGGGATGAAATATGGTTTGTGGCAAAAGGAAATTCTCAGAATTCCCAATTGTACTCCTTGGTAGAGTTTAAAAATGAAAAAGGTGAATCTGTCCGTAAAGACGCAAAATTTGATAAGCAGTATCTGGAAGGTAAATATGGTGCAGATCCGTATCTTAAGCGAATCATAGATTGGGGGAAGGTTAATGCCTAAAAAAGCCAGAACGGAATCTTGGAGAAAAAAGCGTCGCCAGGAGCACTTGGAAATGAAAATTTGTAAAAATACGAAAGGAGAAATGCAAGGTGTATGATATCTCTATTATAGGTGCTGCGATTATTGATATTCTTGCTGCACCGGTAAGTGAAACAGTATTTTCCACCGGCTCTTGTCCGATGGACACGATTCAGATGTCTTTTGGAGGGGATGCGCTGAATGAGGCGGTGATCCTCAGCAGACTGGGAAAAAAGGTACAGCTGATCACAAAGGTTGGTGAAGACGAAGCCGGAAAGCGGGTACTGAATTTTATGGAAGAGAACCGGCTTTCTGTGGAGAGTGTGAAAATACAGAAAGACCTGGCAACGGGTATCAATATCGTTCTGATCAACGAAAAAGGGGAACGGCATTTCCTGACGAATCCGCATGGAAGCTTAAGAAAGCTGGCATTTGAAGATATCAACGGCTGTCTCGATGATGCGGCTCCGATTGTAAGTTTTGCGGGGATGTTCGTTTCTCCGCTGCTGAACATCGCAAAAATGAAACAGTTATTTGCCAGAATCAAGGGGAAAGATCGATTTTTGGCGGTGGACATGACAAAGGCGAAAAACGGAGAAACGCTGGAGGATATTGAAGAACTTCTTCCTTATATAGACTGTATCTTTCCGAATGAAGAAGAAATCGCTTTATTGACGGGCGAGCGGGATCCTTTTAAAAACGCAAAGCGTCTGGTATCATGCGGAGTAAAGACAGCGGTTGTCAAATGCGGGGCCGACGGATGTGTTGTAGCGGACAGGCAGGGCGTCCGGGCAATCCCGGCGGTTCCTGTGAAGGTATGTCTGGATACGACCGGAGCGGGCGATTCGTTTGCGGCAGGCTTCCTTTGGGGAATTGCGAACGGATGGCAGATTGACGAGTGTGCGAGGTTTGCCTGCGCGGCCGCTTCCTGTACCGTGGAAGCCTACGGGGCAGCGGGAGGAATTCATTCGCTGGAAGATGTGAAGAGAAGAATGAGATAGAAAGTAACGCTCCGCGAGATGCGCACTCGCGCAAAGCAGAAATTTGTCGCTAAAGCGACCGCGCTCGGCGCGAGAGTTCCGCAAACGGAACTCTTTGTTATTTACCGGAACGCCCACAGGTCTTTGATCTGTCCGCTGATCCGATCGTAGTCCCACAGCTTTTTTGAATTTTTCCGGCTGTTCGGATCATTGACTTTGATCTGTCCGTTTTGATACCCGGTCAGAACGATAAAATGTCCGGTCGTTGTGAAGTCTCCAGGACCTACGACAGCGACAATCGGATTTCCTACTTCCAGGTTATCGATGATCCGTTGCTCATCCAGCGGAATCTCCGTGACATCAAATCCAAGGGATACTCCTCCCTCGGAGAAGAGAGTCCAGTAGGAGCCGCTTCCATCGGAGGCATATCCGTGGGAGGTGGCAAAATCTGCCATCCAGGCAGGATTCATATTCGTATTTCCGGTGAGGTAAATGGCCACCATGGAAAGACAGGTTGGGCCGCAGCCGCTTAAACCGAAGAGATCTCCGGCGTACTGCTTATAACCCCAGCGCTGATCCCACTGCATGAGAAGCGGGACGGAAGACGTATTCAACGTGCTCAGGTCGATGGCAGGTGTTTCATCCTTTTTCGCCGGATATTCAAAGACAAAGTCTTTGGTTTCTTTATTCCGGTCATACAGATCGATCAGTGACTGCGGATAGTTGCTGATGTCGTAGCCGTTGGCGGAAGCATACCGACTGATTTCTTCCTCGGCGGAGCCGCCAAGGAGGGAAAGGATCCCGGACACCAGTCCGGAGTCTGCGCCGGCAGAACGGTTCAGTATATAGGAGGCGCAGGCACAAAGAGCCAGAATCATGCAGAGCATGGGAAGGAAAAAGTGAAGCAGGTGCCTCCGGCGTTTCCTGCGATAACGGATTGGTTTTCTTGTTCTTGTATTCATGAGAGATCATTCCTTTCTGGTAAAGTACCCAAAGTTCACATGGAAAAAGCGTGTCGGAAAACCGGAAGCGGTTTCCCTGGCACGCTTTTACTATATCAGAATGATCGATTTGATTTTCTCGGATTCATAGACGGAAATCTGTATTTTATCCCACGAAATTCTAACGATTTCCTGACGAATATGGAAGGTCAACCCGAAAGATCACACGGTTATCGTGGCTCTCGGCAAAAATCTGTCCGCCGTGCAGTTCGACAATCTCTTTTGCGATGGCAAGACCGAGGCCTGCTCCTCCGCTGCCGGACCCTCTGGAGGAATCCAGGCGGAAGAACTGTTCAAAGATCCGCTCCAGTTTTTCCGGGGGAATGGTGCGGCCCTCGTTTTCTACGGTGAAAGTCAGAACGCCCATGTCGACGGAAAGCCGGACATCAATGACCGTGTCCGAAAAACTGTAGTTGACCGCATTTCGCAGCAGATTGTCAAAGACACGCTGCAGTTTGTCCGGGTTACAGAGGAACTCCAGATTCTGCGGGGCATGGAAAGAATATTCCAGGTTCTTTTCCGCAAACATTGGGGCAAATTCGTAGAGAGTCTGCTCCAGCATCCTTGTCAGATTGATCCGGCTAAGATCCAGCGTCAGATGGGTCAGATTAAACCGGGTAATGTCGAAGAACTCATTGATCAGGTCCTCCAGCCGCTCTGCCTTTTCAAGAGCAACGCCCAGATATTTCTCCTGAAGTGCAGGGGAAATTTCCCTTTCATCATGAAGAAGCGTCAGATATCCGATCACGGAGGTGAGCGGCGTCTTCAGGTCATGAGCCAGATAGACGACCAGGTCGTTTTTTCGCTGTTCAGCCTCGTTGGCGGCCTTCCTGCTTTCGATGATATCAAGCCGTACCTCATTCATATGAAGGGCGGCTTCCCGCAGGTCATCGGACATAACGACAGGTTCCTCCTGATTTTTCCAGAGGCTGTCGGAGGCTGTCAGAAGCTCATCCAGATAGGCACAGGATTTAGAGAGATAACGGTATCCGAAAATAAGAGCGCCGATGAGCAGATATAAAATCATAAAGAGTTCGTGGAAACGCTCCAATGTGGATATCACGATATAAAAAGTCTCATACCCGTACCATATTCTCGTGTGATAATACCAGTATATAAGAAGGAACAGAAACCCGCCGATTCCTGCATAGAGCAGGCAGGAAAAAATAAAGCGGTATAAAAGTCTGCGGCGGAGCTGTTCGGAAAGTTGATTCGTTGTCTGTTTATTCAATTTGATACCCCACTCCCCATACAGTTTTAATGTATTTCGGCTTCCGGCCGGAGTCTTTCATCTTCTCACGGAGCCGGCCGATGTGAGCCATGACCGTATTGTTATTATCAAGAAATTTTTCTCCCCAGACCTGCTCGAAGAGTTCCTCAGAGGAAACGACACGACCTTTGTTTTCGCACAGATACCATAGGATGGAAAATTCGATCGGTGTCAGAGACAGCGGGCTGCCGTTTAAGGAACATTTATGAGAATCCTTATCAATGCTTAATCCCCGGATGTCGATACAGGAATCGACGGCTGCATCCAAGGAAGAATCCGCCGGCGCGGCTTTTGGATTGTAGCGCTCAAAGCGGCGGAGCTGGGTCTTGACCCTTGCCACCAGTTCCAGAGGATTGAACGGTTTTGTAATATAATCATCGGCTCCAATGGTGAGACCGAGAATCTTGTCAGTATCCTCTGTTCTTGCGGTCAGCATGATGACAGGATAAAAATGCTCCTTCCGGATCTCCTGACAGAGTTTGTAGCCGTCAATGTCGGGAAGCATGACATCCAGAATCGCAAGAGACAGTTCTTCTTTCCGGATACAGTCAAGCGCATCTTTTCCATTGTAACATTTCAGGACTTCCATCCCCTCATTGGAAAGATAGACTTCCACCAGATCGGCAATGGCCTGTTCGTCGTCCACAATCAGTATTTTCCTTTTCATAACATTCCATCTCCTGTTTTTTATACTGATAAAATCCTTGCACAGAAATAGAAAACTGTCAAGAAGAGAGAGAAAAAGAGGTGAGGAATATAGAAAAAGTAGACAAAAACCATGGTACGAAATTGTGAAAAGTTACGTAAATGAACAAAAAGGGACTCGAGTCCTTTTTTATATGTTAAATTCCGGTTAAGATGCAAGTAAAGACGAACGAAATGAGGACAAGCCGGTATTTTTTTGTGTAAAAATGAGAACGGATGTCCATATTACAGGTAAGGGAAAGCGAGGTATGATTATGAATTATTCAGAAAACCCGAATAAACAATATCACATTCAGGTAGGAAAAGGAGATGTCGGACGTTATGTGATTCTTCCGGGGGATCCAAAACGGTGTGCAAAGATCGCAAAATATTTTGATGCTCCGGTTTTGATGGCAGACAATAGAGAATATGTGACTTATACGGGATATCTGGACGGCGAGAAAGTAAGTGTGACATCTACAGGAATCGGCGGTCCGTCCGCATCGATCGCCATGGAAGAGCTGGTTATGTCCGGGGCGGATACCTTTATCCGGATCGGAACATGCGGAGGAATGCAGCTGGATGTAAAGAGCGGGGACGTGGTAATCGCAAACGGGGCGATCCGTATGGAAGGGACGACACGGGAATACGCACCGATCGAGTTTCCGGCTGTGGCGGACATCCATCTTACCAACGCACTGATGGAATCAGCAAGGGAAATGGGAGCGCCGTACCATGTCGGCATCGTTCAGTGTAAAGATTCCTTCTATGGACAACACTCTCCGGAGCGGATGCCGGTCAGCTATGAGCTTCTGAATAAATGGGAAGCATGGAAGCGGCTTGGATGCCTGGCTTCCGAGATGGAATCGGCGGCCCTCTTTGTTGTAGCAAGCCACTTAAGAGTGCGGGCAGGATCCTGCTTCCTCGTTGTGGCAAACCAGGAACGGGAAAAGGAAGGACTGGAAAATCCGGTAGTCCATGATACCGATATGGCAGTCCGGGTAGCAGTGGGAGCAATCCGGAAACTGATTGAAGCGGACAAAAAGGCAGGAAAATAAAGGAGGGTGCACAGATGAGTGAAACACAGATTCAGGAACTGATTGAAACAGCCATTGCTCAACTTGCCTTCTCCTACACACCGTATTCCCATTTCAAAGTCGGGGCGGCTCTGCTTGCAAAAAACGGACAGATCTACACAGGATGCAATATAGAGAATGCTGCGTACACGCCGACGAACTGTGCCGAGCGGACAGCCGTTTTCAAGGCAGTCAGCGAAGGGATCCGGGAATTTGAAGCAATCTGTATTGTAGGCGGACCGGACGGAGAACTTTTGGATTATACACCACCTTGCGGAGTGTGCAGGCAGGTCATGATGGAATTCTGTCATCCGGACGAATTTCAGATTATCCTGGCAAAGGGAAAAGATGATTATCGGATTTATAAACTGAAAGATCTGATGCCTCAGGGATTTGGACCGGGCAATCTGGAAGAAAGGTAGGAGGAATATGAAACAGGCAAAACGGGTATTTGTAATTGTGATCGATTCTCTGGGAATCGGCGTCATGCCGGACGGGGAAAAGTTTGGAGATGTAGGAGTCAACACGCTCGGACACATTTCCGAATCAGTGGAGACCTTCCGGATTCCGGCGCTGCAAAAGCTTGGAATCGCAAATCTGACACAGCTTCGCCAGGTGCCGGCAGTAGAAAATCCACTTGGATACCAGGCGGCACTCCGGGAAAGAAGTAACGGAAAGGATACGATGACCGGACACTGGGAGATCATGGGAGTGGAGACGAAAAAGCCGTTCAAGACATTTACAGAACACGGATTTCCGAAGGAACTGATCGACGAACTGGAAAAACGGACCGGACACAAAGTGATTGGAAACAAGAGTGCCAGTGGAACGGAGATTATAGAGGAACTTGGAGAAGAAGAAATCGCAACCGGACATATGATTGTGTATACTTCAGCGGACTCGGTGCTTCAGATCTGTGGAAATGAAGAGACCTTTGATTTACAGGAACTGTACCGCTGCTGCGAAATTGCAAGAGAACTGACGATGAAAGAAGAGTGGAGAGTCGGAAGAGTCATTGCAAGACCGTATGTCGGAAAGAAACGGGGCGAGTTTGAACGGACGAGCAACCGTCATGACTATGCGTTGAAGCCTCCGGTAAAGACGGCGCTGAATGTACTTCAGGACAATGGTTTCGATGTGATTTCCGTTGGAAAGATCAAGGACATTTTCGACGGAGAAGGCATCACGGAAGCATACAAATCCAAATCCTCCGTCCACGGAATGGAGCAGACCATCGAGCTTGCAGACAAAGATTTCCGCGGACTCTGCTTTGTCAATCTGGTAGATTTCGACGCAAAATGGGGACACAGAAGAGATCCGGAAGGATATGCGAAAGAGCTGGAGATGTTTGATGAAAAATTAGCGGTTTTACTGGAAAAGCTAAGAGAAGACGATCTTTTAATCATCACGGCGGACCATGGAAATGACCCGACTTACACAGGAACCGACCACACTCGGGAGAAAGTACCGTTCCTTGCGTATTCCAGATCCATGGAAGGAAACGGAATGCTGCCGGAACAGGATACCTTTGCGGTGATCGGCGCGACGATCCTGGACAATTTCGGGCTGTCCATGCCGGAGGAGACAATCGGAACTTCCCTGCTTTCCTGTTTAAAATAAACACCATTCTACAAAAAAAGGAGGAAAAGAAGACATGAAAAGAATGAAAAAGCTTGCCGCGTTGTTTCTGGTAATCTGCATGGCGGTTTCCGTGATCGGATGCGGACCTTCCAAGTCCAGCCAGGGTACCGGGAATTCTGATTACCGTGTGGCCATGATCACGGACAGCGGCGACATAACAGACCAGTCTTTTAACCAGACAACTTACGAAGCATGTCTTGAGTACTGTACGGATAACAACATTGACTTTACCTACAAAAAGCCGGACGGAGATACGGATTATGCCCGGATTGCCATGATTGATGTGGCGGTAGCGGAAGGCTACAACATCATCGTCATGCCGGGATACATTTTTGCTCCGGCGCTGGTAGAAGTTACTTACAAATATCCTGATGTCAAATTTATTGCGCTGGATATGACGGCAGGAGATATCATTGCGGCAGCAGTCGGAAGCAAATACTATGACAATCCGGACGCATATGAGGCGTCGGACTATTACAATACGAAAAACACATACTGTGCAGTTTACCAGGAAGAGATTCCGGGGTATATGGCGGGATATGCGGCTGTGAAGCTTGGATACCGGAAACTTGGTTTCCTGGGTGGTCAGGCGGTACCGGCAGTTATGAGGTATGGATTCGGTTATGTACAGGGAATCAATGATGCGGCTAAAGAGCTTGGAATTACCGACCAGATCGAAGTCGAGTACGCCTATGGCGGACAGTTCTACGGATCTACAGAAGTGACGGCGGCGATGGATACCTGGTACAGCCAGGGAACGGAGATCGTCTTTGCATGCGGCGGCGGTATCTTTACCTCTGCGGCAGAAGCTGCTTCAAAAGTGGGCGGAAAGATGATCGGCGTGGACAGCGACCAGTCCCCGATTATTGACGCGTACGGAGAAGGAATGACGGTAACATCCGCAATGAAAGGGCTGGGAGCAACCGTAAAGGCGATGCTGGATTCCATCATTGTGACAAATACCTGGGAAGAACATGTCGGAAAGATCGAAAATCTTGGACTTGTGTCAGGAACGGATATGGATGTCAATTACGTAGGGCTTCCGGAAGATACGACACAGTGGAACGAAAACTTTACCGTGGACGATTACCATGAACTGGTACGGAAAATCTATGACGGGGAAATTACTATTGATAATTCCACCGAAAAGATGCCGGAAGTATCTGTCAAGGTAAACGAAAGACAAGGATCGATCATGTAAAAGATACCGGAAGGAGGAAGCAAAAATGGGAGAATATGCAGTGGAAATGCTTCACATCACCAAGAGATTTCCTGGGATTGTGGCAAACGATGACATTACGCTTCAGTTGAAAAAAGGCGAGATCCACGCGCTCCTCGGGGAAAACGGAGCGGGAAAATCCACGTTGATGAGCGTGTTATTCGGACTGTATCAGGCGGAAGAAGGAGAAATCCGCAAAGACGGGAAAAAAGTAGAAATCAAAAATCCGAACGACGCCAACGCACTTGGAATCGGAATGGTGCACCAGCACTTCAAACTGGTGGAATGTTTTTCTGTGCTGGATAATATCATTCTCGGCGCAGAGCCGGTACAGGGCGGATTTCTGAAAAAGGATGACGCAAGGAAAAAGGTAATGGAACTGTCAAACCGGTATCATCTGCAGATTGATCCGGACGCCAAAGTGGAGAATATCACAGTTGGAATGCAGCAGAGAACGGAAATTTTAAAAATGCTGTACCGGGATAATGAAATTCTGATTTTTGACGAGCCGACGGCAGTGCTGACCGTGCAGGAGATCGAGGAACTGATGCAGATCATGAAGGGACTTGCAAAGGAAGGAAAGAGTATCCTTTTCATTTCCCACAAACTCAACGAGATCATGGAAGTTTCTGACCGCTGTACGGTTTTAAGAAAAGGAAAATACGTCGGAACCGTCGAGACAAAAGACACGACGCCGGAGAAGCTTTCCGCCATGATGGTAGGAAGAAATGTCTCCTTTAAAGTAGAGAAAAAACCGGCCGAGCCTGGCGACGTGGTGCTGGATGTGAAGGACATGACCGTTGCCGGACAGAATAAAAAGGATGCGGTGCAGGATGTCAGCTTCCAGGTACGTAAAGGCGAGATCGTCTGCATTACCGGAATCGACGGAAACGGCCAGACAGAACTTGTCTACGGACTTTCCGGTCTGGAGCCGTTAAAGAGCGGAAGTATCCATATGAATGGAAAAGATATTACAAAAGCATCTGTCAGGGAACGCTCCACTTCCGGAATGAGTCACATTCCGGAAGACCGGCATAAGCACGGACTAGTTCTGGATTATTCTCTGGAGGACAATCTGGTGCTGCAGCGCTACTTTGAACCGCAGTTTACAAGCAAGGCCGGACTGATGAAGCGAAAAGAAATCCGGGAATACTCGGACCGCCTGATCGAAGAGTACGATATCCGTTCCGGACAGGGATCCTCTACTATCGTACGTTCCATGTCGGGGGGAAATCAGCAGAAGGCGATCATTGCAAGAGAGATCGACAAGAATCCGGATCTTCTGATTGCAGTGCAGCCGACACGGGGAGTCGACATCGGAGCAATTGAATCGATTCACAGGCAGCTGATCGAGCAGCGGGATGCCGGAAAGGCAGTCCTTCTGGTCAGCCTGGAACTGGATGAAGTCATGGATGTGCCGGACCGGATTCTCGTCATGTATGAAGGAAGACTTGTCGGGGAATTCAAACCGGATGAAGTGACGGTGGAAGAACTTGGTCTTTATATGACCGGCGCCAAGAAACAGGAGGTGTAGCATATGAATACAAAAAATGAAAAGAAACGGTTCCTGGAGATCGGCGGCGTACAGACGGTCATAGCGTCTCTGATCTGTATTATCCTTGGCCTTCTGGTAGGTTATATTGTGCTGCTGTGCATCAATCCGGCCGGAGCCTGGGATGCGATGACATCTATTTTGAAGAACTTCCTGTATTTCCCGAGACCGGAAGTTGCACTGGAATATTTCGGAAGCACCCTTGCCAAAACGGCGCCGCTTCTGATGTGTACCCTGTCCATCCTTTTTGCCTACAAGGTAGGGCTCTTTAACATTGGAGCTTCCGGACAGTACGCGGTAGGAGCAGGACTTGCCCTTTACCTGGCGCTTGCGTATCAGATGCCTTGGTATGTCTGCATGATCGCAGCCATGATCGGCGGAGGACTGCTCGGAGGAATCGCCGGAATCTTAAAGGCATACTTAAATGTAAACGAAGTTATCGCCGGAATCATGCTCAACTGGATCAGCCTTTACAGCGTCAACATGCTTCTGACGAACGTCAAGGAATCCAGTACGACCTATACGATGGCGCTTAAGACAAACAGCCCGGACGCCCTGATTCCGAGTCTTGGCCTGGACAAGCTGTTTTCTGACAACCGGTATGTGACGATTGCCATTCCGCTTGCAGTCATCATCGCCATTCTCGTATGGGTAGTCATGAGCAAGACAAAACTTGGATACGAATTAAAAGCAACCGGACTGAATAAAAATGCTGCAAAATATGCAGGTATGAAAGAAAAGAGAAACATGATCCTTACCATGGTGATCGCAGGATGCCTCGCAGGTCTTGGAGCTGCATTCCTTTACTTAAGCGGAATCGAGCAGTGGTCCTGTGCACAGACGGCAGTCCCGGCCATGGGATTCAACGGAATCGCGGCAGCCTTCCTCGGAGGCCTGAACCCGATCGGAAGTATTTTCTCAGCATTTTTCATCCAGCACATTACAAGCGGCGGATCCTATGTGGACAAGATGGTATACTGTGCGCAGATCTCCGATCTGATCTCGGCAATCATCATTTACTTCTGCGGTTTTGTATTATTCTTTAAATACTGCATGAACAGAAAAGCAAAGAAATAGGGAAGGAGGAAGAACATATGGCACTCTTATTACAATATACATTGATCTATGCATCAGTACTGATGCTTGTGGCCCTTGGCGGATGCTTTTCTGAACGAAGCGGTGTGATCAATCTGGGGCTGGAAGGTACCATGGTCATCGGTGCCCTTGGCGGTGCCCTGGTGATGAAGTACATGGGAGATCTTCCGGCAGCGCTGATGATTCTGACGGTTGTCCTTGGAAGTGTGATCTTTGGTATGATCTACTCCCTTCTGCTTGCAGTATCGGCCATCAACTTTAAGGCGGACCAGACACTGGTCGGAACAGCCATGAACCTTCTTGGAACAGCGGCGGCCACTGTCATTGTGAAGGCAATCAACATGGGAGAAAATGTAAACAATGTTTCCTCTTCCATTCAGTATATCGATCAGAGGAAAGCATTCTCGGCATTTAAAATCGGAAACTTTGAAGTAAGCTGGTTTATGATCCTGGCTGTCATCCTTCTGATCGTTGCGCACGTGGTTCTTTATAAAACCCGGTTTGGACTGAGACTGCGGGCTTGCGGCGAGCATCCGCAGGCAGCGGATTCCGTTGGAATCAACGTATACAAAATGCGTTACGCGGGCGTCCTGATTTCCGGATTCTTCGGAGGTCTGGGAGGAATCGTCTACATCACAGCAGGTGTCAGCGAATGGAAATTTGAAAACGGTGTGGCAGGATTCGGATTCCTTGCCCTTGCGGTTATGATCTTCGGACAGTGGGAGCCGAAGCTGATCGGACTGGCAGCGCTTCTGTTCGGTCTGTTCCGGGCACTGTCCAACGTGTACTCCGGATTCGACATTCTGGAAGCACTCAATATCCCAAGCGCCGTTTACAACATGCTTCCATACATTATTTCCCTTGTGGTACTGGCCCTGTTCTCAAGGAACTCCAGGGCACCAAAAGCGGAAGGTATCCCTTACGATAAGGGACAACGATAACAGACGGAAATTCAGAGCAAGGAGAGAACAACATGGAACGATTTGCGATCAGAGGACAGATCTGCTATAGTGAAAATCAAAAGACAATCCGCACCATCGAGCATGGTTACGTTGTGTGCGAAGACGGAAAAAGCATCGGAGTATTTGAAACGCTTCCGGAAAAATGGAGCGGGATTCCCTGCCACGATTACGGCGACCGGCTGATCATTCCGGGACTGATTGACCTGCATGTCCATGCACCCCAGTACCCTTTCCGGGGACTGGGGATGGATCAGGAACTGATCGACTGGCTGAATACCCATACCTTCCCGGAAGAGGAAAAGTATCAGGATCCGGAATACGCAAAAAAGGCGTATGAAATTTTTCTGGATGATCTGCTTCACAGCGCGACAACGAGAGCCTGCGTCTTTGGCACCTGCCATCCGGACGCTACACTCTGGCTCATGGAACAGATGGAGGTGGCAGGACTTGCGGGCTATGTAGGAAAGGTCAATATGGACCGGAACAGCCCGGAAGGTCTGTGTGAGGAAAGCGCCAAAGCATCCGCGGAAGCGACAGAGAACTGGATTCTGGCCGCAAAGGATCTTTCCAATGTCAGACCAATCCTGACGCCAAGATTTATTCCAACCTGTTCCGATGAATTGATGGAACTGCTCTCCGGGCTTCAGAAACAATACGATCTGCCGATGCAGTCCCATCTCTCGGAAAATTTAAGCGAAATCGACTGGGTCAAAGAACTGCAGCCAAAGGCGTCCTGCTACGGGGATGCCTACCGGATCCACGGTCTGTTTGGCGGAGACTGCCCGACCATCATGGCACACTGCGTGTACAGTGGGGAAGAGGAAATCCGGATGATGAAAGAGCAGGGCGTCTTCATCGCCCACTGTCCGGAATCCAATGCAAACCTCTCCTCCGGAATCGCACCGGCGAGGAAATACATGGAACTGGGGATGCAGATGGGACTTGGCACCGATGTGGCGGCCGGCTCCTCGATCTCTTTGTTCCGGGCGATGGCCATGGCCATCCAGTGTTCGAAGCTTCGATGGAGACTCATCGATCAAAGTCTGGCGCATCTGACTGTGGAAGAAGTCTTTTACCTGGCGACCAAAGGCGGCGGTGCTTTCTTTGGAAAGGCTGGAAGCCTGGAAGAAGGGTACGAGTTTGACGCGGTTGTGATCGACGACCGCAAGATCCGGCACGCCCGTCCGCTTTCCGTCCGGGAAAGGCTGGAGAGACTGATCTATCTGGACGGGGATGCCAGGGTGGAAGCAAAATATATCAAAGGGAAACAGGTAATCTGACAAAGCGGGCTTTTCGTGTGCCGCTGTACCAAAAGAGAACGGTAGGTGGGAAGGAATGGAAAACAAATATCTGGCAAAGATTCTGCCGTTTTTAAATGAAATTGAAGAGGACAGAAGAAAACAGTTTGAAGAGTATTTCCGGACAGTGCCCATGTGGCTGATGGACACCTTTGTGGTGGAAGAGCTGGAAAAAGGGACGGTTTTCGTACAGGAGGGAGAGCCTGCAGACATGATTTTCTTTATCGGGAAAGGTCTGATCAAAGCCACTGATTATCGGATTTACGGAATCAACTATGATTTTACTATGTTTGACAAGGTCTATGCATTCGGCGGAATGGAGGTCATCATCAATCTGGACAAGTACCAGACAACCCTCCAGACGGTAACAGAGTGTACCGTACTGAAAATACCGAAAGAAGGGTTCAAGAAATGGCTGGATTCGGATATAGTCGCTCTGCAGCAGGAGAGCCGGCTGATGGGCGAATATCTTCTGGAACAGGCCAGAGACAGCCGGATGCTTCTGTTTTTACAGGGAGCGGACCGGGTAGCCTTCCTTCTGATGAAACGGTACCGCAAATATGCCCAGGGCGGCGTCCTGCGGATGAAGGGCGACAGGCAGGAACTGTCGGATTTCACGGGGCTCTGCGTGAAGACGATCAGCCGTTCCATCAAAAAATTCAAGGAAAACGGGATGATTACGACACAGGGAAGCAACATTATGATTAACTATGAACAATACCTCAGGATGGAGGAGATGATCTCCGGAATTCTGGCGGAGGACTTATAAAAGGAGTGGATCAAAGATGGAAAAGAAATTACAGACCTGTCTTGCAAGTATCCGGGAAAAGACAGATTTCAAACCGGAAGTGGCATTGATTCTCGGAAGCGGGCTGGGAGATTATGCAGACGGAATTCAGATTGAAACGACCGTGGATTACACCGAAATCGAAGGATTTCCGGTATCCACAGTAACAGGACATAAAGGACGCTTCGTCTTTGGATATGTAGGAGATGTGCCGGTTGTCATCATGCAGGGGAGGGTTCATTATTATGAAGGCTACCCGATGTCCGACGTGGTGCTGCCGACCCGCCTGATGGGACTTTTAGGGGCAAAAAAGCTGCTTCTTACCAATGCAGCGGGGGGAATCAACGAGAATTTCCGTCCGGGCGATTTCATGATGCTGACCGACCACATTGCCACAGGCGTGCCAAGTCCGCTGATCGGACCGAACCTGGACGACCTGGGACCTCGGTTCCCGGATATGAGCGAAGTGTACAGCCACAGAATCCAGGATGTGATCCGAAACGCCGCATCCGAGTGCGAGATTGATTTAAAAGAAGGCGTGTACGTTCAGCTTACCGGACCAAACTATGAGACACCGGCCGAAGTACGGATGTGCAAAATCTGGGGCGGAGACGCTGTCGGCATGAGCACGGCCTGCGAGGCAATGGCCGCACGCCATATGGGCATGGAGATCGGAGGAATCTCCTGCATCACCAACCTGGCAGCCGGTATCAGTAAGGAAAAACTGGATCACAAAGAAGTGCAGGAGACTGCAGACCGCGTTTCCAAAGACTTCAAACGACTGGTAACAAAGATTATCGAAACGATATAAAACGAATTTCGAGAAACGGAAGAAAGGTGTAACGATATGGATATCAAAACAATTCCAAAACTGGATCTGCACTGTCATCTGGACGGCTCTCTGACAAAAGCCATGATGGAACGGCATCTTGGGAAAACGATCCCGGAAGATGCCCTGACGGTCTCAGAAGACTGCACAAGCCTGACAGAATATCTGGAAAAATTTGATCTTCCGGTACAGTGCCTGCAGGACGAGGCAGGACTGGAAGACGGTGCGTATACCTTTGTAGAAGAGATCGCAAAGGAACATGTAGAATATATTGAAGTCCGGTTTGCTCCGATGCTTTCGGTTCACGAAAACTTAAGCTGCGCAAAGGTAATTGAGTCCGTGCGGAAAGGAATGGAGCGGGCGAAGGCCGATTTTCAGGTACAGTACGGGATCATCGTCTGTGCCATGAGAAATCACAGCCAGGAGCAGAACCTGTCCATGCTGAAATGTGCAAGAGAATATCTGGGACACGGTGTCTGTGCCCTGGATCTGGCAGGGGATGAATCCGCATTCCCGACCTCAGAGTTCCGTGACATCTTTGTGGAAGCCAAACGTCTGGGCATGCCGTTTACCATCCATTCCGGGGAAACCGGAAATCTGGAAAATGTCCGGGAAGCCTACGAACTGGGGGCCAGACGGATCGGACATGGCATCGCGCTTCGCAAGGATCCGGAGCTGATGAAAGCCTACGCAAAGGCCGGTATCGGTGTGGAGATGTGTCCGACCAGCAACTTTCAGACGAAGGCAGCAGCAGGATGGGAAGACTATCCGCTTCGCCAGTTTGTAGATGCAGGAATCAAGGTCAGCATCAACACAGACAACCGGACGGTCAGCGGAACAACCATGAAAAAAGAGCTGACAAGAGTTTATGAGCAGTACGGTCAGGATGACGAACTGATTCTCACCCTGCTTCGCAATGCCGCAGAGACGGCATTTGACCCGGAAATCAAAGAGACACTGGAAACGAAATGGAAAGGGATTTAAGATGGAAAAGAAAGAAATTTTGAAATATGTAGACCATACCTTGTTAACCCAGAGCGCAACCTGGGAGGAGATTCGCCAGATTCTGGATGATGCCATGAAATATGAGACAGCATCCGCCTGTATCCCGGCGTCCTATGTGAAACGGGCAGCAGACTATGTGGAAGGGAAACTTCCGATCTGCACTGTGATCGGATTCCCGAACGGGTACAGCACAACGGCAGTCAAAGTATTTGAGACAAAAGATGCCATCGAAAACGGAGCCTCCGAGATCGATATGGTCATCAACATCGGCTGGCTAAAAGACAAAAAATACGAGGCGCTGGAAGACGAGATCCGCCAGATCCACGAGGCATGTGGCGACCGTATTCTGAAAGTGATCATCGAGACGTGCCTGCTGACCGAAGAAGAGAAGATCAAGATGTGCGAAATTGTCACAAAAGCAGGAGCAGAATACATCAAGACATCTACCGGATTTTCCACCGCAGGCGCAACATTTGCGGATGTGGAACTGATGCGGAAACATGTCGGGGCAGACGTGAAAGTCAAAGCGGCAGGAGGCATTTCCTCTTTCGATGACGCGGACGAATTTATCCGCCTCGGAGCGGAGCGTCTTGGAACAAGCAGACTGGTGAAAATCATGAAAAACAGCCCGGACGCAGGAGCCGGATACTAGAAGGAGGAGACCGCGTGGATACCCATATGATTGTGGAGCTCGTCGGGTATTTCGGCTCCGCCCTTGTACTGCTGTCCTTTCTAATGACCTCGGTGGTCAAGCTTAGGATCATCAACATGGCCGGCGGAGTGATCTGTACGATCTACTCTCTCGTGATCCATGCATATCCGACGGCAATCATGAATACCTGTCTCGTTTTGATCAATTTTTACTATTTGATGCGGATCCGGAAAACGGAGAGAGCCTACGATGTGATTGAAGGAAAAGCGGAAGAATCCATGCTGCGTTATTTTGTAAAACGGTATGCGGCGGACATTCAGAAATACTTTCCGGATTTTAACGCATCGTCCAAGACAATGGAAGGCTGCAACGCCGCCTACATCGTTTGCCATGACGACGCTCCGGCAGGAATTCTGATCGGAAACCGGAGGCCGGACGGAGAGCTGGATGTAATCCTGGACTATTCCACCCCGGCATACCGGGACTGCTCGGTGGGGAAATATCTGTATTCCCGCCTGAAGGAGCAGGGAATCCGGAAACTGAGTTTTGCAGGAACTCCGGGGCCTCACGAATACTACTTGCAGACGATGGGATTTGTAAAAGAAGACGGAACATATGTCAAGGAACTGGATCAGAATGAGAATTAAAAGCAGAGTATAGAAAAGGGAGTTAGAATAAAACAATTTATTTAGCAGGAAAGCAAAAGAACAGGTGCGGAAAGAGCGGCGAGGGAGCTGGACTTTCGTACCTGTTTTGGTTATTGGGAAAGCGGATTTACTTCCGGACAAGGATTGGCTATAATGAAGAGAGGAAAAGAAAAGGAAAAGTAGGTGAGTACCAATGTCTTTTGAACTGGTAAAGCAATATTTTGAAGAGGATGGAATGGGAGACCGGGTCATGGATCTTGCACAGTCCAGCGCTACCGTGGAAGAGGCGGCGCAGGCGATCGGCTGTGAACCATGTCAGATCGCAAAGACCATGTCCTTTTTCGTGGACGATGCCCCGATTCTTATTGTCCTGGCCGGCGACACAAAAATCGATAATAAGAAGTACAAAGCCCAGTTCCACCAGAAAGCCAAAATGATTCCCTGGGATCAGGTGGAAGAGGCTGTAGGCCATCAGCCGGGCGGTGTCTGCCCGTTTGTAACCAAACCAGGCATCCCGGTTTATCTGGACGAATCTCTGAAACGCTTCGAGCGGGTATATCCGGCGGCAGGAAGCGGACATAGCGCCGTGGATCTGACGGTGGAGGAACTGGAAAAGTATTCGGGGTGTGAAAAATGGATTGATGTGGGGAAAAGGAGCGGGGAGTGAGAGAAAATAGAGTAAACTTCCCATTTCGCCCATTTTCGGAAAATTCACTTGTAAATCAGAGGGTGCTATTCTATAATAGAAGAACCACAAAGGAAAAGAAGGAGGGTAACCCGTGAAAAACGAATTAGTAATTGTGCTTGACTTCGGCGGACAGTACAACCAGCTGGTGGCAAGACGTGTTCGTGAATGTAATGTATATTGCGAGATCTATTCCTACCGTATTGATATTGAAAAGATTAAGGCAATGAATCCAAAGGGAATCATCCTGACCGGCGGCCCGAACAGCTGCTACGAGGCAGATTCTCCGACATATACAAAAGAATTATTTGAACTCGGCATCCCGGTTCTCGGACTCTGCTACGGAGCACAGCTGATGATGCATGTGCTTGGCGGAAAGGTAACAAAAGCAGAAGTCAGAGAGTACGGAAAGACCGAGGTTTTGATTGATAAGAAAGATTCCAAAGTGTTTGAAGGTGTAGAAGATGCTACGACCTGCTGGATGAGTCATTTTGATTATATCGCACAGGTTGCGCCGGGATTTGAGATCACAGCGCACACAGCAGACTGCCCGGTTGCAGCAGCTGAAAATGCAGAGAAAAAGCTGTACGCAATTCAGTTCCATCCGGAAGTACTTCATACAGTTCGTGGAAAAGAGATGCTGTACAATTTCGTACGCGGTGTCTGCGAATGTTCAGGCGATTGGAAGATGGATGCGTTTGTTGAAAATGCAGTTGCAGATATCAGAAATAAAGTGGGAGACGGCAAAGTTCTGCTGGCACTGTCCGGAGGTGTTGACTCTTCCGTAGCAGCAGGACTGCTTTCCAGAGCGATCGGAAAACAGCTGACATGCGTGTTTGTAGACCATGGACTTCTTCGTAAAAACGAAGGAGATGAAGTAGAAGCAGTATTCGGACCGGAAGGAAACTTTGCTCTGAACTTCATCCGTGTCAACGCACAGGAAAGATATTACAACAAACTTGCAGGTGTGACAGAACCGGAACAGAAGCGTAAAATTATCGGTGAAGAATTCATCCGTGTATTTGAGGAAGAGGCAAAGAAAATCGGTGCCGTAGATTTCCTCGCACAGGGAACGATTTATCCGGACGTTGTAGAGAGTGGGCTTGGCGGAGAATCCGCAGTGATCAAATCCCACCACAACGTAGGAGGACTTCCGGACTTTGTTGATTTCAAAGAAATCATCGAGCCGCTCCGCGATCTTTTCAAAGACGAAGTCCGTAAAGTAGGACTGGAGCTCGGCATTCCGGAAGATCTGGTATTCCGTCAGCCATTCCCGGGACCGGGACTTGGAATCCGTATCATCGGAGAAGTTACAGCTGAGAAAGTACGGATCGTGCAGGATGCAGACGCAATCTACAGAGAAGAGATTGCAAACGCAGGACTGGCAAGAGAAGTCAATCAGTACTTTGCAGCGCTCACAAATATGCGTTCTGTTGGAGTTATGGGAGATGAAAGAACCTATGACTATGCAGTAGCACTTAGAGCAGTAAAAACGATCGACTTCATGACAGCTGAAGCAGCGGATATCCCGTTTGAGGTACTGCAGAAAGTCATGAGCAGAATCATCAACGAGGTAAAAGGTGTCAATCGAGTATTCTACGATTTAACAAGCAAACCACCAGGAACGATTGAGTTCGAGTAGTAAACAGAGAGCCGGGAAGCCGCATAAACACTGGGTTTCCCGGCTTATCATATGCTCCGTGGTACTATTTTGGA
>ERZ1643247.316-NODE-316-length-60275-cov-60.784856_pt1 | contig 60275 bp, 60 predicted proteins | sample MGYA00579264_ERZ1643247 | MGnify/ENA primary metagenome ERZ1643247 (study PRJEB29033, sample SAMEA4952262) | chicken gut metagenome | biome: Broiler Chicken; feature: Gastrointestinal Tract; material: Caecum | place: Ireland | collected 2018 | study: Broiler... | reverse complement strand
TATACCCCGGAGGGGTCAGAGTTAAACCCCCATTTGAAATGGGGGTTGCTAACTTGAGCTCCTTCCGCGTTACTTTCCCTCCGCGTACGTCTCTGTACGCGTCGATCAAGTGCCTTGAAGGGGCTCAAATCAGCACCTTCACGACTCGAAGACTCCAACCGCAGGAATTTCGGTGATTTTCAAGGCAGACGATAGAGGCGTACTGGACGTACACCGATTGAGGATAACACAGAAAATCACCGAAATATTTCTGGACAAATGAAAACCGTCCAGTCGAGCCGATTCATGTGCATATTTCCAAGGGAAGCACTGTACATTCCCGGGGATTTACGCTATACTTTTTACCGTGAAACTCCAGGCTCTTTCCGGGCCCGGAACATAGAAGAAAGAGGATTGCGAGATGCTGAAGATCAAAGAGTACGCGCGGCCGGAAAGCCTGGCCCAGGCGTATGAGTGGAATCAGAAAAAAAGCAGCTGCGTCATAGGCGGCATGCTCTGGCTGAAAATGAGCCATAAAAATGTGGGAATGGCCATCGACCTGTCCGGCCTGGGTCTGGATAGGATCCGGGAGGACGGGGAAAATTTCCGCGTCGGCGCCATGGTGACCCTGCGGGAGCTGGAGCTCCACCAGGGACTGGATCGCTACACGGAAGGGGCCCTGGGGGCGGCCCTCCGGGACATCGTGGGCGTCCAGTTCCGGAACCTGGCCACGGCGGGGGGCAGCGTCTTTGGCCGGTTCGGGTTTTCCGATGTGCTGACGGTGTTGCTGGCCATGGATACCTACGTGAAACTGTACCGGGCAGGAGAAATTCCTCTGGGGGATTTTCTGACCCGGAAAAGGGACCGGGACATCCTGGAGGAGATCCGGATCCGGAAACAGCCGGGCTTCCACATGGTCTATCAGGCCCACCGGAACAGCAGGACGGATTTTCCGGTGCTGAACGGGGCTGTGTCCCTGGAGGAGACAGGGGGAAAACTGGTCTTCGGAGCCAGGCCCCTGGCAGCCATGGCTCTGCCCATGGAGGAGAGCCTGCGGCAGAAGATCCTGGGGGGAACCCTGACGGAAGCGGAGGCAGCCGCCTGCATGAACGCAGCCGCGGAGCAGGTGCCCGTGGGAAGCAACATGCGGGGCAGCCGGGAATACCGGAGCCACCTGGCGCGGGTGCTGGGCCGCAGAGGCCTGATGGAACTGCAGAAGCTGGCATCCGCCGGGAAGGGAGGCGCGGAGCTTTGAAGATACAGATGAAACTGAACGGGAAGAACATACAGGAGGAGATCCGGCCGGATATGCTGCTGCTGGATCTGGTGCGGAGCCATGGCTGCGCCAGCGTAAAGAGAGGCTGCGAAACCTCCAACTGCGGGCTCTGCACAGTGATCCTCAACGGAAAACCGGTGCTGTCCTGCTCGGTGCTGGCGGCCCGGGCGGACGGGGCCGCCGTGGAGACCCTGGAGGGACTTCAGGAGGAAGCGGCGGAGCTGGGAGCTTTTATCGCGGACCAGGGAGCGGAGCAGTGCGGTTTCTGCAATCCGGGATATATTCTCAACGCCATCGCCCTGTTCCGGGAGAACCCGGATCCCTCGGATCAGGAGATCCTGGAATATCTGGCGGGAAATCTCTGCCGCTGTTCCGGCTATGAAGGACAGCTGCGGGGACTGCGGAATTTTCTGGAGCAGAAGCACGGGCGCTCCGGAAAGAAAGGAGGCCTGCAGTGAGAGTTGTCAATCAGCCTTTGCGGAAAAAAGACGCCATGGCTCTGGTGACGGGCAAGCCGGTGTTCCTGGAGGATCAGATCCCGGCAGGCACGCTGGTGGTGAAGCTTCTGCGGAGCCCCCACGCCAACGCCCTGGTGGAGGAGATCCATACGGAAAAAGCCAGGGGGGTGCCCGGGGTGGAGGCGGTCTACACCTGGGAGGATGTGCCCGGGCAGCGGTTTACCATGGCCGGACAGACCTACCCGGAACCCAGCCCCTATGACCGGCTGATCCTGGACCGGCACGTCCGCTATGTGGGAGATCCGGTGGCCATTGTGGCCGCGGAGACAGAAGCGGCGGCGGAAAAAGCCCTGAAGCTCATAAAAGTGACCTACCAGGTGCTGCCGGCCCTGCTGGATTTCCGGCAGGCCAAGGATAATGAACTGCTGGTCCACCCGGAGGAGGACTGGAAGTCCCTCTGCCCGGTAGGAGCCGACAACAAACGAAATATCTGCGCCAGCGGCGGTTCGGAAAAGGGCGATGTGGAGCAGGTGCTGGCGGACTGTCCTGTGACCGTGGAGGGGACCTATCACACCCTGGCGGCCCAGCAGTCCATGATGGAAACCTTCCGCACCTACTGCAGCATCGATACCTACGGGAGACTGAACGTGGTAAGCTCCACCCAGATCGTCTTTCATGTGCGGAGGATCCTCTCCAACGCCCTGGGGATCCCCAAGACCCGGATCCGGGTGACCAAAGCCCGCATCGGCGGCGGCTTCGGCGCCAAACAGACGGTGGTGGCGGAGGTATTTCCGGCCTTTGTGACCTGGATGACCAAAAAGCCTTCCCGGCTGATCTTTACCCGGGAGGAGAGTATGACCGCCTCCTCCCCCCGCCATGAAATGGAGGTAAAGGTGCGCATCGGGGCGGGAACCGACGGAAGGATCCGGGCCATTGACGTCCATACCCTTTCCAATACCGGCGCCTACGGGGAGCACGGTCCCACCACCGTGGGACTGTCCGGGACAAAATCCATTTCCCTGTACCGGAACCTGGAGGCCCACCGGTTTGTCTATGACGTGGTGTACACCAACGTCATGTCCGCCGGCGCCTACCGGGGCTACGGGGCCACCCAGGGGATCTTCGCTGTGGAGACGGCGGTGAACGAGCTGGCGGCGAAGCTTCACATGGATCCGGCCCGGCTGCGGGAGATCAACATGGTCCGGGAAGGGGACGTGATGACTTCCTACGACTCCGCCCAGACCACCAACAGCTGCGCCCTGGACCGGTGTTTTGCCAGGGTAAAGGAACTCATCGGCTGGGAGGAAAAGTACCCGGCAAAAGACCTGGGAAACGGGAAGATCCGCAGCGTGGGTCTGGCCATGGGCATGCAGGGCTCTGGCATTTCCGGGGTGGATGTAGGCTCGGCTACTTTGAAATTAAATGACGATGGAGGCTACATGCTGTCCATCGGTTCCGCGGATATGGGAACCGGCTGCGACACTATTCTGGCCCAGATCGCCGCGGAGTGTCTGGACTGTGAGCTGGACCAGATCTCCGTGTCGGCGGCGGATACGGATACTTCTCCCTACGATTCCGGATCCTACGCCTCCAGTACCACTTACATTACCGGCAAGGCTGTGGAAAAGGCCGGCCGGCAGCTGCGGGAGCTGATCCTGGAGGAGGGGAGCAGAGCCCTGGAACTGCCGGCGGAGGAACTGGAATTTGACGGCCGCCGGGTTTACGCCCTGGGGGACGAGAGCCGGGAGATCTCTCTGGTGGACATTGCCACCCGTTCCATGTGCGGCAATACTCATGCCCTGGAGATCACGGTCAGCAACAGTTCGCCTATCTCTCCCCCGCCTTTTATGGCGGGAGCCGTGGAGATCGAGCTGGACAAGGAGACCGGGGAGGTCAGGATCCTGAACTACGCGGCGGTGGTGGACTGCGGAACGCCCATCAATCCCAACCTGGCCAGGATCCAGGTGGAAGGAGGCCTGGTGCAGGCCATGGGCATGACCCTGTTTGAGAACATCCAGTATTCCCCGGAAGGAAAACTCCGAAATAATTCCTTTATGCAGTACAAGATCCCTACCCGGCTGGATATGGGAAAACTGCAGGTGGAATTCCAGAGCAGCTATGAACCCACAGGACCCTTCGGGGCCAAATCCATCGGGGAGATCGTCATCAACACCCCGGCGCCGGCTCTGGTCCACGCCATCGCCAACGCCACAGGCTGCTGGTTCCATTCCCTGCCGGCCACCAGCGAGAAGATCGCCATGGCTGTGGCCCGGGGAAAGACAGGAGTCATAGGAGACGAATAATAAATACATCGGCAGACGAAAGAAGACGAGATTTATGAAACACGCGGAAATTGCGGATCTGCACATACATTCCCGTTTCTCCCGGGCCACCAGCAAAGACGGAAATCCGGAGATGCTGGCCTATCAGGCGGCAAGGAAGGGCATCCGTTACCTGGGAACGGGAGATTTTACCCATCCCGCCTGGAGGGAGGAACTGAAAGAAAAGCTGGAGCCTGCGGAGCAGGGGCTGTACCGGCTGAAAAAAGAGTACCGGATCCCCGGCGGGGAGATTCCGGGACAGCAGGAGCCCCGATTTGTGGTCTCCGGGGAGATCAGCTCCATTTACAAGAAGGACGGAAAGACCCGGAAGGTCCACAGCCTGATCCTGCTGCCGGGGCTGGAGGAGGCGGAGGAGCTGTCCCGGCGGCTGGAGTCCATCGGCAACATCCACTCCGACGGGCGGCCCATTCTGGGCCTGCCCTGCCATGATCTGCTGGAACTGGCCCTGGAGACCTGTCCGGAGGCCATGTTCGTGCCGGCCCATATCTGGACCCCTCATTTTTCCCTGTTCGGAGCCTTTTCCGGCTTTGATACCCTGGAGGAATGCTTTGAGGAACTGACCCCTTACATCCACGCGGTGGAGACGGGGCTTTCCTCGGATCCTCCCATGAATTGGATGCTGTCCGCCCTGGACGGCCTGCAGCTCATTTCCAATTCGGACGCTCATTCCCCGGCCAAGCTGGGCCGGGAGGCCAATCTGCTGGATATAGACTGCTCCTATCAGGGGCTTTACGACGCCATCCAGAAGGGACAGGGCCTGGAGGGGACCATTGAATTTTTCCCCGAGGAGGGAAAATACCATTTTGACGGCCACCGGAAATGTCATTTGGTTTTAAGCCCCGGGGAGGCGGAAGCGGCAGGCAATCTCTGCCCGGTCTGCAAAAAGAAGCTGACCATGGGGGTTTTCCATCGGATCCTGCAGCTGGCGGACCGGCAGGAAGGATATGTAAAAGAGGGGGCCAGGCCTTTTGAGAGCCTGGCGCCTCTGCCGGAGGTCATCGGAGCCTCCACGGGCCATGCGGCCTCCGGCAAAAAAGTCCAGGGGCTGTATGAGCGGATGCTGGAACGATTGGGCACGGAATTTGCCATTTTAAGAGAACTTCCTCTGGAGGCGATCCGGCAGGAAGCCGGGGAGAGGGTGGCGGAGGGCATCCGCCGTCTCCGGGCCGGGCAGGTGATCCGGGAACCGGGATACGACGGAGAATACGGAAAGATCCGCCTGTTTACAGAAGAAGAGCTGGAGAATACAGAGGGTCAGCTGTGCTTCTCCTTCGCTGCGCCGGAGAATGGCGGAACCAGCCGGGAGAAGACCGGAAAACCCGGCGGGGAACAGGAACCCGCGGGAGAACAGCGCCGGGAAACTCCGGCCCAGGGAGCGCCCTCCGGGGAGATGCTGAATCCGGAACAGCTCCGGGCGGTCCGGTCCGAAAGCCGGTACACGGCGGTAACCGCCGGACCCGGCACCGGCAAAACCAAAACCCTGGTGTCCCGGATCCTGTACCTTCTGCAGGAAAAACAGGTAAAGCCCAGGGAGATCACCGCGGTGACCTTTACCCGGAAAGCGGCATCGGAGCTTCGGGAACGGCTGGAAAAAGCTCTGGGAGGAAAGCGGCGGCTGCGGAATCTGCAGATCGGCACCTTCCACTCTGTGGCCCTGGAGGCCCTGAAACAGGCCGGGAAAGAGGTACAGCTGGCGGAAGGGATGGAATGCCTGGAGCTGGCCAAGGAGACGGTATCCCTTTTTCATCTGCCCTGCAGCGCCGGAAAGCTGACAGGAGAGATCTCCCGGATCAAGTCCGGCAGGGATTCTGCTTTGATCCCCCGGGAGGCCCGGACTTACTACCAGAAGCGGCTGGAGGAAAAGGGGTTGCTGGATTTTGACGATCTTCTGCTGCGGGCCGCGGAATATTTTGAAAGAGAGGACAGTGACAGGAGCCGTTTTTCTTATCTGCTCATTGATGAATTTCAGGACTGCAATCCGGCGCAGTTCCGGCTTACAGAGGCCTGGAACCGGGGAGGAAAGTCCCTGTTTGTCATCGGCGATCCGGATCAGTCTATCTACGGCTTCCGGGGTTCGGATTCTGCCTGTTTTGAAAAACTGAAGGCCAACCACCCGGAAACAGAAGTGATCCCCCTGCGGATCAACTACCGGTCTACCCCGGAGATCCTGCGGGCGGCGGTGACGGTGATCCGGAGAAATCCCGGGGAGGAACGGGATCTGAAACCTTTTAGGGCCGGCGGAGAGCCGGTGCGGATGGTCCAGGCCTCCGGCAAGGCGGCGGAGGCGGTGTTTGTGGCCAAGGAGATCAACCGCCTGGTAGGCGGGGTGGATATGCTGGAGGCCCAGGAGCAGCGGGCAGATCAGGAAAAGAGAAAACTCCGGAGCTTCGGGGAGATCGCGGTTCTCTGCCGGACTCATCGGCAGATGGACCGGCTGGAGAAGACGCTCCGCCAGGAGGGGATCCCCTACGTGGCCGCGGGCCGGGGAAGCTTTCTGGAGGATCCGAAAGTCCGGGGAACCTGCGCCTTTTTCCGCTATCTGGCAAAAGGCGCGGAGGCGGACCGGCACCTGGCGGCGGAGCTTCTGCTGGACCGGGAAAACAACCCGCTGACGGAGACGGTCCTGGAACATCTGGAGGAAAATTTCCGGCCCCTGATGGCCAAAGGGAAACCGGCAAAAATTCTGGATCAATGGATGGAGGAGCAGAATCTGGCAGAAAACACAGCCATGCTTCAGCTCCGGGGGGCGGCAGTGCTCTGCGGGCATATGGAGGAACTGCTGGAAAACCTGGCCTCCGGGGAGGAGGGAGACCTGCAGCGGTGCGGCGGAAAAACCTACCGGGGGGACGCGGTGCGGCTTATGACCCTCCACGCCTCCAAAGGGCTGGAGTTTCCGGCGGTGATCCTCTGCGGGGTCAGCAAAGGAACGCTTCCCCTGGAGACAGAAAAGGAAGCGGCGGATATAGAGGAAGAGCGGCGGCTTTTCTATGTAGGTATGACCCGGGCCAGGGAGGAGCTGGTGCTCACAGCGTCAGGGGAGCCTTCCGAATTCTGGGAGGAAGTGCCGGAAGAATACAGTAAAAAAGAAAAAGCGGAGGGAAGCCGGAAAAAGCAGCAGCCCAGGCAGCTGAGCCTTTTCGATTTCCTTCCCCAAGGGGAGTAATCATGGATCAGAAAACAGTTGTATGTATTTTTAATAATGACGATTACAGAGAACCGGAGGAGAGGCTGGCTCTGGCGGCCCAAAGAGCCTTTGGCATCGAGGCCTCTCCGGTCACCTGGGAACTGCTGCGGGGAAAGAAGGGGAAACCCTTCTTCCTGCACCATCCGGAGCTGTTCCTCTCCATCAGCCACAGCGGCCCCTACTGGGTCTGCGCCCTCAGCGGGGAGCGGATCGGCGTGGATATTCAGGAGCGGACCCGGAAACAGGGCGAGACCAGGAAGGAGGCGGAGATGCGGCTGAGACGGCTGGCCGGCCGGCATTTTGAGCCGGAGGAAAGCGATTACGTGGAAAACGGACGGGAGGGCACCCCTTACCAGAGGTTTTTTGAGATCTGGGCCGCCAAGGAAAGCTATGTGAAATATACCGGTCAGGGCATTGACGGCGGCTTCGGGAAATTTTCCACAGCCCCGGAGGCGGGAAATATCATCCGCAGCCGCCTGCCCTGGACCGCGGAAGGTGTCTGGTTCTGGAAGGAGGATGTGGGGGAGAACTACGTGCTCTGCGTGTGCACCAAAAGACAGAAAGAGATCCGGGTAGAGTGGATCACGGACTGAAAGGAAATCCATGAAACTATTAAAACCTGATTTTTACGATGGCTTTGCCTGCATTGCCTCCCGCTGCCGGGATACCTGCTGCGCGGGCTGGGAGATCGAGGTGGACGAGGAAACCCTGAAAAAATACAGGGAGGTGCCGGGAAATTTCGGCAGGCTCCTCCGTTCCCGGATCTCTGAGGAAGAGGACGGAGCCTACTTTGCCCTGGCCCCGGGGAGAAGATGCCCATTTCTAAATGAGAGAAATCTCTGTGAGATCTATCTGCAGCTGGGGGAGGACATGCTCTGCGATATCTGCCGGGAGCATCCCAGATTTTATCAGTGGTTCGGGGACTACACGGAGGCGGGGCTGGGAATCTGCTGCGAGGAGGTCTGCCGGCTGCTGTTTCAGAGAAAGGAACCTTTGCGATTTGTTCTGGAAGAACAGGGGAATGGGGCGGAGGAGGAAGATCCCCTGCTGAAGCCTCTGCTGGCGGCCAGAGAACGGCTGTTTTCCATCCTGCAGAACAGAACTTACCCTATGGATCAGAGAATGGAGGCTGCCCTGAAGTTCGCGGAACGGCTGGATCCGCCGGTGAGACAGGAGGATACAGAAGAGATCCTGAAACTGGCCGGAACGGATCCGGAGAGCTGGCTGAAGGCTGCCGGAACAGAGAGAAGCTGGTACGGCTCCCGGCAGGAGATCCTGGAACTTCTGGAGATATACCGGGATCTGGAATCCCTGGACGGCACCTGGGGAGGACGCATGGAAAGCCTTATGGAGCAGCTGCCTGAGCTTCTGGAGCAGCGGCGTGTTTTTTTGGAGGCTTTCCGGAACCGGGAATATGAGTACGAGCACCTGGCGGTCTATGTTCTGTACCGGTATTTTATGGAATCCCTCTTTGACGGCTGCGTTCTGCCTCCGGTGAGGTTTGCGGCAGCCAGCCTTCTGATCCTGCAGCTGATGGATACCAGGCTTTGGCTGGAAAAAGGAGGGTTTTCAGAGGCGGACCGGATCTTTACGGTGAAACTGTATTCGAAAGAGATCGAATACTGTCCGGAAAACATGGAAGTGATCCGGCAGTTTCTGGAGGGAGAACCCGGAAAGGATGAATGATAGCGTGAGACGGAAAAAGATATCCTGCATTGCCCTGGATCTGGACGGCACCACTCTCCGGGATGACAAGGGGATCAGCGAAGCAAACAGGAAGGCCGTTGAGGACGCCGTCCGAGCGGGTATAAAAGTAGTCATCGCCAGCGGCAGATCCTACAGTTCCCTGCCGGAGAGCGTCACCTCTATTCCGGGGATCGAGTACGCGGTAACCAGCAACGGGGCCGCGGTATACCGCATGGGAGACGGGGTCTGCATCCGCAGGGTCTCCCTGGATCCGGAAGCCGTGGACGGGATCCTGGAGATCACAGAGGGGATGACCCTGGGCATGGAAACTTTTCTGGAGGGGATTCCCTACGCCCAGCGGGAGTATGTGGAAGATCCGGTGCGCTTCGGAGCAATGCCCTACGCGGTCAATTACATCCGGAGTACCCGGCAGCCGGTGGAGGATATCCGGGCTTTCGTCAGATTCCACAGAGGAGAGCTGGACGGTATCGACATGATTTTGGGAGACGAGGAGAAGCGGCTGGCTCTGTGGAAAAAACTCCAGGATTCCGCCCTTCCCCTGTACATTACTTCTTCCGTGCAAAACCGGGTGGAGACCGCTTCCCGGGAGGCCGGGAAAGCGGGAGGATTAAAATTTATCCGGGATCTGCTGGGAATCCCCGCAGAGGAGACGGCGGCTTTCGGGGACGCGGACAACGACATTGATATGCTGGAAGCGTCGGGATTCGGCTTTGCCGTGGAAAACGCTTCCCCGGCCTGCCTGGCGGCGGCAGACTATATCACCAGGTCCAATCGGGAGGACGGGGTGGCCTTCGGGATCTATGAGATCCTGGGTATTCCGGCCTCAGAGAAGGAGGAAGTATGAAAATTCATGGATTTCAGACCCTGACCCTGCTGGACTATCCGGGACAGGTGGCCTGCGCTGTTTTTCTGGGAGGCTGCAATTTCCGCTGCCCCTTCTGCCAGAACGGCAATCTGGTGCTGCACCCGGAGCTGGAGCCGGTGATCCCGGAGGAAGAGGTTTTCCGCCATTTGGAAAAGCGGAAAGGAATTTTAAAAGGGATCTGCATCACCGGAGGGGAACCCACATTGGCTTCCGATCTGGAAGAATTTATCCGGAAAGTCCGCGCTCTCGGCTATCTGGTGAAGCTGGATACCAACGGCGGCAGGCCCGAGGTTCTGAAAAAACTTGTAGAAAATGATCTGCTGGACTATGTGGCCATGGACATCAAAAACAGTCCCGGCCGCTACGGGGAAACCGCCGGCCTGCCGGGACTGGATGTGCTGAAGATCCAGGATTCGGTGGAGCTGCTGAAGAAAGGCAGAACAGATTACGAGTTCCGCACCACTGTCACCCGGGAACTTCACGGAAAAGAAGAACTGAAAAAGATCGGGGAGTGGCTTCGGGGCAGCCGCCGGTATTTCCTGCAGAATTACCGGGACTCCCGGGGAGTAATCCGCCCGGGATTCACCGGATATTCCCGGGAACAATTAGAAAGGTTCCGGGAAATGCTGCTGGACGATATTCCGGAAGTGGGCATTCGGGGCGTGGATTAAAACCTTTTACTGCACCTGCCGGTACCAGTAGCCGAAGGGGGTATTTCCGGAAGCTCCGGTTTGATTTCTGGCGGGTTTGAAGCCGGAAAAGCCGAACATGCCCGCCATAAACTGCTCCCGGATATCAAAGATCCCGGGCACTCCCAGAATAATAACATTCCCCAGGGAGGAAGAACGGCCCATGAGAAAATGGCGGTAGCTGTAAAATCCGTGAAGCAGAAACTGATTGCTGCTGATGAGCCAGCCCGCCTTCCGCAGTTCCGGGAGATCCTTCAGATCCAGGCGGACACAGTCGCTGATCTCATCATCGTCAAAGGGCCGGATATGGGGAAAGCGGGAAAACAGGATTTCCCAGCGCTCTTCCTGAGATCCCGCTCCGGGCAGAGGAAGAGAAGGCCCGTCTTTTCCGGCTTCCGTCTCTCTGCCCTCCGGTTCCGGAACAGGATCGCTTTGAAGGGCCTCCTTTTCGTCCGGAATCTTTTCTGTGGAGGCAATACGGACGGTTTCAGAGGTGTCTGCACCTGCGGCTTCCGTTGCCGGAAAAGCGGGAGGAATCTCGCTGCCTGTTTCATCAGCACTTTCTGCAGGCGCAGGATCCTGCAGTACCGAGGGATCAGTAGTGAAGCGCCCCGGATCTATGGGAATATCGTCCCACTGGGTGGCGTAGATTTTTCCCTCCGGTCCCCGGATCAGAAGACCGGACAGGTCCTTCAGAGAAAAGGCCGTATCTCCCATATGTACGGCGGGAGCCAGAAGACGCCCGGAGATGCCGTTTTTTCCGGAGCGGAGAATTCCAATGGGAATGCCGAAGAGAACGTCCCGGATCCGCACAAAGCCGCAGACGTTTAAGGGAGTTCGCTCTGGCAGAGAGATAACTTTCAGCTGGAAGCCCATCTGGCAGCTGCCGTTGCGTGCCTCCACCCGGACAAATCCCCGGTTTTCTCCCTTGGTATTTCCATGATATTCATACAGATAAGCTACAAACCGTTTATAATCAGACATGCCGGATACATGCTCCTTTCAAGTTCTATAGATACCATATGCGCAAGGGGAGGATCTTATGACTGAGGATGAAAAATATATGAGAGAGGCCATACGCCAGGCCAGAAAGGCGGAAGCCCTGATGGAGGTGCCTATCGGCTGCGTCATCGTATATGAGGGGAAAATCATTGCCAGGGGATATAACCGCAGAAATACAGATAAAAATACCTTGTCCCACGCGGAGCTGAACGCCATCCGCAAAGCCAGCCGGAAGCTGGGAGACTGGCGGCTGGAGGGCTGTACTCTGTACGTGACCCTGGAGCCATGCCAGATGTGCGCCGGAGCCATCATCCAGGCCCGCATGGACCGGGTAGTCATCGGCAGCATGAATCCCAAGGCGGGCTGCGGCGGTTCTGTGCTGAACCTGCTGGAGATGAAAGAATTCAACCACCAGGCGGAAGTGGAGAGAGGAGTTCTGGAGGAAGAGTGCGGCAGTCTGCTCAGCAGCTTTTTCCGCCGGCTCCGGGAAAGAAAAAAACAGCAGACAAAAGAAGAATGTTGACGGGACTGCCGGAAAACGCTATAATAAAGAACGTGTCCGGGGAACCGGAACAGGGAGAGTTATCGAAGTGGTCATAACGAGCCGCACTCGAAATGCGGTTGTCCGCAAGGGCACGTGGGTTCGAATCCCACACTCTCCGTAAACAGCAAACCCGCGTAAATCAAGAGTTTACGCGGGTTTGCTTATGCCTTTCAGTGAGTGATTTTGCCCTGCCAAAAACAGGCAAATCCGGGTGAATGGCGCCCTGATTTGTGGTGCCATGCGGCAAACTTCTTATACGGCGGCAATAAGGCAGATAATTTTCGTTTTAATATTAGATACAAAATGCGGCGTAAAGGGGAACGGCCTTTTCGGCAACATCGCTGGCAAAGTTCCTCAAAAACGAGCAGCGCACCGTAGCGCCGGAGACGATCCTGAACTACATCAAATACTGCTGCGATGCTTATCTGTTCTATCAGGTGAAATGCGAAGATTTGCAGGGCAAGCATATTCTCGCGTCCAACGAAAAATACTACATTGCCGACCACGGCATCTGTGAAGCGGTGTTCGGGGGCAACACAAAGGACATCAACCTCATCCATGAGAACATTGTCTATCTGGAACTGGTGAGAAGAGGGTACGAAGTAACCGCTGGCAGAACCGGAGACAAGGGGATCGACTTTGTGTGCGGCAAACGCGGAGAGAAGCTGTATGTTCAGGTGGCGTATCTCCTTGCGTCGGAGGAAACCATTGCCCGGGAGTTTGGGGCTTATGATTCCATCCGTGACAACTTCCCGAAGTATGTTGTTTCGCTGGACGAATTTGACATGAGCAGGGGCGGTATCAAGCATCGGAATATCCGCGATTTCCTTTTGATGGACGAGTGGAACTAAGAATAGGCCCGCCAAAGTTTTGAAGTCTGGGACGGGCTTAATCCTATTCATATAAAAGCCTCCTTCGACCCGCATCATAGCGTCAAAGGAGGCATCTCTTTCAAATGTGAAATATATCCCACTCTAATAAAGATTGACAAAAAAGGAATCTGTAACTATAATAAATACAGGTGAGGGAATATGAGGATCAATACACGATTTCCAGTAGCAGTACATATGCTGGCATTAATTGAACTAAACAAAACCCAGCCTTCTACATCGGACTTGATGGCTTTGAGCGTTGGTACCAATCCTGTGGTCATCCGTCAATTAATGTCCTCCCTGAAGCGGGCAGGACTTATTGAAACGCAAAACGGTGTCCCCGGCTGCCATCTTGCAAAACCTGCAGCAGAAATTACATTGCGGGAGATTTATCTGGCTGTACAGAAAAAATCGGATGCGCCGCTCTTTGACTTTCATGCGAATCCCAATCCCAACTGCCCTATTGGGAGGAATATCAGGGAAGCCATGGAGGCACCCCTGCGGGATGCCCAGACTGCTATGGAACAGACATTGGAGACATACACGCTGAAAGATGTGGCAGATCATATTGTACGGCATCTATAATTATTTATACCTATACTGTAACTATTTTAATTACAGCATAAAGAAAGAGGAAACCAACGATGAAACGAGTACGTCCTTCTAACTATGACATAATGCGGGACCGCATGGAACTGGAATTTGTAAAATACGACCAGATGGAAATGATCCGTAAATTTTCGCTGCGGTATGACAAAGATTTTTTATATCTCCGCTTTGTTGGGCGAGATTATCGAATTAGCAGGACATGCGGCCGGACAGAATGGTATTCTGACGCAGAAAAAAATTTTATCCACGCAGGCTACAATGAAAGTATGACGATATTCGATGTTTTAGCCTGGTCTAAGCCCGGCTGCCGTCTGACCGGCCGTTTTGTACCGGCAGGGGATCTGCCGGGAACCACGAAATCTGCCTCTGCCCCAGGGAATCTGTTTTCCAGACAAAGCGGTTTTTTTGCAGGACGCTGTGAATCACTGCGGGAAGCCTGCAAAAAGCTGGGCGGCATTCCCGGGACTGTCGGCGATGTGTCAAGTATCCTCCCGGTATTTGATTTTTTACCGGTCATGCTACAGTTCTGGGATGCGGATGAGGAGTTTGACGCCGTTTTAAAATTTATGTGGGATTATAACACCATGGACTTTATGCACTTTGAGACCATCGCTTTCGCGACCATGCATCTCATTGAACGGCTGAAGGAAACCGTGGAGGAATTCGAATGACAACCATACAGCTGCACCCGGAGCATACGGTAATTTTATCATGCAGTTCCCTGCTGCTTCATGTGGAAGCAGCACAGACAAAAATGCATACCCGATTTCCTGTGGTGAACCTGGATCGGCGGCTCCACGCAGAACCAAAGCGGATGCGAAGCAGTATCCTGGAGACTTTGGATGCTCTTCCACCCAGCTGCGAAACGGTACTGGCTGCCATGGGCTATTGCGGAGGTTCCTGGAATCACATTCCCCTTTCCAGACGTGTGGTCATTCCAAAAGTGGACGATTGCATTACTCTTCTGCTCCATACGGATGACACGCCTCATGGAAATCTGAAAGAAGCAGGTCATATGTATTTCCGTGACTGTGATACAGGAGCATACAGTATAGAAAGTATGAAGGAAGAAATCTGCCGGACTTATGGCATGGAATTCGGGACATCGATTTTTGGATCATGGTTCCAGAATTATACCAATGCGGACATCATCGATACTGGCGTATATGACTGCTATTCAGAAGAATATGTAACCGAAGCGCAAAAAAACGCAGACCTGATCCGCTGTTCCCTGGGGTATGTGGAGGGCAGCAACCGTATCCTGGAAAAGTTAGTTTCCGGTCAGTGGGATGCGCAGTTTATTGTGTTGGAGTCTGGACAGGAGATGACAGAACAAGATTTCGGTCTGAGTACACAGGACATAAATACTATGCAATACTGAAACGCTTCGGTCAAAAGATCCAGGAGCGGCTGCAGAAGGGAGAAAAAGCCGGATACATCCCAGGCAATCGCCCATACAAAAAATCCGGCGGCGGCATAGTACCTCAGACCGGGGATGCCTGCATTCAGTGCGGTCAATGTGCGGCACAAGGTCCTGCTATGGCCATTGATACAGCAGATGCCAGAAAAATTAATACAATAAAGTGTATCAGTTGTATGTGTTGTGTAAAAATCTGTCCGCAGCACGCCAAGGCGTTGGAAACTGCCACGATGGCTGGATTTGAATCTGTGTTGGAAAAAGTCTGTTTGGAATATAAACCCTGTGAATTGTGAGGTTGATCGTTCTCAGGCCGGTATGGTGTGTGTCTGCTTTAACAGAGGCATTCAACCCGTCAAGTATGAGTTTACCGAAATATGACTCAATTCATGTTTTATCTGCCTGAGAGGAAACGAGGAGGTGCGCCATGGACGAAAAAAGATTGAAGGCCTTTGAAGATATGCTTGCCGCTATCCTCAAGCAGTATGAGGATACGACGGAAAAGATGGCAAAACTCAAAGCCCAGGGGAAGGAGAAAACCGTCACCTATCGCCAGCTTTTCGCAAGTAAGCTACAGCTTCAGGCGATGCTGTCCTATTACCGGACGTATGGGCTGGTGGATGATAAAGCCTGATAGTAAAAAATATTTTTTATAAATCCTTTTAAACATTCTATTCATATGAGTAGCCCGCATGCCCTTTTGTCATTTATCTCATTCATACAAAAGTCTCCTTCGACCCACATTATGGCGTCAAAGGAGGCTTCTCTTTCAAATATAAAATTACATATTACTCACAATGTCCGCATACTTCACCAGCGTCACATTCCCCATCTCTTTTGCCCGGTCGGTGCAGCCCCTGGTAAAACCTGTTTTGGCAAAGAGGTAGTAGTGGACATTCTTGTAGGGGAACAGTTCGCTGCGCTTTACGAGGGTTTCCAAAACGCCGAGGTCGACTTTCTCATTCGTCCATTTATTTTCCGTTGCTGCGCAAAAGTCAAAACCTTAATTATAAGATTAAGATGGAAGATTTCGGGAAGGTGGGGTATAATGGAGGCATCGCCGAAGGAACATGTGTGTCAGCGAGCCGGAAGATAAAAATGACGCTGTCAGCCAGATGGAATGAGTCAAAGGGAGTGAGAACTGTGAAACTTTCTGAATCCAGAGCGAATAAAAAAGACTTTATTCATCCTTTAAAACTGAATATGCAGATGCTGGTGGATGAGTTTGTGGATCGAAACTTTGAGCCTGTTTTCTGCCATCACCAGAGGGATAAAATGAAGCTTGAAACCTGCATGGTCTATTTCGGGCAGAAAGACCTCCGGGAAAATGTGCTTTACATCTGTCCGGCAGCGGTTCTGAAGGGGAAACCGGTTGCCAGCCAGGATATTTGTCTGGTGGTTTACGGTGAATCAGAGGGGGAGATCAGAGAGATACCCAATCCGATTCTTTTTTTTCAGAATGCGGATCCCGCCATTTTAATGAATGAGATAAACGATATTTTTCACAGATATCACGAATTTGAAATGAGACTGTATGAGGCCTTGTACAATGGCGGGCTGTCAGCTCTCAGCAATGTCGCCCTGAGTTTTTTCAAAAATCCCATGCAGGTCCATGATGAAAAATTTATTCTTCTCAGCCGCCCGCAGTATGTGTCCGGGATGACAGAAGTGGATTATGATGAGAAGACAGGAATTTCTTCTTTTAAGCTGGACCTGATTAATACGCTGAAATATGATAAAGATTATATTAAGACGCTCTCCGCCCGGGGAGCGCATTTCTGGATCAAACCTTACCTTACCCCGTACCGGGTTATGTATGTAAACCTATTTGACAGAAATAACAGATACAGGGGGCGTGTTATCCTAAATGAGATCAATTCCATTTTTCATCCCAGCCATTTTCAGATGCTGGAGTATTTTGCGGAATTTGTTCTCCGGGCAGTGACGGCCACCTCGCGCCGTGAAAAGGATAAAACCTATGTATCGTTTGAAATGCTGTTAAAACACTGTCTGAAGGGCAGCTGGCCCTCCAGGGAGATGGCGCTGAAGGCCATCAGCCTTTACAACTGGCAGGAAGAGGATACATATCTCTGCGTGAAAATCCTGATTCCCAATAACAACCGGGAGATCAACAGCGAAGATATTCTGGTTATTTCTCTGATGCTGCTGTTTAAACAGTGCAAGGTGTTCGTAGATAACAATTATATCTGGCTGGTGGAGAATTTATCGGCGGAAAAGATGACGCTGGAAACGTTTCAGGAAAAAATGCGGGAATTTTCCAAAGAAGGCGCCTACCACTGCGGGCAGAGCGCCGTCTTCCATGATTTTTTCAGGATGACCCAGGGGTTTCAGCAGGCTTCAATGGCGCTGAAATTTTCCAGGAAATACCAGCCGGACGTGCTCTATACGCCCTTTTCCGATATTGTGAACCGATACCTGATGTCAAGGATACGGGAGGATATTTCCGTGGAAACCATCTGTCATGAGAAACTTCTTTTTCTTCAGGAATATGACGCGAAAAAGGGTACGGATCATTTTCATACTCTGCGGGTCTACCTGGAAAATGAGAGAAATCTGACCCTTGTGTCCAGCCTTCTGCATGTACACAGAAGCACCCTGCAGTACCGGATCGAAAAGCTGGAGGAATTGACAGAACTGCCCCTGGATGACGCGGAACTCAGGTTTTATCTTCTGTGCTGTTTCCGGCTGCTGGACGAGGTCAGAGAAGCAGGGACAGCAGGGCCATCCAGCCCCCGGTGACAGCGGCGGTCATGGCGGTGAGCACAAGACCGGGCTTTACCATATCCATCAGGGTGTAATACCCTTTTCCGTAGGTCAGAAGCGAGATGGGATCCAGGGGAAGAATCCAGGAACAGTTGGAACACATGGCCAGAGGAATCACCGCCAGCACCGGATCAATGTTGACAGAGGCACAGAAGGTAATCATAGGCACAGTCAGGACGGAGGGCACCGCGGCTGCCGGGAGAAAATTGCACAGGACAATGGTGAGGACGCACAGCAGGGCCACGACTATAAATACGGAGGGCCGGGAGGGCATCATGGACTGAAAGCCCGCGGTGAGAACGTCCACGACGCCGGCAGAACTCAAGATTCCCGCCAGGCCGATAAAGCAGCAGATGTAAATGGTCTGCGTAAAGGCTTCGCTTTTGGCCAGCTGGTCATACTTTACAACATCAATGCCGGGCAGCATCAGAAGAATGCCGGCTGCCACAATAATGAGTTCTGATTTCAGCTCCGGGATAAAAGGGGAGATCAGAAGCAGAACCATCATGACCGATACGATTGCCAGGAGTTTTTTCTCTTTGGCGCTCAGGGGCCGCAAGGTTTGATTCGCCGCGATGCATTCCTGAATTTTGGGCTGGCTTAAGGCTTCCGGAGGACACATCCGAAAGAGGATCCGTGTCATCAGGAAGAACAGGATTACAAACAGGGGCAGGGAAATGCCGATCCATTTCGCGTAGGAGATAGAAAATCCGCAGTCATTGAGAAAATTAATCACCATGATATTGATGCTGCTTCCCAGAGGAGTGATATTTCCTCCCAGCTCCGTGGAAGCGCACATTCCCAGAAGCAGGCAGCGTCCTGTTTTTTTCTTTTTTACCGGATCATCGAAGAGGGAAAGATATTCCCAGGCGAAAGCCAGCATCAAAGCGATAACGGCAAAGTTGGCAATGATGCCGGAAAGCAGGGCGGTAGTCAGCCAGATGGCAAGAACAGGCCCCCGCGCGTCTTTTTTGACGTGTTCCAGCATAAAGAGCAGTACCCGGCGGGGAAGGGTGGTATTGGAAAAGGCCAGCCCTATATTAAAAGCCATAATCACGAAAAAGAACAGGTAGTTTGCCCAGTAGGAAGCGGACTCGGAGAGAGATTCCGTGATTCCCATAAGAGGCTGCGCTAAAATGCAGAGAAAACACATGACGCCGATGGGAAGCGCCTGGGCAGCCAGCAGAAGAACCATGGCCAGAACCAAAGCGATGGCGCTGACTCCTCTGTCGGATACGGGGCCTATGGAAGGCAGCAGCGTTCCGATTACCATGATAGAAAAACTGATGAAGATACTGATGGAGTTCTTTTTCATTTGTGTTCCCTCGCTGTCGCGGCCGGCCGGAAGATAAAAGGCTCTTCCGGCCGGCTGAAATCAGAAAATAATGAAAGTTGCAATGACCGAAACCAGAAAGGCTACCACAGAAGGCATAGCGTAGCGCTTGATTACATCGGTAACCTGACACTTCAGGAATCCCGCCGCGAACATATTTGCCGCGGAAATCGGCGAGATGGCGGCGCCCAGAATGTTGGAGGAAATAGTAAAGATCAGCAGGGCAGGCACTGCCAGGTCTGAGCCGGAATCCAGCACCGCCTGAGCCAGCAGGGGGCCGATAGAGTAAAGGCCCAGCATAGCGGAACCGGTGGCGGCGTACATGAGGGCGGCAAGTACCGAGGCAAATACAATAAACAGTGAAATCGGCATAGAAGCTTTATGAATCAGTGCGTCGATGATGACATTCATGCCTCCGGTGGCCTCCAAAGCGCCGGCGAAAAAGGTTCCCGCAATGATGATCATGGCTACAGGCCCCACAGAGTCGCCAATGCTCTGGAAAAACTGGAAGCCCTCGTTAAATGTCTCTTTCACCGGTTTTTTGGACGAAATCATATGGACGATGAACGCGATGGCGAAAGAGAGCAGATTGGCCGCCACTACGCTGATGGTAATGTTGTCAAAGAACAGGCTGCTGAATCCGATAATGGCCACAAAGGGAATCAGGGGAAGCAGAGCGTAGTACCAGGGAAGCCCAAAGGATTTGGGATCCGGGATCTGGACTTCTTCCGCCTTCTGTTCTTTAGCGGCCAGTTTTTTGTCCATCCGGCGGGATTGGAGCACATAGGCGAGAACAAAAAACACCTCCATAATCAGAGCGATAGGCAGCATATACTTTACGAAAGCTTCCGCCAGGCTGATATCCATTTGCAGATCCTGCAGAACCTGTGCCGGGAAGAAATTGGCGGGAGTGGCGAAAACGCCCACGCCGATTACGATAGCGCAGCCGGCGGTCAGGGTGTTGACTCCCAGATAGATCATGACCGGATACAGAGTTCCGAAGAGCAGAGCGATGGTGGCGATTCCGGAGGGGAGAACCATGACGAAGATCCAGTCCAGAAATACGATCAGGCCTACCACCAGGTATTTCGCTTTCAGCTTCTGCAGAGGACGGGCCACATAAACGGCAAACAGATCTCCTGCTTTCAGATAATTCATGTAACCTACATAGCCCATGACAGACATGATCAGAAGCGCGGTTCCGGCAAACTGGCTTCCCATACATTCTTTAAAATATTCAAAGGCGTCCAGGACAGCGCTGCCGCTGGATGCTTCGGCAATACCCCCGTGATTTACAACGCCCACAATAATCAGGGCAATGGTGCCGATGACCCAAAGTACCATGACGGGCTGCAGTTTTTTCATGATAGCCCATACCAGAAGGACCAGCATGGCCACGGCAAATATAACACTAACAGTTGCTGACATAATTTACCTCCCTCTTGAAACATTCTCAAAATTTCCTGCTTTTATTTTGAGTAAAAGATGCGGCTGTAGCGATACAGTTCTGCCTCCAGATCCGCGGGCCCCTTGTTGGGACGGCTGTCGCTGAAACGGCAGGCAAAGTGTCCGCTGCGCGCCCGGCCCTCCACCAGTTTGTGGATCTCTTCTATAGCCTGCTCATCGGTCAGATCTCCCTCAATGATGAAATTTCCTACCTGTCCCAGCCGGTCTCCATACTCTTCCATGACAGCGTCCCTGTCGTTGGCGGAATCCTGGCCTTCCCAGGCGTCAAAACCGGCCTCTACAAAATTGGGAATCTGCAGTCCTACATTGCCGCAGGAGTGAAGAGCGATGTACATGCCCTCGTCATGGCAGGCTTTGGTAATCTTTTTATACCGGGGCAGATAAATTTCGCGGAACAGATCCGGAGAGAAGAAGGGAGCCTTCTGAGACCCCATGTCATCATGCCAGAGGATCATGTCCGCATGGTAGTATTTTTTTGCCACTTTCATAAATTCAATGTGCCAGTCTACCAGCGCGTCCAGAAATTCACAGAGAGCCTCCTGTTCTGTCAGCAGATACAGAAAGGTATCTTCGAAGCTGGTCAGATCGGCGATCCGTTCGAAGATGCCGTTCTGGATTACAAAATAGGTAAAGCGGTCATTGGGGAGCATGGAGAAATTATCCCGGACATCTTTTTCCCAATCGATAGCCTGAATGTCCGGAAAGACAATCTCTTCTTTCCAGCGGGTAATATCGGACAGACGGCGGGTTCCCGGCTTGACCATGGCGGCCTGGGAAAGGGGTTCGTACTGCCATTCAATACCGAACCAGTCGGTGCCGCCGAAAGAGCGGGCGTAAAAATCCGGAACTACATAAGGGCAGATGATATTATTGTCTCTCCACTGGTTGGGAATCCATACGGGAAGTTTACCGCTCATCATCAGTTCCATATTCTCTTTGGGAGTGATGGGATAGTCATACCTGGGCCGGGTTACGGCCGGCATGCCGTACACGCCGGGCAGGGTGTAAGAGCCCACAACATTTAACTCTTTTTCTGAAAACGGAATTTTTGGCATAGATTTTACCTCCTTTTGTAAAAAATATCTGATTTTTATAAACGAATTATAAATATTTTCGTGGACTTTGTAATCATTAAAATTAAGGAAATTGGGAAGGAAAAATCCAAGAATCTGACGAAAATGTGTGATAGAATGAGACAAGCGACAAAAGGTCATGTGGGCTGCGCTGGCGCAGGCAAGCATGACTTTATGGCGCGCCCAATATTCGCATATCGTGGGATATTCATCCCACTTTTATGCTCATATTAGGCCTTTTGGCCCTGGCATCACAGAATAACAGAAGATAAAAAAGGGGAGGAGATCTGCTTGAAACCACATACTCAGAAAGGACATAAAGATTTTGTTTTCCGGTTGACCATGCAGAACCTGGCGGATGAACTGGAGGATCAGGGGATTCATTTCCTGTTTCACCGGGGAGCAGATGAGAGAGGACGGCTGACGGGTCTGCGGCGGTACCGGGGCCAGGACAGTCTGGAAGAAAAATATGCGTACCTGTGCCGCAGAGGAGAGCTTCCGGAAGAACTGGCGCCGGGGAAGAGGGCCAATCTCATTGTCATGGGTCAGGTTCCGGCGCTTTTTCTGAGAGGGGCCAGTTCTATTCTGGAAATTTCTTCAGAAGAAGACTTCGACCGGATTGAAGAGATTTGCCTGAAAACTTTTGAAAAAACCCGGGAATGGTCCGACCGGCTGCGGGAAATTTGCATCAGCAGCGGAAGCATCGACGCCATGTGCATGGTCAGTTATGAATATTTTCATAATCCCCTGTTTGTCCATGACGCTCATTTTTACTGTGTGTCCTGTCCGGTCTCCCGCCGGGAGATGGTGCAGTGGGAGATAGAGCCCCACTCCGGCTATACCATCCTGCCTATGGAATATATCAATGAGTTTAAGACCAATCGGGAGTATCTGGAAACTCTGAAGACCCGGGGAGCCAGGGTTTATCCCGGGTCTCTGAGGGGATACCGGGATATCTATGTAAACTTCTGGGATAATCATGGAAAATACAACGGCCGTCTGGTGATCTGCGAGCTGGATTCCCCCCTGAAGCCCGGGCAGCTGGCCGCGGCGGAATATTTGGCGGATATGATTCAGCAGTGTCTGAAACGGCCGGACTATGAAAATCATACTTACAACGAAATGCTGGATGAGGCCATCCTGAAACTCCTCCGGGGAGAGACCGTGGAGCGGGGGAAAATGGAAAAGCTGGTGCGGCTCCTGGGCTGGGGCGAGGAGAACGAGTATGTGTGCGTGTGTGTGGACATGGATCCCGGAGAGTCTGAGTTTGTCAATGCCACCAGCCTTTGCAGCGAGGCGGAGGCCAGGATCGCCGGGAGCAAGGCTTTGTGGCTGCGGCGGCAGATGTTCCTGCTGATCAATGTTGCTATGAACAAAAATTATACCTCGGATCTGGCTTATATTCTCAGAGAAGGACTGTACCGGGCCGGAATCAGCCATCGGTTTGCGGATCTTTCCAGGCTCCGGGATTATTATCTTCAGGCCGGGGCGGCTCTTAGAAGCTGCCGCAGGCGGCAGTCCCATATCTGGTCCCGGTATTTTGAGGAGACGGCGCTGGATTATCTCATTGAATCAGCCGGAAAGGTGATGGATCCGGTGATGTTCTGTTCGGAAAAACTGATGAGACTCCGGGAAATGGACAGAAGGGAGGGAACAGATTATTACCAGGTAATGCGGGCTTATATAGAAAATGAGAGAAATACGGTAAAAACAGCCAAAGAACTGTACATGGGACGCAGCACCCTGTTTTACCGGCTGAAAAAGATTCGGGAACTGACCCATATGGATCCGGAAAAGCTGGAGGATCCCCGGCTGAATCTGTACCTGAGACTTTCCCTGTATATTCTGGAGCATGCGGAAGGACAGGATCCTGCCTGAACCTGTCCTTCCGTGAGGCGCCTGTGGAAATCAGAAGATTGCCGCGCCGTAATGTTCAGTATTGTAACGGTTGATCTCGTCAATGATGATTTCTTCCACCTGGGGATAGATGGTTCCGGGTCCGCCGTAGGTCATGCCGGGCCAGAATCCCTTCAGATTTCCGTAGGCATCGCAGGCTCTGCGGGTCTCCCGGCGGATCTCCTCCTCCGTGGCGTCCGCCCGGTCAATGACAGAGTCAATGCCGCCCATAAGCAGCATCCGGTCTCCGACTTTCTCGGAGATAGCCTGGATATTGTTGGTGGGAAGGACTCCCTGCCAGATATCAATGCCGATCTCCGCCATGTCTTCCACAATGGGTTCGCAGAAAGAATCTCCGTGATGCATGACGATTACATGGTTGGCGTGGAGGTAGTCATACAGTTTTCTGTAAGGCTCTTTGAAGAATTCTCTCCAGGTTTCCGGGGAGAAGAAGAGGCTGGTTTTTGAGCCCCAGTCATCGTGGGAGACGATGCAGTCCGGATGGAGATGCTCTACGATGAGCTTCATGTAAGTAAGCCGGTACTCGCAGATGGCGTCGATGAGTTCATGCATGGCTTCCGGCTCCAGCAGGAAGTTTGTGAGGGTGTCTTCAAAGGTCATCAGCATGTGAAGCTGCTCGAAAATTCCGGTGCCCATGACGGTCATGGTGAGATATTTGTCCTGGTCAATGGCATCCCTGGCGGCTATGGCGTCCTCCCAGCCCTGAGAGCAGTGGGCGGCCAGATCCGGAATTTTTACATATTTTTTCCACTCAGCTACATCTTTGATGACCTGATTTTCCGGCGTCACCAGCGGCACAGCCGCGGGAGCGTCTTCCGGGAACAGAATGTACGTGCCCCAGGGATCATAGGAGTTGGTTCCCCTCACCCGGTTTCCCCGGATGTACTTGAATACGGGATCTCCGGGAATACCCCGGAACATCGTATAGGAATTGCAGAGACATTCCGGTTTTCCATCTTTTTTCAGAGTTTCCAGCAGATTTTCTTTTGGCGTCAGCATATTATTTTCCCCTTTCTTCTTTTATCATAAACAGGAATAGGATTCCCACAGCCACCACAATAGCCAGAGTAAACCAGCAGGTCTGGAAGGCTCCGGTGGCGTCTACAGTCCAGCCGACCAGAGCCGGAGAGATAATGGAGGCCAGCTGGAAAATGCAGTTCTGCACGCCCATAACGGAAGCGGACATGCCTTCCGGAGCGTATTTGGTGATCTGAGCGTTCAGGTGGGCGTTGGGCAGGTAGGTGACAAAGCCATAGATAAATCCCACGATGTTCAGCACAGTCAGATTGGTCTGGAAACCGAACAGCAAAGTGGTGATAATCAGAGCGATATAGACTCCGATAAGATAAAATTTCGTGCTGAGGTTAAATTTTTTAACAATAAAACCGGTGAGCAGGGAACCGATGATGCCGCCGATGCTGTAGATGGACATGACGGAAGCGGCAGTGACGGTGTCAAATCCGATGTTGGCCAGATAGGAGTTGGCCCAGGTGGAAACTCCCAGATTCAGGAACATGTAGAAGAAACCGGCCAGACAGATCACCAGCAGATTCCGGGTGGTAAACACGGCCTTAATACCGCTGAGCAAAGTGACCTTTTCCGCGGAGCCGGCTTTCCGGGCATTTCTTACAGCCACAAAGATCAGGACGGCAATGGCGATGGCAATGTATCCGGTGATCCGGAATGCGGTCTGCCAGTTGTAGGAAGTCAGAAGATAGGCCCCCAGTTTGTTGGCGATGGTCAGACCCAGGGTAGGGCCAACCAGCAGGATGCCGAAGGCGATGCCTCGGTCTTTCTGTTCAAAGTATTCGCTGATGACTTTGGTGCAGCAGGCCATAACCACACCGGCGCCCAGGCCGGTAATGATCCGCACCACAAAGCCCTGGGTGTAGGTGGTGATAAAAGACATGCCCACAGAGGCGAGACCTGTGACCAGCACTCCGGCGGACAGGACAAATTTCACTCCCAGGCGGTCTGCCAGGACTCCTCCGGGAATCTGGGTGATAACATATCCGATAAAAAACGCGGACATGAAGGCGCCTGCCGCTGTGTTGGAAAGCCCCAGAAGTTCCTGCACGGTTCCGCTGACCGGAGACCAGACAAAACGGGTCATAAATGTCACCGAAAACGCGGCCAGCATCAGCAGCAGCATGAGCCATTTGGCTGAAGTACGTTTCTGCATAAAACAAAACCTCCTTTACTTTTTTGTGTTTCTTTTGACAGGAGAATAGCAGGAGAAAACCTGGCAGACAATGATAAAATAAATCCTGACAAAAAGACCAAACACTCTGCCGGATCCGGGGTAAAAAGAGAAGAAAGGGATGAACACACTGTTCCGTCCGGATTGTGCCCGTTGGGGCTGTCAGACCGGAAGTTTTGTGGTATGCTGTCAGAGGAGTTTTGAACCCATGTGAGGAGATTTTTATGGAAACGTTCCGAATTTGTTTGAATGACCCTGCGGCGGATACGCTGCTTCTGCCGCTGCTGGCCCGAGCCCGCTGCGGTGAAAGATACCCCGGCTTGTTCCGGGATCCGGAGGCGGAACGAATCGCGGCTCTTGTGCCGGCAGAGAAAACAGAATCTCTGAGGCGGCTGGCGGACGCGGACTGCGTCCTTTACGCGCTGCGGCAGGACATGCTGGTATGGGCGGCACGGCGCTATCTGCGGCAGTATCCGGAGGCGGTGGTGGTGAATCTGGGCTGCGGCCTGGACGCTTCTTTTTCAAAGGCGGACAATGGCCGCTGCCGATGGGTCAATCTGGATCTGCCGGAGGTCATGGATCTCAGGGAAAAGCTGCTGCCCTGCCGGCAGAGAGAGTATTCCCTGGCCGGGAACGGGGCGGATGTGTCCTGGATGGATCAGATGGAGGCGGGGAGGGGACTGTTTGTGGTCAGCGGAGGGGCTTTTTACTATTTTCAGCCGGAACAGGTAAGGAATCTGTTCCGCGCCCTGGCGGAGCGGTTTCCCGGAGGAGGGATCTGCTTTGACTGCCAGAGTTCCAAAGCTTTGAGACAGGCCCGGAAAACCGTGAGAAAAACAGGAAATACCGGGGCGGACATGCATTTCGCGGTGGACTGCGCAAAAGCCCTGTTCCGGCCCTGGAGCAGCCGGTTTGAAACCATTGAGACCATCCGGGGACTTCCCCGGAAGTATCTGTGTCCGGGAATACTGCCCCTGGGGATACGGCTTCTTCTGCGGAGCAGATTTGAAAGCGGTATGCTGAAATTTGTAGAGATACGGTTTAAAAGAGAAGGACAAGAGTGAACCGGACAATCTTTTCTTGCCGTTTTTGAGATTTTAAACTATAATTTGTAAAAAAGAAGACGGCGGAGGTCAGAGATGGCGGAAAAGAAAGAGTTTAATTTTCCATCCAGCGACGGGCAGACAGAGATCCACAGTGTGGTCTGGCTGCCGGAATCCGGGAAGCCGCGGGCAGTCCTGCAGATCGCCCACGGGATGATGGAGTTTATTGAGCGGTACGAAGAATTCGCGGAGTTTATGACAAAGCATGGATTTCTGGTGGCGGGACATGACCATCTGGGCCACGGAAAATCTCTCTGTGACCGGGAGGATCTGGGCTATATCGCTGAAAAAAACGGAAGCGGCTGCCTGACGGCGGATATGCACCGGCTGCGGATCATAGCACAGAAACACAATCCGGATCTGCCCTACTTTATGCTGGGACACAGCATGGGCTCCTACCTGCTGCGGCAGTATCTTACCGTTCACGGGGAGGGGCTGGCGGGAGCCCTGATCCTGGGCACCGGATCGGTTCCGGACGGCATCGTGCTCTTCGGCATGGCCCTGGCCGAGGCTCTGGCAAAAGCCCGGGGCTGGAGGCACCGGAGCGCCCTGATGGAACGGGCCTTCTTTTCCGGCGCTTATCATAAGTTTGATATGGACGGCAGCCATCCGGAGAACAGCTGGCTTACCCGGGATACGGAGATCGTGCGCCGGTACTACGAGGACCCCCGGTGCCGGTTCCGGTTTACCCTCAACGGCTTCCGCAGCGTGCTGGAGGCCGTACATTACGACAATCAGGAAAAATTTGTCCGGAAAATCCCGAAAGATCTGCCAATCATCCTTCTGTCCGGGGCGCAGGACCCGGTGGGGGATCTGGGGAAAGGCGTGAAGAAAGTGGAAAAACAGCTGCGAAAGGCGGGGATCCTGGATCTGACCTGCGTGCTGTATCCGGAGGACCGGCATGAGATCCTCAATGAACTGGATAAGGATCAGGTATATGCCGATATTCTGGCCTGGTGCGAAAGAGTCATGGAACATACAGAAGTGAGAATGGAGACGGAATAGATGACGAAGGAAGAACTGGCCCTGGAGGTGATCCGGAGGCTGAAAGAAGAATATCCCGACGCGGGGTGCACCCTGGATTACAATGAGGCATGGAAACTGCTGGTGAGCGTACGGCTGGCGGCCCAGTGCACGGACGCCAGGGTAAATGTAGTGGTGCAGGATCTGTATGCCAGATACCCCACCGTGGACGCTCTGGCGGAGGCGGATGTGGAAGAGATCGAGGCGATTGTCAGGCCCTGCGGCCTGGGACGCAGCAAAGCGCGGGACATCAGCGGCTGTATGAAGATCCTGAAGGAGCAGTACGGAGGAAAGGTACCGGAGGATTTTGACGCGCTGCTGAAGCTGCCCGGCGTGGGAAGAAAAAGCGCCAACCTGATTATGGGGGATGTATTCGGAAAGCCGGCCATTGTCACGGACACCCACTGTATCCGGCTCTGCAACCGTATTGGACTGGTGGACGGCATCAAAGAGCCGAAAAAGGTAGAGATGGCCCTCTGGAAGATTATTCCCCCAAAGGAGGGCAGCGATTTCTGCCATCGGCTGGTGTATCACGGGCGGGACGTGTGCACCGCCCGGACGAAACCTCATTGCGGGCAGTGCTGCCTGGAGGACATCTGCGGAAAAAACGGGGTGGAAGGATAAAAGGATTATCTTCCGGAAAATCCTTTCCCCACCACTTCATTGGAATCCAGAATAATCACAAAGGCGGAGGGCTCCGTCTCTTTGAGAACATCCCGGATCCGGAACATCTGTCTGCTGCTGCAGGCACAGAGGACAATGGGCTTCTCCCTGCGGGAGTAACTGCCTTCCGCCTTGAGAAAGGTACAGCCGCGCCCGATCAGGGCGTCTATTTTTTCTGCCACTGCCCGCGGCTGTTCGGTGATAATAAGGCCCAGTTTTCCGGCGCTGACGCCGGACAGGACTTTGTCCATGACCCGGGACAGCAGGAAACTCACCAGAATACCGCAGATCAGACGGTCCAGGCTTCGGGACACCAGCAGGGCTCCGGCGGACACCACCAGCAGGTCCATCAGAAAGGTGATTTTTCCCAGGGAAAGATGCGGGCGCAGCTTTTTTATGGAAAGTACAATAAAATCCGCGCCGCCGGTGGAGGAGCCTCTGGCGTAAATCAGGCCGTAGCCCAGGCCGGTGAGAACTCCGGCGCAGAGGGCGGCCAGGATTTTATCTCCCCTATACAGGGGAAGCAGAGGGGCGACGCCGTCCATCAGGAAGGACGCAAGGAGCAGGGTCCGCAGGGAGCGAAGAAAAAATCCGCGGCCCAGAAAGCGGAAGCAGAAAACCGCGATGGGCAGATTCAGAAGCAGGGTTACGGCTCCCACGGGAGTGCCGAAAAGACGGTGAAAGATCAGGGAAATTCCGCTGATTCCCACCATGGGAAATCCGGCGGGAACCGCGAAATTGACAATACCCAGGGCGGCCAGCATGGCGCCGGCGGCTTCCAGGGCAAGATCGGCAAAAATTTTTTTGCTGTTTTTCGGATGACGCATGAAACGGCTCCTTCCCAACGGCCTTTTTTACAGTATGGCCTCGGGGCGGAAGGATTATGCAAAGGACAGCGCGCAAGGAGGAGCGTATGGAGGAATATACATTGAAAGTGATCGCCAGAATTCACAGCGATTTCCACACGAAATTCGGAATTCCCAGGCAGAGCGGCCTGATACCGGAGCTGACGGCGGAGGTGGTCTTTGAACCGGAATACCGGAAGCCGGAGGCCCTGCGGGGGCTGGAAGAGTTTTCCCATATCTGGCTGATCTGGGAATTTTCGGAAGCCGTCCGCGAAGATTGGTCTTCTACGGTGCGGCCGCCCCGTCTGGGGGGAAACCGCCGGGTGGGAGTCTTCGCCAGCCGCTCTCCATTCCGGCCCAACGCCATCGGCCTGTCCTCTGTGAGGCTGCTGGGCATCGAAAAACATCCGGAGTACGGGGAGATCCTTTTGGTTTCCGGGGCGGATCTCATGGACGGTACGCCGATCTTTGATATAAAGCCCTACCTGCCCCAGGGGGACTGTCATCCGGAAGCTGCCGGGGGCTTTACAGACCGGCTGGAGGAGCCTCTGCTGCAGGTGGATTTTCCGGAAGAACTGCTGGAACAGGTTCCGGAAAAAAGCCGGAAAGCCCTGCTGGAGGTTCTGGCTCACGATGCGCGGCCGGGATATCAGCGGGATGAGGACCGGATCTACGGCCTGCCGTTTGGCGGCTTTGATGTAAAATTTCAGATTCGGGGAGAAGCTTTGACGGTTCTTAGTCTGGAAAAATGGAAGCAGGAGTGAGAAGACCGTGCGGTACGAGAAAATGAAAAAAGGAATTTTTCTGCAGCGGCCTAACCGGTTTATCGCCCATGTGCGGCTGGAGGGGCAGCGGGACGGTTTTACCGTCTGTCATGTAAAAAATACCGGGCGCTGCCGGGAGCTTTTGGTTCCCGGAACAGAAGTCTGGGTGCAGATGGCGGAGAATCCCGCCAGAAAAACTCCCTGCGATCTGATCTGTGTCAAAAAAGGGAACCGGCTGATTAACATGGATTCTCAGGCTCCCAACTGTGTGGCGGAGGAGTGGCTGCGCAAAGGCAATCTGTTTCCAAAGGGAACTCTCATTCGCAGGGAGGTGCGGTTTGGGGCGTCTCGATTTGACTTTTACGCGGAGGCGGGAGAACGCCGGGCTTTTCTGGAAGTCAAGGGAGTGACCCTGGAGGATCAGGGCATGACCCGGTTTCCCGACGCCCCCACGCAGAGGGGTGTCCGCCATGTGGAGGAACTGATCCGCTGCATGGAGGAAGGGTATGAGGCATATCTGCTGTTTGTGATCCAGATGAAGGGCGTTCTGGGGGTGGAACCCAACGATGCCGCCCATCCGGCCTTCGGGGAGGCTCTGCGCAGGGCCGCTGCCGCGGGTGTAAAGATCCTGGCGGTGGACTGCCGGGTCACCCCGGAGGAACTGCAGGCAGATCAGGAAGTGCCGGTGCTGCTGGGGGCGAACCCCTCGCTGCAGGAATAAATTTTCTGAAAAAGATAGGATTTTCCGGTGAATTGTGGTACACTGTCTACAACAGAAAGGTGAAGGGAGGGTGTACCCATGCTGGAGAATATTGACTTGTCGAAAACATTGAAAAAGAAAGAGGGAAAGGAACTGCTGGAGAAGCTGGACACGGAGGTGGCGGCGCTTCAGAGACAGGCCCGGGAGTTAAAAATTCCGGTGATGGTGGTTTTTGAAGGCTGGGGGGCTTCCGGAAAGGGACGGCTGATTAACCGGATGATCCAGCCGCTGGATCCCCGGGGATTTAAGGTGCATTCTATTCAGAAAGCGACCCAGGAGGAGGAACTGCATCCCTATATGTGGAGGTTCTGGAATAAGATTCCTTCCAGGGGAAGAATGTACATTTTTGACAGAAGCTGGTATACCAGAGTCATGCGGGAGCGGGTAGACCGGAATATGACCCGGGAGCAGGTGGTCTGCGCCTTTAATGAGATCAACTCCTTTGAGAGGATGCTGACCGTGGATGGAATGCTGATTATTAAGTTTTTCCTCCACATTTCCAAAGGGGAGCAGAAGCGCCGGTTTGAAAAGCTGGAAAGCTCCCCGGAAACCAAATGGAGAGTGACCAGAGAGGACTGGAAGCATAATAAGCAGTATGATGAGTACTTTTCCATCTGTGACGAGATGCTGGTCAACACGGATACAGAGTATGCTCCCTGGCATGTGGTGGAAGCGGAGGACGACGGCTATGCGGCAGCCCGGATTCTGGACTGTCTGGTCCGCTCTCTCCGCAGCCGGATTCAGCAGGAGACAGAGAGAGAAAAGCAGGCGGAGCCCTATATTCAGACCGCGCCTCCTTCCGGCTCTTCTTCGCCCCTGGCAAAGGCGGATCTTTCCAAGGATGTGAAAAAAGATAAGTATAAAGAAACCCTGAAGGAATACCAGAAAAAGCTGGCCCTGCTCCAGAGTCGGATTTATCAGGCCAAGATCCCCATGGTACTGGGCTTTGAGGGCTGGGACGCGGCCGGCAAGGGAGGAGCCATTAAGCGTCTCACCGAGTGCATGGATCCCAGGGGCTACGAGGTGGTTCCCACGGCCTCCCCCAATGATTACGAGAAGGCCCATCATTATCTCTGGAGATTCTGGACTAAGATGCCCCAGGCCGGACATATCGCCATTTTTGACCGGACCTGGTACGGTCGGGTTATGGTGGAACGGGTTGAGGGTTTCTGTACCCGGGCGGAGTGGCAGAGGGCCTACCGGGAGATCAATGAGATGGAGGAGCAGCTGACGGAGGCGGGAGTCATCGTCCTTAAGTTCTGGATCCAGATCGACAAGGATGAGCAGGAGCGCCGTTTCCGGGCCAGACAGGAGAACCCGGAAAAATCCTGGAAGATCACGGAGGAAGACTGGCGGAACCGGGCAAAATGGGATGAATATGAGCCGGCAGTCAATGAGATGATTATGAAGACGTCCACAGCCAAAGCTCCCTGGATTGTAGTGGAAGGCAACAGCAAATACTATGCCCGCCTGAAAGTACTGAAAACCGTTGTGGAGGCCCTGGAGAAGAGACTTGGAAAAGAGACAAAGCAGAAGTAGACAGAGAAAAAAGATTCAGAAATCAGAATGGGAAGACTGGCTGGAGTCCTGCAGACTCTGCCCCAGAGACTGCGGCAGCAGGCGGCTTTCCGGCGGAAAAGGGCGCTGCGGAGTCAGCGCCCTTCTGAAGGTGTCCAGGGCGGCTCTGCATCTGTGGGAGGAACCCTGCATTTCCGGGACAGAGGGATCCGGGACTGTATTTTTTTCCGGCTGCCCATTGCACTGCGTGTACTGCCAGAACCGTGCCATCTCAGATGGACGGGCCGGCAAAGAGATTTCCGCGGAGCGTCTGGGGGAGATTTTTCTGGAACTTCAGGGAAAAGGGGCGAGAAATATCAACCTGGTGACTCCTACCCATTATATCCCGCAGATTCGGGAGGCCCTGGATCTGGCGGAGGAGGGGGGCCTGGAGCTGCCCGTTGTTTTCAACTGCGGGGGGTACGAAAAACCGGAAGCCCTGAAACTTCTGGATGGGTATGTGGACATCTATCTGACTGATTTCAAATATATGGACAGTCAGACGGCGCGGCGGTATTCCCATGCCCCGGACTATCCGGAGAAGGCCAAAGGCGCCCTGGAGGAAATGGTCCGCCAGTGTCCGGAACCGGAATTTGACCAGGCAGGGCTTATGAAAAAAGGAGTCATTGTGCGGCACCTGCTGCTTCCCGGAAATGTAGAGCAGGCCAAAGAGGTGGTACGCTACGTGTACGGGACATACGGCAGCCGGGTGTACATAAGTCTCATGAACCAGTATACCCCCTTCCCGGAACTGAGGGAAACATATCCGGAGCTCTGCAGGAAGGTGACGAAGCGGGAGTATAACTCCCTGGTGGATTACGCCGTGGATCTGGGGGTGGAGCAGGGATTTATCCAGGAGGGAGAGACCGCCGGGGAAAGTTTTATCCCGGCCTTTGACTACGAAGGAGTATAGGAGGAACAAAAGAGATGGCGCAGGCTGCGGCAGTGCTGAAAAAAGGGGAGGGGCGGATGCTGAAGGCAGGCGGCCCCTGGATTTTTGACAATGAGATTGCTTTCCTGGAGGGAAGCTATGAAAACGGAGATATCCTGGAGGTAAGGGATTTTGACGGATATTCCCTGGGAAAGGGCTTCATCAACGATCATTCCAAGATCCGCATCCGCATGATGACCCGGAACAAAGACCAGGAGATAAATGAGGAATTCCTCCGTCAACGGCTGACAGATGCCTGGGAATATCGGAAAAAGGTAGTGGATACCGGCAGCTGCCGCCTGGTTTTCGGGGAGGCGGATTTTCTGCCGGGGCTGGTTATTGACAAGTTTTCGGATGTGCTGGTGGTGCAGTCTCTGGCGCTTGGCATTGACCGCATGAAAGATACTGTCGTAAAACTGCTGAGGGAGATCCTGGAGGAGGACGGTGTTGTCATCCGGGGCGTCTATGAGCGCAGCGATGCCAAAGTGCGGCGGCAGGAGGGGATGGAACTCTGCAAGGGATTCATCGGAGAACCTTTTGACACCGACGTGGAGATCGAAGAAAACGGGGTTCGCTACCTGGTAGATGTAAAGGACGGGCAGAAGACGGGATTTTTCCTGGATCAGAAATATAACCGTCTGGCCATCCAGAAGCTCTGCCCGGGGGCAAATGTCCTGGACTGTTTTACCCATACGGGCTCCTTCGCGCTGAACGCGGCCAAAGGCGGGGCGTCCAGTGTGCTGGGAGTGGACGCTTCGGAACTTGGGGTTCGCCAGGCGGAGAAAAACGCCGCTCTCAATAGGGTCACAGACCGGGTGAAATTCCTCTGCGCCGATGTCTTTGAACTGCTGCCGGAGCTGGAAAAGGAAGGAGAGACCTTTGACGTGATCATCCTGGATCCTCCGGCCTTTACCAAGTCCAGGAATTCAGTAAAGAATGCCGTGAAAGGCTACCGGGAGATCAACCTGCGGGCCATGAAGCTGGTCCGGGACGGGGGATTTCTGGCTACCTGCTCCTGCTCCCATTTTATGACGTATGAGCTTTTTACAAAGACCATTAATCAGGCGGCCCACAATGTCCACCGGCGGCTGCGCCAGGTGGAGTACCGCACTCAGGCGCCGGACCATCCCATTCTTTGGGCGGCGGAGGAATCCTATTATCTGAAGTTTTACATCTTCCAGGTGTGCCGGGAGAAGTAGAATATGTATGCAGGGAAAAGCAGCGGACCCGTCAGGTACGCTGCTTTTCCGCGGAGTCCTTTTATCATTTTCCGGCTTTGCGCGTTAAGACTGTCCTGTCTGTTCCGCCGCTTTTTCCGCATAGGAAGTATCCACCAGTTTTTCATAGGGAGCCCGTTTCGTCAGTTCCCCGGCGTCCTCCAGAATATCCTGCAGCAGTTCAAAGCTTTCTTCCTCAAAAACCAGATCCGCTTTCCAGGTGTCCTGCTCATAGTAGCGGGTCACAATGGTGGTGATGGTGGAGAGATCGGTCTCAGGAAATTGGGGAGCAATGGTCTCTGCGATTTCTTCCGGAGTGTGCGCCTGTACAAAGTCCATGCCCTTCTGCAAGGCATCTGTAAAAGCCTGGATGACTTCCGGATGTTCTTTCATATAGCTGGATCTGGCGCTGAAGGCGGTGTAGGGCACGTAGCCGGAATCTTCGCCCAGGGAGGCGATGACATAGCCGTCCCCCTGCTCTTCCAGAGCGGTGGCGGAGGGCTCGAATTCAACGGTATAATCCCCCTGCCCACCGGAGAAAGCCGCGGCCGTGGAACCGAAGTCGATGCCCTGGTTGATCTCCAGATCTTTTCCGGGATCAATGCCGTTCTGTTTCAGCACGTATTCAAACACCATCTGGGGCATGCCGCCTTTCCGGCCTCCCAGCACGTACTTTCCTTTCAGGTCTTCCCACTGAAAATCCTCTTCCGGCTCCCGGCCCACAAGGAAATTTCCCGCTCGCTGGGTCAGCTGGGCAAAGTTGACAACTACGTCGGTGGCTCCTTCCAGATAAGCGTACACGGAGGATTCCGGCCCCATGAATCCGATATCCGCTTCCCCGGAGATCAGAGCTGTGAGCACCTTGTCAGCTCCAAAACCGTTGACCAGAGTCAGATCAATGCCTTCCTCCTCAAAGTATCCTTCTTCAACAGCCACGTACATAGGAGCGTAAAAAATAGAATGTGCCACTTCATTGAGAGTAACAGGGATGAGTTCGGTTTCTGTGGCCGGGACAGAAGCTTCTTTTTCTGATGTGCCCTCTCCGCCGCATCCAGCCAGAACGCCGCAGCAGAGGAGGGCGGCGCAGACCAGCGCGCATACCTTTTTTGCCATATCAGACCTCCTGCTTTCCTACTCTATCAGTATATGCAGCCGTGGGAAAATGGTCAGAAGAGATTGCCTCAGGACGGGGAAAAGGGTATAATCAGGAAAAATCGGAAAAGTTTTGCAGGGCAGAGGATAGAGTATGGAGGATCAGGTTTTAAAAATTCATGTGGCGGAAGAAGCCGCGGGGCAGAGTGTGGAAAGATTCCTGCGGATTGGTCTGGGTCTGTCCCGGAAGCAGATCAGCCGCCTGAAATTCCGGGAAGAGGGGATCCGGCTCAACGGCCTTCGGCAGCGGGTGACACAGACATTGCATACCGGGGACCTTCTGGAGGTCAGGCTGGAAACAGGCGGGGAAAAGGCCGGAAAGGTGGAAGCCTGCTCTGGCATCGGAAAGCTGAAAATCCTTTACGAAGACCGGGATCTGCTGGCGGTGGAAAAGCCGGCGGGCATGGTCTGCCACCCCTCTCATGGACATTGGAGAGATACTCTCTCCAACCTGGCGGCGGCCTATCTGAGGGAACAGGGAACCGGAGGAATGATCCGCCTGCTGGGGCGTCTGGACAAGGATACGTCAGGGATTCTGCTGTTTGCTAAAAACCGGGAGGCAGCCGGCATTCTGGCCAGGCAGCGGGGAGATGGCAACCTGGAAAAAACGTATCTGGCCCTGGCGGAAGGCTGCCCGGAACCGGCGGAGGGAACAGTGGACGCTCCCATTCAGAGGATTCCAGGGGAGCTGATGAAAATGCAGGTATCCCCCAAGGGAAAAGCTGCCAGAACCCATTACCGGGTGCTGAGGGTTTGGGAGAAAAAGGGGAGGAAAAAAGCCCTCCTTCAGCTGAAACTGGAACAGGGACGCACCCATCAGATCCGGGTCCACATGGCATATCTGGGCTGCCCCCTGGAGGGAGATCCGCTGTACGGGACGGATCCCCGGGGAAAGGGCGCGCTGCTTCATGCCTGGAAACTGCGCTTTGCGCAGCCCTTTACCGGGCAGAAAATTGTGCTGGAGACGGAACTTCCGCCATGGTGCCGGGGATCACAGATAAAATTTCAGGATTTTTAATATCCGGGCGTATTTGACGGCGCAGGTTTCATATACTAAGCTTGTATCAGAAATTCAGAAGGCCCGGAGGGAATCGGCTTATGTGTGGAATTTGCGGTTATATCGGAGATACGGGCTGCGACAGAGCGCAGATCCGAAGGATGGCGGACCGAATGGCTCACCGGGGGCCGGACAGCAGCGGATATTTCGAGGAGCCGGGGATCCATATGGGATTCCGCCGGCTGGCCATCATCGATCTGCAGTCCGGAAATCAGCCGGTATATAATGAGGACAGGTCGCTGGTGCTGACCTTTAACGGGGAAATTTACAACTACAGAGAACTGCGGAAAATTCTTCTTGCCCGCGGTCATTTTTTTTATACAGAATCAGATTCAGAGGTGCTGGTCCACGCCTACGAAGAGTGGGGAGAGAACATGCTCCGGAGACTTCGGGGGATGTTTGCCTTCTGCATCTATGACCGGAGGGAGAAAGGGCTGTTTCTTGCCCGGGATTTTTTCGGCATTAAGCCGCTGCATTACATGGAGTGCGGCGGGCATTTTGTCTACGGCTCAGAGATCAAGAGCCTTCTGGAGTTCTCGGGATTTCAGAGGCAGCTGAATGAAAGAACCCTGGAACGCTATCTCTCTTTTCAGTATCCGGTTCCGCCGGAGACTTTTTATCGCGGTATTTTCTGTCTGCCCCCCGCCCACTGTATGAGATACCGGAACGGTACGCTGCATATCCGCCGATACTGGGAGCCTGTTTTCTGCCCGGATGAAGCCATGCCGCTGACCGAGGCGGCGGACCGGATCGAGGCTGCCTTTGAGGATTCCGTAAAGGCGCACCGGGTCAGCGATGTGGAGGTGGGCTGCTTTCTGTCCAGCGGGGTGGATTCCAGCTGGGCGGCGTCCTATTTTTCCGGGCAGAAAGCTTTTACAGTGGGGTTTGCGGAGGACAGCCGCTGCAATGAGATCGACTGGGCACAGAAAACAGCCGCGGAAAAAAATCTGGAGCATACAGCCAGAATCATCAGCGGAGATGAATTTTTTGAGTCCCTGCCGGCGGTTCAGTATTATATGGACCAGCCTCTGGCGGACCCAGCCTGCGTAGCTCTTTATTTTGTCTCGGAACTGGCCAGCCGGCAGGTAAAAGTGGTGCTTTCCGGGGAGGGGGCGGACGAACTGTTCGGAGGATACCGGATCTACCACATGCCGGACTCCAATGCCGGCTATCAGAGGCTTTTGCCCTCCGGTTTGAGAAAATTTCTGGGGCGGGCCGCGGGTTTTCTGCCGGATCTGCCGGGCCGTGATTTTCTGATCCGGGCAGGGCGGCCTTTGGAGGAAAGCTTTATCGGCAACGCTTCTATGTTTACCCGGCAGGAAAAACAGAAGATTCTCCGGAATCCGGAACTGGCGGAGGATCCCTGGAAACTGTGCAGGCCTTATTATCGGAGATCCGCCGGACTGGACGATGTGACCAGGATGCAGTACCTGGATCTGAATTTGTGGATGGTGGGAGACATTCTTCTGAAGGCGGACCGCATGAGCATGGCGCATTCTCTGGAACTGCGGGTTCCCTTTCTGGATCTGGAAGTGTTCCGGGCAGCGGCCTCTATACCGAAAAAATGGAAGGTCACGGACGCGGCCACAAAATATGCGATGCGGGCGGCGGCGGAGCGCCGACTGTCCCAAACGACAGCGGAAAAACCCAAGCTGGGATTTCCGGTGCCCATCCGAACCTGGCTTCGGGAAGAACAATATTACAGAATGGTGCGGGAAGAGTTTACAGGCCCTGCCGCCCGGGAATTTTTTCGGATTCCGGAAATTCTCCGCCTGCTGGACCGGCATTACAGAAGAAAGGAGGATTCCGGCAGAAAAATCTGGACTATTTACATGTTTTTGCTTTGGTACCGGACCTGTTTTGAGAAAAATACCGGAAAGCCTGTCTGACGCTTGCGCAGCCAAAAAAAGAATTTTATAATAGAAGCAGCGCCGGCGTATGCCGGCGGCTGAAATCACAGCGGGAGGCGGAATTTGCAAATGAAAATAGGATTTATCGGATGCGGAAATATGGCCCGGGCCATCATCGGGGGCATCAGGAAACAGAATCTGGTGCCGGCGGGACAGATCATGGCCTCCGCCAGAACAGAAGCTACCAGGAAAAAGATCCGGGAGGAAATCGGAATCCTGGCGGCGGAGAATAATTCAGAGGCGGCGGCTTTTGCGGACGTGCTGATTCTGGCGGTGAAGCCGGTGTATATGGAGGAGGTCATTCAGGAGATCACAGAGGCTGTAAAGCCGGAAACCATGGTAGTGACGCTGGCTCCGGGGAAGACCCTGCAGTGGCTGGACTCCACCTTTGGAAAGCCCACGAAGCTGGTGCGGACCATGCCAAATACCCCGGCTCTGGTGGGAGAGGGCATGACAGCGCTCTGTCCCAATTCCTTTGTGACCGGGGCGGAGCTGGAGACGGTGGAGAAAATTTTTCAAAGCTTCGGAAAAACAGAGGTGGTTCCGGAACCCCTGATCGATGTGGTAGTGGGAGCCAGCGGCAGTTCTCCGGCCTATGTGTTTCTGTTCATTGAAGCTTTGGCGGACGCGGCAGTGGCAGACGGCATGCCCAGAGCACAGGCCTATGAGTTCGCGGCCCAGTCAGTGCTGGGCAGCGCCAAAATGGTGCTGGAGACGGGAAAACATCCGGGCGAACTGAAGGATATGGTCTGCTCTCCGGGAGGCACCACCATGGAGGCTGTGCGGGTTCTGGAGGAAAAAGGATTCCGCAGCGCGGTGATGGAAGCTTCCAAAGCCTGCGTAAGAAAAGCGCGGGAATTGTAAAAATTTTGAAAGCCTGGAAACAGAAAAATCCCCCTGGAAACCGGGACAACGCATGTCTCTTTCCAAGGGGATTCATCTCATTTATTAAAGGTCTTTACCCTGAAAGTCCAGCAGATCTTTTACCTGTATATCCAGAGCGTCCGCAATGTCAAACAGCCGGTTCAGGGAAATGGAAGTGCGGCTGTTGGGCGCTTCAATATTGCTCATATGGGTACGGCTGATATGTACTGCCTCCGCCAGTTCTGCCTGTGTCATGCCTTTGGCACGGCGGTAATAGGCAATGGTCAGGCCTAACAGCCGTAACTCGTTGAGATGTGAATAATTCATAATATTCTCTCCTTGCACATATGGAAACTGTATGGTTTCAGTTTAAACGCAAACCAGGAAAAAATAAACAATCCAGCATCAATCAATAGCAAAACACTTTGTTGCAATTTGTCGGAACCTGAAAATCAGGAAGCGGATGAAGAAGGCAGACTCAAGGTGCTGTTGTGATATTTCGCGGAAAATGTGACATCTTCTCCAAACCATTCCGGAGGAACGAACTGTTCTGCTGACTGCTGATCGGGAAATTCCACCTCCACCAGCCAGAGTCCTTCATAGGGAGCGTCAAATACATCCAGTTCAGCAGTCAGATTCCCTTTCAGCGGAAGCAGATATCGGGTTTTGGAAAGCAGAATTCCGTCGATTTTTTCACGCAGGTGCGCATAGGACGCTTCCGTCAGGGGAAGATTGTACTCCTCCCGGATCATCAGGCCGCTGCCTTTATAGGTCAGATAATACGTATCGTCCTGCCTGCGGATGCGCACTACCGGCGCCGTGCACAGATAGCCCTGTTCAATGCGCAGGCGGGGATACTGCTCCAGCTTTTCCGGAAGCCTGTGCAGCAGATATTTTCTCTCGATCTCCATGGGAAATCACCCCCTTTCGGCGGAAGGTACAGATAAGATTTGTATCCTTTTCTTACCTGTATTTTAACACAGAAAAGAAGGAATTGTCCACCGCAACAGGGCGCGGGCCCTGTAAACCTGCGGGTTCCGGCGGGTTGGTATTGGAAAAAAAGGAGAAATGTTGTATACTATGGGCTGTAAACGGAAAACACGACAAATATACAGCGGGAGGTATAAAAAAATGGCAAAAATCTATGTTTTTCTGGCAGACGGATGCGAAGAGGTAGAGGCGATGACACCGGTGGATATCCTTCGCAGAGCCGGCCACACGGTCTGCACCGTATCTATTACAGGAAAGGAACTGGTGACCGGAGCCAACGGCATCCGTCTGGCTGCCGATGCCCTTCTGGAGAATGTAGACGGAAACGACGGGGATGTATTTCTGCTCCCGGGAGGAATGCCGGGAACCCTGCATCTGGGAGAGTGCGCGGCTCTGACTTCTATGCTGAAAGTAAAATATCAGGAAGGCAAACGGATCGCGGCTATCTGCGCGGCTCCCTCCGTGCTGGGCGCTCTGGGCTTCCTGCAGGGAAGAAAAGCCGTGTGCTATCCCGGCATGGAAGAGAAGCTCACCGGAGCCCAGGTGCAGAATGTTCCCACGGTCAGCGACGGCAATATTACCACTGCCAAGGGAGTAGGCGCGGCCATTGATTTCGGTCTGGAGCTGGTCCGCCTGCTGGATGGACAGGAGAAAGCCCTGGAGATCAAAGAGCAGATTGTGTACGCGGGCTGATCGGACCGGAACAGGAGGCATAAGCTTGCGGGGATGCTGAAAGGAATCTTCCAGTTCGTCTTGCGTTTTAAAATAGTTTATGCTATACTTCTCTAATGGCTGTCACGGGCGGACTATATCTTTATGAGAAAAAATACTTTCCATATATAAAGGAGGAAGATTTACAATGAGCGTTCAAGTTGAAAACTTGGAGAAGAACATGGCGAAACTCACCATTGAAGTTTCCGCTGAGGAGCTGGAGAAAGCGCTGCAGAGCGCCTATCTCAAGCAGAAAAAGAATATCAGCATTCCCGGATTCCGCAAAGGAAAAGTGCCGAGAGCTATGATTGAAAAAATGTACGGCGCAGGGGTCTTCTATGAGGACGCTGCCAATGCGCTGATTCCCCAGGCCTATTCTCAGGCTGCCGAGGAGAGCAAGCTGGATATCGTATCCCGGCCGGAGATCCATGTAGAGCAGATCGAGAAGGGCAAACCCTTTATCTTTACCGCTGAGGTGGCTGTAAAGCCGGATGTAACCCTGGGCGAGTACAAGGGCGTGGCTGTGCCTGTGTCCCATACGGAAGTGACCGATGAGGAGGTCGAGGCAGAGCTGAAGAAAGAGCAGGAGAAAAATTCCCGTACAATTACCGTGGAGGACCGCGCTGCAGAGAAGGGCGATATCGTTACCATCGACTTTGAGGGAACTGTGGACGGAGAGACCTTCCAGGGCGGAAGCGGAAAGGATTATCCTCTGACTCTGGGATCCGGCACTTTTATTCCCGGCTTTGAAGATCAGCTGGTAGGAGCAAAGGCGGAGGACGTGGTGGATGTTCACGTTACTTTCCCGGAAGACTACAATTCCGAAGAACTGAAGGGAAAAGCGGCAGTATTTAAATGCACCGTACACAAGATTGAGACCAAAGAGCTGCCGGAGCTGGACGATGATTTCGCCAAGGATGTTTCCGAGTTCGACACTCTGGAAGAGTACAAGAACAGTCTTCGCGAAGATCTGAAGAAAAAGAAAGAGGACGAGGCGAAGAGAGAAAAAGAGAATGCCGCCGTGGACAAGGCGGTAGCAAATGCCCAGATGGAGATTCCGGACGCCATGCTGGATACCCAGGCAGCGCGGATGGTGGATAATTTCGCCAGAAGACTCAGCGCCCAGGGCATGTCCATGGAGCAGTATATGCAGTATACCGGACAGAACGCCGCGGCTCTGCAGGAGCAGATGAAGCCCCAGGCCCTGAAACAGATCCAGACCCGTCTGGTGCTGGAGAAGGTAGCTCAGGTGGAAAACATCCAGATTTCCGATGAGAGACTGGAAGAAGAGTTTGAAAAGATGGCCAAGATGTACGGCATGGAAAAGGATAAGCTGAAAGAAATCCTGGGAGACGCGGAGAAAGATCAGATGAGAGAAGATCTGGCCGTGCAGGAGGCAGTCACTTTCCTGGCGGACAACGCGGTAGAGACAGAAGAAAAAGAAGAGGATCAGGCAGCGGAATAATCCTCAGCTGCGACATATGGAAAGGGAGGCCGTGCAATGAGTTTAGTACCTTACGTCATTGAGCAGACCAGCCGGGGGGAGAGAAGCTACGATATTTATTCCCGGCTTTTAAAGGACAGGATCATTTTTCTGGGTGAGGAGGTCAACGATGTCTCCGCCAGTCTGATCGTGGCGCAGCTTCTGTTTCTGGAGTCAGAAGATCCCGGAAAGGATATTCATCTGTATATCAACAGCCCGGGAGGATCTGTCACGGCAGGCATGGCTATCTATGATACCATGCAGTATATCAAATGTGATGTTTCCACGATCTGCATCGGCATGGCGGCCAGTATGGGAGCGTTTCTTCTCTCCGGCGGCGCCAAGGGCAAGAGAATGGCTCTGCCCAATGCGGAAATCATGATCCATCAGCCTTCCGGCGGCGCCCAGGGACAGGCCACGGAGATCAAGATCGTGGCGGAACATATTCTGCGCACAAAGAAAAAGCTGAATGAGATCCTGGCGGCCAACACAGGGCAGCCTCTGGAAAGAATCGAGATTGATACAGAGAGAGATAACTATATGTCTGCGGAAGAAGCAAAGGCATATGGTCTGATCGACAATGTAATCACGAAACGGTAACCGGCGGATGAAGGTGTTTCAAAAGCACAAAGAAGAAATGACTTTGCTTTTGAGACACCTTTTTGCCAGTGCGGGATCAGGAAAAAAGATCCCGGAAGTTAGAAATTGAGAAAGGAATTGAGATAGAAATGGCAATAAAAGGCAGCGAGCCCAGAATTAAATGTTCTTTCTGCGGAAAGACGGAGGATCAGGTAAGAAAGCTGATCGCCGGGCCCGATGGGGTCTACATCTGCGATGAATGCGTAAGCATCTGTTCAGAGATCATGGAAGAGGAATTTGCGGATGAAGTCCAGGAGGCCGACGGAGAGATCAATCTCATGAAACCCAGGGAGATCAAAGAGTTTCTGGACGAGTATGTGATTGGGCAGGACGAGGCCAAGAAAGTGCTTTCTGTGGCGGTCTACAATCACTACAAAAGAGTGCTGGCCGGGGACACCTCGGAGGTGGAACTGCAGAAAAGCAATATCCTGATGCTGGGTCCTACCGGCTCAGGAAAAACTCTGCTGGCCCAGACCCTGGCAAAGCTTCTGAATGTACCTTTCGCCATTGCCGACGCTACCGCTCTGACTGAGGCCGGTTACGTGGGAGAAGATGTGGAAAATATTCTGCTGAAGCTGATCCAGGCGGCAGATTACGATATGGAGCGGGCGGAACACGGAATCATCTATATCGATGAGATTGATAAGATTACCCGCAAGTCGGAGAACGCCTCTATTACCCGGGATGTTTCCGGGGAGGGCGTGCAGCAGGCTCTTCTGAAGATCCTGGAAGGGACCGTGGCCAGCGTGCCGCCTCAGGGAGGCAGGAAGCATCCCCACCAGGAATTTCTGCAGATCAATACCACCAATATTCTTTTTATCTGCGGAGGAGCCTTTGAAGGGCTGGATAAGATCATTGAAACCCGCAAGGATACAAAATCCATCGGATTCAACGCGGATCTGGGGCACCAGAAAGATCAGAACGTAGGCGAACTGCTCCGCCAGGTTATGCCGGAGGATTTTATCAAATTCGGCATGATTCCGGAGTTTATCGGCCGTGTGCCGGTGGTGGTATCCCTGGATGCCCTGGACGAGGAGGCGCTGATCCGGATTCTGAAGGAGCCAAAAAACTCTCTGGTGAAGCAGTACAAGAAGATTTTTGAACTGGACGGCGTAAACCTAAGCTTTGACGATGACGCTCTGCGGGAGATCGCCAGAGAATCTCTGGCCAGAAAGACGGGGGCCAGAGGTCTGCGGGCGATCATGGAAAAATCCATGATGGACGTTATGTTTGAATCCCCGTCTGACAGTACCATTAAAGAGTGCCATATTACAAAGGAAGCGGTGGAAGGCAAAGAACCGCCTGTGCTGGTGCATGGGGATCCGGCTCCCATTCCCAGAAGAGCCAGAACCAGGGCCAGCAGAGCCGGCCGGCCGGAGACCGCGTGAGGAGAGAGAATACATGAGTGACCTGATTGTTTTGCTTCCCGCCGTAGCTTTGCGGGGCACTGCCATTCTGCCGGATATGATCGTGCATTTTGACATCAGCCGGGTCAGATCTGTCCGGGCGGTGGAAGAAGCCATGCTCCATGACCAAAAAATCTTTCTGGTGACCCAGAAGGATCCGGAGAAAGAAGAGCCCGGCCTGGAAGATGTGTACAAAGTGGGAACCATCGCGGTGGTCAAACAGGTGGTAAAACTTCCTAAAGGAGTTCTGAGAGTCCTGGTAGAGGGACAGGAGCGGGGAGAGCTGGTAAGTTTTGAACCGAGAACAGATTTTCTGGAGGCGGAGGTGGCGCTCTGTGAGAACGATTCCGGACAGCCCCTGACGGACAACGAGGCGGAAGCCATAAGCAGAAATCTGAAAGAGGTATTCGCTCTCTACTGCCAGGAAAGCCAGAAGATCAGCCGGGAGCTGATGATGCAGATTCTGGAGATCAGCGATGTGGAAAAGCTGGCGGATCAGATCGCCATTAATCTTCCCATGACCTGCGAGCAGCGCCAGAAAGTCCTGGACGCCCTGGAAATCCGGGAGCGGTGCGAGACCTTAAGCGTGATCCTGGGCAATGAAGTGGAGATTTTGAAAATCCGGGAGGAACTCCAAAATCAGATCAAAGCCAGAATAGATAAAAATCAGAAAGAATATATTCTGCGGGAACAGCTGAAACTGATCCGTGAAGAGCTGGGAGAGGACAATTCCCAGACAGAGATCCAGGAGTTTAAGGCTAAAACAGAGAAACTGCAGGCTTCCAAAGAGGTAAAGGAGAAGATCCGGGAGGAGATCCGCAGGCTGCAGAATGCTTCCAATAACCCTTCCGAGAGCGGAGTGATCCGGGGTTATCTGGAGGTGCTGCTGGGGCTTCCATGGGATAAGATGTCCCGGGACAATAAAGATCTTTCCAAAGCCAGAAGGATTCTGGAGGCAGATCATTACGGACTGGAAAAGGTAAAAGAGCGGATTCTGGAGTATCTGGCAGTAAGGACTCTGACCAAAAAGGGAGACAGTCCCATTCTCTGTCTGGTAGGCCCTCCGGGAACCGGAAAGACATCCATTGCGCGCTCTGTGGCAAAAGCACTGAATAAAAAATATATCCGCATTTGCCTGGGCGGCGTTCGGGATGAGGCAGAGATCCGGGGACACAGGCGGACCTATGTGGGAGCCATGCCCGGCCGGATCGCCCAGAGCCTCCGCCAGGCAGGAGTCAAGAATCCTCTGATGCTGCTGGACGAGATCGACAAGGTCAGCAGTGATTATAAGGGAGATACGGCTTCCGCCCTTCTGGAAGTGCTGGATTCTGAACAGAATAATAAATTTACCGACCATTACGTGGAGCTTCCCATTGACCTGTCCGAGGTGCTGTTTATCGCCACCGCCAACGACGTGCAGACCATTCCCAGACCGCTGCTGGATCGGATGGAACTCATCGAGATCAGCAGCTACACAGAAAATGAGAAAATGCACATCGCCAAGGAGCATCTGGTCCCCAAGCAGCTGAAGGCTAACGGCCTGAAGCCGGAGCAGCTGACTATTTCCGACAAGGCATTGGGAGAAATTATCAGCGGATATACCAAAGAGGCAGGGGTCCGAAGCCTGGAGCGGAAGATCGGGCAGATCTGCCGGAGAGCCGCTCTGAAGATTCTGGAGCAGCATGAGGAAAAGGTGAATGTAACCCAGAAAAATCTGGAAGAATATCTGGGAAGGAAGCGATACAACTTCCAGATGAAGAATCCCCAGCCGGAGGTGGGAATTGTCCGGGGACTGGCCTGGACCAGCGTAGGCGGCGATACGCTGCAGATCGAGGTCAATATTATGCCGGGCAGAGGAGGGTTCAAGCTTACCGGACAGCTGGGAGATGTCATGAAAGAGTCCGCGGAGGCTGGAATCAGCTACATCCGCTCCGTGGCCAAGAAATACGGGATTAAGGAAGAGTTTTTCAAAAAACATGACATTCACATACATATCCCGGAGGGAGCCGTACCCAAGGACGGACCTTCCGCGGGAATTACCATGGCTACCGCTATGATTTCCGCGATTACCAAAGTTCCGGTCCGGGCAGATGTGGCCATGACCGGCGAGATCACTCTGAGAGGCAGGATTCTGCCCATCGGCGGCCTGAAAGAAAAGCTGCTGGCCGCAAAAAAAGCCGGGATTAAAACTGTACTGGTTCCCGGAAAAAATAAACCGGATGTGCAGGAGATGGATCAGGAGATCACAGAGGGTCTGGAAATTCTTTTTGCGGAAAGCATGGAAGAGGTGCTGAAGACAGCGCTGGTTCCCAGGGAGGAGCCGGCAGAGAAATAACCGGCCGTTTGGAAGACGGTCCGGGGAAATGGACAGGAGGCAGACATGGTTATCAGACAGGTATCCCTGGATATTGTGTGCGGCGTTACCAGCAGACTTCCGGACACAGGAAGACCGGAAGTAGCTTTCGCGGGAAAATCCAACGTGGGAAAATCTTCACTCATTAACGGCCTGGTAAACCGGAAGGCCCTGGCCCGCACCAGCTCTCAGCCGGGAAAGACCAGAACCATTAATTTCTACCGGGTCAATGAGGAACTGTACCTGGTGGATCTGCCGGGGTACGGATACGCCGCCGCGCCGGAGGAGATCAAGGCTCAGTGGGGAAAGATGATCGAGCGCTACCTGCACACCTCTCAGAATCTGAAATGTGTGTTCCTGCTCATTGACATCCGCCATGCTCCCTCCGCCAACGACCGGATGATGTACCACTGGATTCTGGAGCAGGGCTACCGGCCGGTGATTATTGCCACCAAGCTGGACAAGATCAAGAGAAGCCAGATCCAGAAGCAGCTGAAGCTGATCCGGGAGACCCTGGAGGCAGAGAAGGATACGGTTATGATTCCCTTCTCCGCAGCCACCAAGCAGGGCCGGGAGGAGATCTGGGAACTGATCCGGGGACTCATGGAGGAAGAAGAATAGATGGGCATTATCAAAGCCAGGAAGCTGGGATATGACTATTACGAATATGAAGAAGAAGGAAAAGATCCGGAGATTGTTCATGCGGTAGAGGATGTGGATCTGGATATCCAGGCGGGGCAGTTTATTACTGTGCTGGGCCACAACGGCAGCGGGAAATCTACCCTGGCCAAGCATATGAACGCTTTGCTGGTCCCCACGGAGGGAACCATGTGGGTGGATCATATGGACACGGCACAGAGCGATGATATCTGGAAGATCCGCCAGGAAGCCGGCATGGTGTTCCAGAATCCGGACAATCAGATCATCGCCACTGTGGTGGAGGAGGACGTGGGGTTCGGCCCGGAGAATCTGGGTGTGCCTACGGATGAAATCTGGAGAAGAGTAGATGAAAGCCTGCAGGCTACGGGGATGGTGGCCTACCGGAAACAATCTCCCAATAAGCTGTCCGGAGGCCAGAAACAGCGGGTAGCCATCGCGGGGGTGATGGCCATGAAACCCAAGTGTATTATTTTGGATGAACCCACTGCTATGCTGGATCCCAACGGCCGCAAAGAAGTGCTGAAGGCAGTGAGGGAACTGAACCAGGCGGAGGGCGTCACGGTGATCCTCATTACCCACTACATGGAAGAAGTCATCTACTCCGACAAAGTATTTGTCATGGACGAGGGACGGCTTGTGATGCAGGGAACTCCCCGGGAGATTTTTTCCCGGGTGGAGAAGCTGAAGGAACTGCGGCTGGATGTACCGCAGGTAACCCTGCTGGCCCACGAACTGAGAAAGAAAGGCCTTCCCATTCCGGAAGGCATCCTTACGATAGAAGAACTGGTGGATGAGATATGTCGATTCAATTAGAAGATGTTACCTATACTTACAGCCCGGGAACTGCCTATGAAATGCATGCTCTGGATCATGTATCCCTGGAAATCCCCCAGGGACAGTTTGTAGGGATCATCGGCCATACAGGCAGCGGAAAATCTACGCTGATTCAGCATTTTAACGGCCTGATGCAGCCCACTTCCGGCCGGGTTCTTTACAACGGGGAAGATATCTGGCAGGAGGGATATTCTCTGCGGAATCTGCGCTTTCATGTGGGACTGGTTTTTCAGTATCCGGAGCATCAGCTGTTTGAAACCACCGTGATAGGAGATGTGTGCTTTGGGCCTAAAAACCAGGGGCTGACCCCGGATGAATGCCGGGAGAGGGCGAAAGAGGCTTTGACCCAGGTGGAAATCCCCGAAGAACTGTATGAGAAATCTCCCTTCGATCTGTCGGGAGGACAGAAGCGAAGGGTAGCTATTGCCGGTGTGCTGGCTATGAATCCGGATGTGATTGTACTGGACGAGCCTACGGCCGGGCTGGATCCCAAAGGCCGGGATGAAATTCTGGACCGGGTGAGATATCTTCACGACACCCGGGGGATCACAGTCATTCTGGTGTCACACAGCATGGAAGATGTGGCAAGATATGTAGAACGGCTCATTGTCATGTCCCGGGGACAGAAAAAATATGACGGAACTCCCAGGGAAGTGTTCTCCCATTACAAGGAACTGGAAAAAATCGGACTTGCGGCGCCTCAGATGACGTATATCATGCATGCTCTCGCGGAGCGGGGACTGAATGTGGATGTAACTGCCATGACGGTGGAAGAGGCCAGAGACTCCATCCTGAAGGCGCTGGGCAGATAGGACAGAGAAAAGATGATAAGAGATATTACAATAGGCCAGTACTATCCCGCGGAATCCGTTCTGCACAGACTGGACCCGAGAGTAAAATTTATAGGCACCATTGTGTATATTGTATCCCTGTTTATTTTTGATAACTGGGGATATATTCTGGGATCCGCCTTTCTGATCGCCATGATCCTGCTGTCAAAGGTGCCGCTTTCCTTTATGGTCAGAGGACTGAAAGCTATAGTGGTCCTGCTGATCATTACCATGCTGTTTAACGTACTGCTGACCCCGGGGGAGGTGCTGTGGCAGTTCGGGATCCTGCGGGTAACTGAGGAAGGCCTGATTTTGGCGGGAAAGATGGGGATCCGCCTGATTTTTCTGATTCTGGGCGCATCTCTGATGACTCTGACCACCACTCCTACCAAGCTGACGGACGCGCTGGAAAAACTGATGCGGCCCCTGAAAAAAATCCGTGTGCCGGTTCACGAGATCGCCATGATGATGTCCATTGCCCTGCGATTTATTCCGATTCTGCTGGAGGAGACAGACAAGATCATGAAGGCCCAGATGGCCAGAGGAGCCGATTTTGAGAGCGGAAATCTCATTAAAAAGGTAAAAGCTATGGTGCCTCTGCTGGTACCGCTGTTTGTGTCCGCCTTCCGCCGTGCCAACGACCTGGCTCTGGCCATGGAGGCCAGATGCTATCACGGAGGAGAGGGCAGAACTCAGATGAAGCCGCTCCGCTATCAGAGACGGGACGGTATTGCCTATTTTATTTTGGGCCTGTATCTGGCGGCGGCTATTCTGCTGCGGGTTTTGCTGGGATGGTAGGAGGCGGCTTATGAGACGGATCAAACTGACCGTTGCCTACGACGGCACCCAGTACTGCGGCTGGCAGGTACAGCCCAACGGTATTACTGTGCAGGAGGTTTTGAATAAGGCCCTGACAGAACTGCTGGGTGTACAGACCCGGACCATCGGCGCCAGCCGCACGGATACCGGCGTACACGCCAGAGGAAATGTAGCGGTTTTCGATACAGAATCCCGGATGCCCGCTTCCAGGATAGCATTCGCCCTGAATACGTATCTGCCGGAAGATATCCGGGTCCAGAAGTCCCAGGAGGTATCCGCGGACTTCCATCCCCGGTTTACCAGCACCGTTAAAACCTATGAATATAAAATTCTGAACCGAACCTTTCCGGATCCTTTGCGAAGGCTGGACAGCCTGTTCTGGTACGGCCCCCTGGATCTGGAAAAAATGCGGCGGGGAGCAGAATACCTGGAGGGCACCCATGATTTCCGTGGATTTGCCTCCTCTCATCTTTCCGCGGAAAATACAGAGCGGACGATTTATGAGACAAAGCTCTGGAAAGAAGAAGACATGATTCACTTTCGCATTACCGGAAACGGCTTTCTCTACAATATGGTGCGGATCATTGTGGGGACTCTCATGGAGATAGGAAAGGGGGATTACCCTCCGGAGCGGGTTCTGGAAATACTGGAAAAAAAAGACCGGAGCCTGGCGGGAGCCACGGCCAGGGCCTGCGGCCTGACCCTGCTTGAGATCCGTTATCCGGAGTGGGAAAATTCCGCAGAAAATGGTTGACACACACGGAAGCGTATAATATAATATCTCAGTGTGGCACAGGATCAGACTGCGTTTTTTTGTATCTCCCAAATGCAGAAAACCCAGGGGTGTGCCGAAGAATGAACATCCAAGCCAAAGCCCCGGTGAAGATGTTTGAGACTGCGCGTGAAGCCATACGGACAGTGGCGGAGGCGCAGAAGCGGATCTCACGGTCCGACATAACTTCACATTATTTGTTATTTTTACAGGAGGTTCTATCCATGAATACATTTATGGCTAATCCGGATAAGATCGAGAAGAAATGGTATGTAGTTGATGCCACGGATTGTACTCTGGGACGTCTGGCTTCGGAAGTGGCAAAAGTTCTGAGAGGTAAAAACAAACCTGAGTTTACTCCTCATGTAGATACAGGCGATTACGTAATCGTCGTAAACGCTGAGAAGATCAAAGTAACCGGCAAAAAGCTGGATCAGAAGATCTATTACAGACATTCCGAGTATGTAGGCGGAATGAAAGAGTCCACCCTCAGAGAGCTTCTGGCAAAGAAGCCGGAGAGAGTTATCGAACTGGCAGTCAAGGGAATGCTTCCCAAGGGACCGCTGGGAAGAGCAATGTTGACCAAGCTTCATGTATACGCCGGCGCGGAGCATCCCCATGCGGCTCAGAAACCGGAAGTATTAACATTTTGAATGAGGAGGTAAGAGACATTGGCTACTGCAAGATATTATGGAACTGGAAGAAGAAAAAAATCTATCGCGAGAGTATATCTGACCCCGGGAACCGGCAAGATCATGATTAATAAAAGAGATATTGATGAGTACTTCGGACTGGAGACTCTGAAGGTGATCGTGCGTCAGCCTCTGAACGCAACCGATACCCTTGACAAATTTGACGTACTGGTAAATGTGCGGGGCGGCGGTTTCACCGGCCAGGCCGGAGCGATCCGTCACGGCATTTCCCGTGCCCTGTTGCAGGCAGACGCTGAGTATCGTCCCACCCTGAAAGCAGCCGGATATCTGACCCGTGATCCGAGAATGAAAGAGCGTAAGAAGTACGGCCTCAAGGCCGCTCGTCGCGCGCCGCAGTTCTCCAAGCGGTAATTTGGCGACAATTGAAGAAAAACGTAAAACCCTTGAAAATCCAGTGTTTTCAAGGGTTTTCTTATGCCCAGAATGTTCTTGAATGGCTGAAAATTGTGCAGAAAAGCGGTCTATAGCACCCAATAGCACCCAAAAATAAAATCATGAAAACTTGTGTCTTATATAAGGCTGTGATATACTAAAGAAAACCGTGAAAGGTGTGGTGTTATGAACCGTACAGAATACAAGAATAAGCATAGAAAAGAGCATTATGATTCTATCCTGTTTGTGTTCCCGAAAGGCGAAAAGGACAGGATAAAGCAGACGGCCAGTGAACTTAAGATGTCCGTTAATGAATATCTGTATGCCCTTGTGTGTGATGATCTGGTATCTGGTAAAAGCAGACTGGGAGAGAAGCTGAACCCGGAATTTACAGAGGAACAGCAGGCATTACTTGATAAATGGCAGGTGGCACAAAAATACCGGGATATGATCCAGAGGATGCACGTTGATACCATAAACGGAATGAATAAGCATTACACAATAGAACTGAAAAAGGGATATATAAATGATGTGACGGGCAGCAGGCTGATCCAGTGCGATAAAACAGCAGAACTCAGAAGAATTATAGTGAAGTCACATAAACGATGAAAAGAGAAATGATCATTGCAATTTGTTTTGCAGAAGATTATAATATTGCTACAAGGTGCAGGGCAAGAGGGAATAGCATAGAACACTATAGTAAAAAATAAAACAGATTATATCCTACTCAAATTGTTAATGATAAAGGAGATGGATATATGGAAATCAAAGTGATTGATAAAAGAGAAGAAAATGCGGCTGAAAAGTATAGGCTATGGCAAGCTGAACAATTAATGCTTAATATGGTCGTCGAGTATGCCGATGGAACTGTTAAACCATTATTTGTTAAAAACTCAGATGGAACTTTCTCCAAGAATCCTTCCCTTTAATATCTTTGATTGATTTAATCATACCTCTTGTGTAGGCACATTATAAGACCGTTACCTAAAAGTAGGAAGGTAGCGGTCTTTTTGTTTTGTAACGGTCATATTTTATTAATTGCTTCTAACAGATTGGCGATATCTACATGAGTGTAGACAGACCGTGTGACGTTTGCACCTTTATGCCCTACGATTTGCTGAATAAGACGTTCATCAACTGCGGCCTCTGTCAACAATGAAATGCAGGTGTGACGGGTATCGTGCGGCGTGTGATCCATCTGAGCGGCGGTCATTAAGGGTGTCCAATAACCATCATAATAGTTTCTGTATTTAAAGCCTGCTCCGTCTGGTGTGGATAACAGGTATTCACAGTCATTCAGATGATACCAGTATTCAAAGAACGGATAAATCTTATCTGCAATCGGAACTTTGCGGACTCCGGCAGAGGTTTTAGAAGCCGTTACATCAAACCACCGTTCTGTGAGATTTACATTCTCTTTCTTTAATTCAAGAAATTCTGATATGCGGACACCCGTATAAATCAGCATGAGAATAACCGTATAATAAATATCTGAGTCTTTGAGCGTCCACAGAGCCCCTATTTCTTCAGAACTAAAGCGTTCTCGTTTTCTTGCGTTCGGATTGCCGAAGTTTGACAGGTCAATATATTTTGATTTATCCTGCTCCGGTTTCACAATATCGTGCATGATGGCGAATTTATAAAGCTGTCCGACAAGGATTTTATAATCTTTGAGGGTGGGAGCGTTCTTCTCTGAATTATCTGCTATGCTCTGCCATTCGTCCAAAAGTATATTAGCAAAAGGTTTCTCCCATATTGGAACAAGAAGATTAAAGGCGGCTCTGTACTTCTTGATAGTACCCTCTTTTTTACCCTCAAAATGTTTTGCAGACCAACGTTCATAAACTTCCCGGACGGTGGTTGTCTCCGGGAGTGCAAGAGGATTTACCTTAAATCAGGCGAGAGCCACAACAGCCGCTTCACGAGTTTCATAATAGCCTACAGTCTTTCTGACCTGTTTTGATTTATGAGTGACCGGATCGAGTTCAAAACCGAGTGTTGCAACTGCCCGGAATGGCTTGTGCGGTCTGCCGGTATTGTAAATACTGCCTGCACCATTGGCGGCTCTGGATGGGCGTTTATGACGCTTAGAACGGGGCTTTGATGTGGTAACGGTATTCATAGGATAACCACACTGAGGGCATTTGTCTGCTAACTCAGAGACCTTATCCCAGCCACATTCGGGGCATTTTATGAGTGCCATTTAATCACCGTCCTTCTTTGTTTTAATACCTAATGATTTTGCAAAATCTTCATACCTATCTATAATTGTCTGAGGAGCAGTCTTTTTTAAAATGTCATAATTATCTCCGGTCATTTGGTCTAAATATTTGCTTACGATCTTGACTAATAAATCCATCGCTTTAGGCTCTCTAGTTGCAAGCGCATAATTTTTGTCGATAAAATCAAACATATCTTGCAGTGTCTGAACGTCCATTTGCAGATTCATTGATTTCGCATTGGAATTATAGATTTCTTCCAAAATTTTCACGAAAGTATTTGAAGCATTAAACTTAGTTACATCAGATGAAATATTAAAATTCAACTGCAATGCAGTCTTATCTTCCAGTTTAATAGTAGAGTAGTGGGAATGAGTATACTCAAATACATCCAAGATCAATTTCTGGAAATGCTTACTCGAAAGAATATCATTGAGCACGCGCACGTTCAGAGAACCCTTCTCTAATGTAGAAGCTGCTTCTTCAGTAAGTCCCGTTAAATCAGAAACCCGTTGGACGGATATTTTTTCGCACTCTTGTTCGCCTAGAAGATATGCCACATCAACATTAAATATTTCTGATATCTTTACAAGGGTTGTGAGTGATGGAAAATTTTTCTCGGTTGTTTTGAGCCATCTTTTAACAGCGTGTTCGGAATAATCTAATTTTTCTGCTAATAGAGCATTAGTCAGCCCTTCCCTTTTAATTAATCGCTTTAAATTTTGTACAAAAACATCATGCTTACTATTGGATATCATATATACTCCTTTTTGAAATAATTACAAATAAAATTAATATAAAGAATATATGACATATTCTTATGCTTATTGTTATTATAAACGTAAGACGAGCGCACGTCAATAACAATAATTTGAAGGGAGATTAAAATTGAAAAACATAGATATAAGAGAATATGCCAAAAAAAACAATATCAATCTTTGGCAGGTGTCAGAGAAATTGGGATATGCACATGAGACGGCGTTCTCTAGGGTTCTGAGACATGAACTTTCTTATGATAAGAAGCAGGAAATCAGAAAAATTGTTGATGAACTGGCAGCGGAGGCAAGTGACTGAATGAAGTTTAAAAAAGCTAATCTTAGCGTTGCGGAAGTTGCATCTGTCATGCACACCGATCCACAGACAATTCGGGTAATGTTGCAGCAGGGGATTGTGCCTTGGGGAAAAGCGTGGAAGCGTCCGGGATCATCTCACTACACTTACATAATTAGTCCAAAAAGATTCTACGATGAGACGGGGATGGTATTGGGAGGTGTCGAGGATGACTGAAACAGAGAGAAAAGCACTTGAACAGGAGCAGAAAACCCTCATGCGCCGTTACAGAGAATATGAAGCCATGCAGAGAGATTTCAGTTACGATCCAGATTTCTACAGTTATGCCGAAAGGCAAATGCAGAAGTTAAATGATGAGACTGAATATATCAGAGGCTTGCTTGAAGGGCGGTGGAATGAATAATGACTCCGCAGGAAGAATACCGAGACACAGAAAGATATATTCGCTCAAGAAGTAAAAAGGTTATTCCTTATAAAAATGGTATTCGATATTGTTGCCTATATCATGACGATAAAGCGGAAAGCGCATTTCTTACATTAGAAAATGAAAAGGTTCTTCATTATTGCCATGTATGCGGAAGTATATATCATAGGTGCAAGAAGGATGCCGGATTGTGGACAGATTATCAATCACCACAACAAACAGCGAAGCGAGTATCTAAAAAACAATATTGGCTCGAAAAATATTCTCAGGCACGATATGACCTATACAACATTAACACAGGAGAACAAACTCATACAAAATACAAGATTCTAGATCGAGAGGGTAAGAAACAATTTCCGCAAGGCCATTATGATGAAAATAATACGTGGATTGACGGGTTGGATGGAATAGATACATCTCTATCGGTTTTTTGTAACGGTCGCATTAAACAGCTTCAGCAGGCAATCAAGCAAGGAACGCTGATCTGTTATGCAGAGGGCGAGAAAGACACTCTTACTTTATGGAAGTATGGATATATCGCTTTTACTTGTGGAGCTGTGCGAACATTCAAGCAGGCAATACTACCTTATTTAAAAGGTGCTAACGTGATTGTGTTTGGAGACAATGATAATCCGGGGCGTGCGGACGCTAACAGGATTGCCGGACTGATAAATACAGTCGGACGGGCAAGAGTCATTATACCGCCAGAGGTGCCAGAAAAAGGCGATATTACAGATTATATGAGCAATCATTCCAAAGAGGATTTACAAAAGCTCATAGCTGAAAATACAGCCGTTACAGATATAACCGTACCCACAGGCACAACTGTTAGAAGTAGCTCCGTACCTAAAGGTACACCGCTTGTCAATCAGCTTGTCAAACTGGATGCGGCTAAGAGATTTGCAACCAATGACAAGGGGTCAGCAGAATTATTCTCTACAGTATTTAAGAATGTGAGTCGGTATAATCCAACACAAAAAGACTGGATGTATTACAACGGTATCAAGTGGATTGCAGACACCGAAGGAATGAAAGCTAAGCGAAATGCAAAGAAACTTGCGGATGCTATTTTATCATATGCGGTAAATGTATCTGGACTGGACGAGAAACAGCGAGAGAGTTATCTAAAATATGCGTCACGGCTGATGAACTATAGAGACAGAAATACAATGGTTAATGACGCTAAGGATTTAAATTTCTTTGAAAATACGGAACTTGATAAGGACGATTTGATTTTAAATCTGAAGAATTGCGTTCTGGATTTATCTGGAGATACACCAAAGATATTAGAACATAATGCCGATTTGCTTTTATCAAAATGCTGTAATGCAAGTTATGATCCAAACGCTGCTTGCGAGTTGTGGGAGAAAACCATAAATGAAATTATGGAAGGCAGTACAGAAAAAATCAGATACTTGCAGAAAATTCTCGGATTGTGCTTGACGGGGATTACAGCGGAAGAGGAACTGTATTTCTTTTATGGTGCATCAACCCGAAATGGTAAGTCAACGATATGCGAAACCGTTCTCTCCATCCTTAATGATTATGGTGCGACTATTTCACCAGAGACATTGGCGGTCAAAGCAAATAAGGACTCAAGGACAGCTTCGCCGGACATCGCAAAACTGGCAGGAACGAGGCTTGTAATAGCAAGTGAGCCGCCCAAAAAGATGATATTTGATACATCTCTTGTGAAAACGCTCACGGGCAGGGATCGGGTGACGGCACGATTTTTACATCAGAATGAGTTTTGCTTCACGCCAAAATTCAAGTTGCTTATCAACACAAATTATCTGCCGACAATTACAGACCAGACAGTTTTTAAATCTGGACGTATTCGAGTTGTTTCATTCAATAAGCATTTTGGCGAGTATGAACAGAATAAAAAGCTAAAAGACGAACTACGTAAAGAAGCCAATGGGATATTGAACTGGATGATTTCGGGGTTATATCTGTATCGCAAGGAAGGACTGGAGCCGCCCACTGCCGTCAGAGATTCTACGGAGGAATATGAGGCTGATTCAGATAAAATAGGACGGTTCATTTCAGAATGCCTGGTGAAATCAGATAAAAATACATCTGCAAAGGATGTTTATGAAACATACTCAAAGTGGTGTTCTGATTCTGGATTAGGAGTTGATGGACGGAATAATTTCTATATTGAGCTTAAGACAAGAGGGCTATTTGGAGCAAGCGGAACCGTTAATGGAAAAACCGTTCGGAATATTGTCAGAGGGTATGTTTTGGCGGATGAAGAGTTCATGTCGGTTGATGAAAATGAGCCTTTGCCATTTGATTAAAAACAGTAAATGTGCAGTTTGTGCAAATAGAATGTAAAGTGTCTATAGAGTTAGTTTTTCAATCTTCACATACTAATTACACAAATTGCACAAAGCCAGTAAAATCAAGGGTTTCAGAGGTGTTAGAAACTTTAGGTAAAAATAAAAATTTCAAAATCGTACTTTATTTTGTAACGGATTTTCGGATTGGAGATGAGAAATTGAAGCAGTCAGAAGAGTATAAAAAATATATCAGAAGTCCAGAGTGGGAGCAGAAGAAGGCGGAGAGGTTGGAGATTGACGGTCACAAGTGCGCTATGTGTGGTCGCCCGGAGTCGAAGTGTAGGAATGGATTACAGTGTCACCACACAAATTACAAAAAACCGCTAGGACAGGAGAGCGTTTATGATGATCTGGTAAGTTTATGTCCATCCTGCCATATGAAGATACACGCATATTACAACAGGAGGCGCACGGCATGAATTTTAAAGAGTCAGTTTATTGGACATTATATGCAGATATTGTGAATTTTCATAGGCGATATGCAGAGGTCAGAGAAGATGATTCATATTGGTCTGCTGCGGTTGATGAAGCAAGCGCACTGTATAAGAGGTATGAGAACGTACCGGAGAAAGAATTTGCTAAACAGTTGATTTTAACGGTTCTTGATGAATTGGAGCGGATTTATAAATATATGCCTAAAAAGCATGGATAAGCAAGTTTCATGCAGAAAATATTACACATAAAAAGGAGAGACATTATGGCAGGTAAAACAACACAGAAACATGATGAGAGGGGCGGCAGATACCTTGACTCATACAAAAGGTATGATGTGGCAGAGGCAGGGGAACCAGACAATATAACTCCTATTATAGATGTGGCTATAAAACGGTTGAGGGGGCGGCCTGCTGCCTATGAGGAATCTTCAGAAGGACTTGAACGCTTTAGAAATAATTGTATTGGGTATTTGGAATACATACAGGAGCAGAACCAAAGACCAGATTGCAAGAAGATAGTTCCAGATATTGAGGGTTTAACGGTTTTTCTTGGGATCACCAGAAACACATTAAGCCTTTATGAACGCAATAGGGGCGAGGACTGGAAAGAGCAGATAGACCAGATTAAAAATGCAATCATGGCGGTTAAGAAAGAACTGGCGTTTCATCAGCAGATACCGACAGTTTACGCTATTTTCGATCAGGTCAATAATGGCGATTATCGGAATGTTTCTGAATTTAAGCTACAGGCAGAGACTACGACTACATCAGACCAGATAGCATTATCGCAGGAAGAAATACATCAGATTGCGGAGCAGGCGCAGAGAGAAAGTATTTCAGAACTTATTGAACAGTTACCAGACGAATAGGGGGATATGAGAATGTTAGCAAGAGGATATAGTTCAGACGCAGGATCACAGAAATTTGACAGAGTAACAGTTGATATGTCTACCAGAGGGAAAGCTGGGCAGATCACTTTTGAACAGTTTCATCATATGAATTTATCGGAGAGGACAGAACTTTACCAGAAATATCCAGATATTTATAATCTGCTGTCTGCTGCCGAGAAAGGAGCTTCACATGGGCGATACGCAGGACAGGCACATACACTATGATGATAGAGGCAGACGGATTTATTTATCTGGTATTCGGTTTAATAATCAATTTGCAAAGAGCCGTTACCAGATCATGCAGGAGCGATACCACAAGGCTTTATCATGGAGCAGAAAACATAGCAGGAATTGAAAGGAGATCACAAAATTATGGACAAGAGACAGACAACAGAACTGAATAGGTACAGCAATCATATTACAGCTTGTAAGATTTTGAGGGTGCAGGAGAACGCCGTCACTATCCCTCTGCCGTGGGGAGGAACTACTACTTTGACAATTATTAGTGATATTTTTGAGCCGGGAGATTGGATTGATATGCAACTCAAACCGCAAAGGAATAACGGACGAGTAACAAGCTATTCAGCCGGATATATCGGACGCACACCTATTAAATTCATCCCGGAAGATAATAAGGTGCAATTTGTCACAGTATAGAGATATAAGAGGGCGCAGGCGGTTCATGTAGCCGCCTAATGTTTTTGACCTCATAGTTTAGCATTACGCTGCTCTGCTTGCATGTCTCTGGA
>ERZ1643247.315-NODE-315-length-60290-cov-101.515597_pt1 | contig 60290 bp, 66 predicted proteins | sample MGYA00579264_ERZ1643247 | MGnify/ENA primary metagenome ERZ1643247 (study PRJEB29033, sample SAMEA4952262) | chicken gut metagenome | biome: Broiler Chicken; feature: Gastrointestinal Tract; material: Caecum | place: Ireland | collected 2018 | study: Broiler... | reverse complement strand
TTGTTTGCCATACACTTTTTTGGTGGTTTACCTCTACTTCTTTGTTTCAAACTTTTTTCTTCCAGATCTGTGCGATCATATTTTTCATCTCCGTATCCGGCATACTTTCCGCAAGTCCTATCTGATATGTTTTTTTATTCGTTGCAATTTCCAGAAAACAGCGTCTGAAATAATAACCGCCTTGCGTTTTTTTGATTTCCATAGAAAGGATATCCTTTATCGGCAGGATCCGGAGAAAGCCTCCTTGGATAATAACTAAAAAATGCTCTGTAACATAGCAGACCGGTCCTATAAGCCCTTTTCTCCCGGTAAATTTCAGGCTGTCCGGCAGTTCAGAATCTACTCTTTGCAGACTTTTCGGATCTATCCTGTTGTCTTGTATTGCGATCTGCGAAATAATCCCTATGAGAATACATATTCCCGCAAACAGCAAGAGCGTAATACCCGTATCCGAATGATACTTTATGGAAAGAATCCCGATCACCCCTGCCAGAATGATCATTATGAAGATAACAGCTAGACATATATATCTGATCATCAGGAAGTCCTTCATGATTCTATGTGCATTTCTATATTTTTTGATTTCTTTTATTTTCATAACCCGCATTCGACCTCAGGCAGATAAGATAAAGTCTTTTTACATTATGTTCAAAAATCTACCCGCCAATAATTTTACTCCCCATCCTCCTGCTCATTGGAAAAAAGCCTTTTCAGCAAATATTCTCTGTTGTTGATAAACATTTCTGTTACCTGATAGCTTTCTGTTTCTTCGTATTGGATTTTTTCTATCCTGCCCCTGTCAAAAGACAGGATCTCTGCTCCAGGATACCCTAAAAGTATAGGAGAATGGCTGGCGATCACAAACTGGGCGCCGATTTCCATTGCTTTTTTCATTTCAAGCAAAAGGGTCAGCTGTCTTTGAGGGGAAAGGGCTGCCTCTGGCTCGTCCAAAATGTAGAGTCCCGGTGAAGACAGTCTGCTCTGCATAAGGGCCAGAAAGCTTTCCCCGTGAGACCTTTCATGAAAGTTCATAGAAGGATGGGAACCATCTGCATATTCCATCTCTTTCGTAGCCACATTGTAAAAGCTTTCTGCCCTGAGAAAGTAACCCCATTTTTTCTGCCTGATCCCCCGGACAAGAGTGATAGCTTCCCAAAGTTCCGAGTGGGTATCATAGGTAGAAAAGGAATAGTTTCTGCTTCCTCCTTCCGGATTAAATCCATAGGCCACAGCGATCCCTTCCAGCAGAGTAGATTTTCCTGTGCCGTTTTCTCCTGCGAAATAAGTCACCGGACTTCTGAATGGAATCTCCTCTACACCTTTCAGAGCAGGAATATGATTCAGATAGCTGTTTACCGGAACCCGGGTCCAGTCAATACATACCTTTTTGACAAACAGTGGATCCATAAGCGTCTGTTTCCTCCCTTATATTCCCATACTGTAATCCACATTATATTTACAGCAATTTTCCCCATTCTCCTATAAGGCGATCCAGTATCTCTGCTTGATAACTCCTTTTTCCAGGACTTCATTCTCTAAGATACCGCCGTTCCTGATAATGGATTTTGCCGAGCCGATATTGTTTTTATCGCATGTTACTAACACCCTTGTCAGCCCCAACTTCCTGCATTCTTCCAATGCCAGCCGGATCATTTCCGTGGCGTAGCCTTTTCGCCTTTCGCTGGGCCTTATCCCATCGCCGATATGTCCTCCGTACTTTAGCAGGTAATCATTGAGATCATGGCGGATATTCACTGCTCCCACCATAAGATTTCTTTTTTCATCGAAACAAAAGAAAGTAGAATCCGGAACCAGCCCTTCCTGGGGTTCTTTATATTCCAGATGTTTCAGATAATAATCGAAATCATGATAATCGTTTCTAAATATAGCATAAGGCGATGTATTCGCCTCCGGATGATTCTCGTTATAATCCATCCATTCTTTGAGCATATCAATGATCTGCTCCTTATATTCATAGCTTCCTTTAACCAGTTTTAATTCCATATTTTTTTCTCCTGACGTATCGTATTAGCTTATTACTTTGTATCTCAGACGTACATAAGAATCCTGCAGGGCACTGCATTCGATCAGTTTCAGCACTCCTACCTTGAAAAGCTCGCTTTCAGACATTAAGGAAGGACCGTCTATTAATGTGACCGTCTCCTTTCCTCCGATCAGAACAGGGGCAACCACAATATCAACAAAATCAAGGAGTTTCTCCCTTAGAAATAAACTGTTGACCATTCCTCCCGACTGTACGGTTAACCGCTCACAGCCATAGTCACGTTTCAGACATTTAAGAGCTTCACAAATTGATATTTGCTCCTGAAAGATCATGTGTAAATTTTGTTCCTCTACACCAAATGCAGGGTGACTTTTGTTTGATGTGATCAATACAAATTCTTTTGATAACGCACAGAAATATCTGACGCCCTGTTCCGTAAGATGATGATTATCTAATATAACAAAGGAAACCGGTGTCTTCTCAGGCATTTCTGTCTGATTAACACCCATCTTTGCCTGAACACGACCGGTATTAAATGCCCACAGATCTGTAGTCTGTTCAATCTCATAGTATTGATGTAATCCTTCTTTCACTCCGTCTATTTTAGGAAAATCCTTATCCACATCCATCTCATCTGTTGAACCTGTGCTGATTTTCCCATCTACAGACATAAGCATGAATAATGTAGTTACAGGCCGATCCATATGCTGCTTCCTCCTAAGATTTCACTTGTTGTTAAAATGCACTTCCATGTATTTATAGATACCCTCTATATCTGGCTTCCTGAATAAGCTTGGGCTGGATCAGGGGATATGTCCAGTTATCTGTCAGATTCTCACACAGGACAATTTTCTCTATCTCGCTATGTATCTTTTCAAAAGAAAAAACCTCTGCTGTAAAAAGCATTCCATAAGTCTCCTCTGTAAGATCCTCACCTACTCTTGTTTTCCCTTTCACAGAATACACACATACCGGCCGGATGTGGAAATCTACCGCTCCTGTTTCTTCTTTCAGTTCGCGTTTCGCCGTCTCCAGGATTGTTTCTCCGGCCTCTCTGTGACCTCCCGGTACTTCCAGAGTATCCCGCTCTTTGTGTTTGCAGAAGATCCATTTTCCTTCTGTTTTGGCTATGATCACTGCAAACTTCAGCAGAGAATCCTCCACTTTATCATAAAACTTTACTTCAACCATATCCTTCTGTTTCCTTTACTGTATCCTTCATTTTCTTCAATTTTCCCGGCATTCTTCCAGACAGTCTATTGGGAAATCCGATAGTGTCCCACCAGGTCATCTCTCTTCTCCAGAATATCCTGCTCATATTTTTTCTGCCAAGGGCTGTTGTGATGGATCACATAGGGAACGCCATTTTCGTTCCTCCGGTCAGAGACAATGCCGATGTGATCCTGAAATATTACAATATCCCCGCCCTGCCACTCTTCTATTTCGGAAAGGTCTGTAGTAAGACCCACTGCCGCATGTTCAAAATACACTTTCAGATTCTTCACCCGTCTGAAATCAATGTTTTTATCCGGCTGATCTATGTCGTAATCCTGCGGATTTTCCTTGATATCCTCGTCTACCAGCGTCATTAGGTCATATCCGGCGCCCTTCAGCGCAAATGCCACCACATCTGTACATACCCCATAGCCGTCGTCCGGATAGCCTGTCTGATAATATTTGCTTTTATATTTAGGCTTAGCAGCAATATAGTCCAATGCACTTTGTAGGATATCCGCCTGGTCATCTATGCCGTCGCCATCCATATCTATCCTGCTGTGGACCTGTGGGATAACCTGGCTGTATTTGTTCGGAAGACGTTCCGGAGAAGTATTTTGATACCGGAAAACAATATAAAGAAAAATACCCAGGATAACAGCTGCACATATCACAAAAATAATTATAATTTTCTTTTTCATTTTTCTTTTCATTTTATTTGCTGAATCTGCTCATTTCAGTTCTTTGATCTCCCTTTGGAGATTTGCCAGAAACGTTCCTGCATGAGCCCCGTCCATCTGTGTATGGTGAAATTGAAAGGAAAGAGGCAGCTCATATCGGAACCATTTCTTTTTATATCTGCCCCAGATTATAAAAGGATTGTTAAAAATACCGCTGTTCATCCCTACTGCCCCGTCAATTTCCGTATCTATGATCGCTGATGTGCCGATCACCATACATTCTTCTGATAGATCTCTGTCCTGGCACTTTTCTGACGTCTGGGTTGTATATTTCAGATACTGCTTATTATACTCCTCTAAATCCGGTTGATAGTAGATGTCACAGGAATTAATCTCTCCTTCTTTGTTTTTTACGATCGTATTTACTGCGATCCGGTCATATTGGAGCAGTTTGTCGCCGACAGGAAGTATATAAAACTCTTTCACTCCTGCTGCTGCCTTTCCAATACAGTAATCCATCAGCATATTAAACTTCATCTTTCTCTTTTTACTTACTTTAACAAGATTCGTTACATCCAGAGTCTTGAAAAACGTCACCATTGGATTTGGTGCTTTCGTCCAAAGCTCATATGCCACGGCACGGCTTGTATCTTTTGGATCAACTTCTTTTACCATTGTACCCCTCTCAAAATTAAGACTTGTCAAGAAACACCAGGACATTACCTGCCCCGGTGCTTCTCTTTCTTCTTTTGCTGTTTCATTTCAAACCTGCGCTTAGATTCCGCCAGCTTCTTTTCCCGGCTTTTCACTTTACGCGCTTTTTTGTTCTGCTCCTGCTGCAATTTCAGAGCCTGCTGGGATTTTGTTCCAATGCCTGTATTCTCCATCTGTCTCTTTACATCACGCTGCATTCTCTTAGGATTCTTTTTCATTTCCTTAACAGCAGTTTCCACAGCGGGGCTAAACTGCAGACTGTAATAATGTCTCAGTATAAACGCAGAAACTTCATAGTCTTTCGGTTCCGAGCCAAAGGTCACTTTCGCCGCAGCCAGTTTTCCATCTTGGATCCGTTCAAAAACACCTACCCAGAATGGGTCTTCAAAACATACGAGCAGTCTGCTCCATACTTCGCCCATAACAATCCCTCCTTTAAATGATTGAAATGAGCAAAGAAGGGACAACCCGGAGGGGCAGGTTACTTACCCTGACAAGCAGGACGGCCGGGCTACCTACCGGCTCTGGCATACATTGTGTACACGTTGCGTTTTTATCTTTGCTTTTACATTTTACTATTATACTATATCATCATTCATCTGTCATTTTCTTTCTGCAGTTCCCCACTCAACTACCATGAACAGACCGATTCCTATACCGGTACACAACAAGAATATACCTATTATTTTTTTCTGAATGATCTGGCACAGCCCTATGACCACAAATATTAAAGCGAGTATCAGAGATAGGGCAAAACAGATTTTGGGCCATTTTCCCTTTCTATGGCTGAAATATTCTTTTCTTCTTTCGCTTATTTTATTTTCTGCTTTATATGCAATAATGCCTTCCAGCAGAGCTTTTATGATATCTTTAATAAGTTCCATGATAGGATACCTCGTTCACCTTTCTTGCTAAAAATTCATTTTCTCTGTAAACTCTTTTACGGTTTCCATGATTGCAGGATATGTAATCTCTCTTGCATATAAATTTTGTGCCTGATACCTTTTCCATAAATCCTGCAGAACAGCTGATTCTTCCAATGCCAGCAGAATCCGTTTTGTATCCTGCAAAACGGATAAGGAATCTCTTTTCTTCGCTGTGGCAAAAACTGCCTGTTTTAGAAGGTTCCAGTCTGCATTTCCCCGGTATAGCCGGTATAGAAGGTGTAAATCATAAAAATCTCTTGCCCGCGTATTTCCTACGTTTCTTCGGATAATTGTTTCGTATTTTTCTGCCAGTATAGTTTCCTGTGTGTAGGCTTTCACCATTACCCGGCGGTCTTCAAACAGGAAGGGGTAAAAAAATTTGACTTCTTTTGGTGTAATTTCGTCACCGGTTGTTATGTCTATCTTCATAGGTATTTTCATTTTCCCATAAGTAGCTTGGATGGAAGCACGGAAATTCTCGTATTCGTCATCCTCACGAATCGGCGTTAAGTCTAAAAGCTGAAATTCAATCCCGTCATCCACGGACTGATCCAGAATTTCGATAATTGCTTTTCGTATACTCTGTTCATCCATTGGCAAGCCTTTCACGGTCGTGTCCATATCCATTGTCGTTCGTTCCGCTACGCCAAGGATGGCGGAAATCAACAACCCACCTTTTAAAATAAATCTGTCCTTATACAGAGAAACAGAAAGACGTTCAATGATACGTTCAAACATAAAAATCTGCAGAACTTCCTGTGCATGGATCCCCTTCTCCTTTGCCAGTTTGCGAATGGCTCCTTTTAATTGTTCTGGTGTTTTCATGATAATATCTCCATATACTCTTGTACTTTTTCCTCAATATGAAATTTCCTGGCATATTCCATCAATCGGATGTTGTCACGCTCCTTGGAAGCAAAATATCCTTTCACCGCTTGAGTAAAAACCTGTGGGTCTGTCTGTTTGCGGCTCCGTATCATATCACAGATACATCGCTCTCTGTCGTAGACCATGATTTTTCCGCCTTGCGGTGAGACCATCTCCATCCTTCCAATGCTCCATAAGGACGGCTTGATCCTGTGGAAATCTACATGAAAGAATTCTTCTTTTAGATAAAATACATTATAGGTCTTTGGCACTGTCATGGAAACCATCTGTGGAAAACGGTCAGATAGACCATGAAAATATAATGCTGTTCCATAAGAGAAAACCCCTTTTTTACATCTGCTCTGGAGCAGTACAAATTCGTCATTGATACTATCCGCAAAAGAATAGATTCCCCGGCTTTCCCGGATCAGACTGCCTTCATTCAGATATTTTTTAAGCTGTTCCCGGCGAATTCCTGCGCTGGTTACATCTTTCGTATATAGATAGCCATTTTCTCTGACAAGTTTTTTCAAAGAATCTAAATCGGTCATAACATCACCCCTCTCGTTATAACTTGACACTATTATATCATATGGTATCAAGTTTGTACACATTCTTGATGGTTTCATTATGGCCGATTTTTGTAAAATTATTTAGAACTTTTTCTCTGTTTTCTAAATTTCCTTCTGTTGTCAAAAGGATACAGAGACAGCTCAGGATTGTTTTTTATTATTTCTAAAACCAACTTATTTTTTCATCTCTGAATTGAGGCTTGTCTCCATTTTGATAAGGATTATAATTGTTTAGATTGCACCCAAATTCGGTCAGGGATCTTATTTTATTATCGGTTGTCCATTTAATCAAGGAAATCCCGTCAAATTCGTCTTTTCCACCGGTGGTCATTTCGTTTTTGAAATACCACTCTACTATAGTTTGGTCATCTTTATGGAAAAATTGCTTTATCTCCCAGCTGATAACTTTTCCCCGTGTATTCCATTCATGAAACCAGTGTTTCACTGTTTTGCGATCTTCATACTTGGGGCCCCAGCTCTCTGTATAGACCACATCTTCTGTGAAAATCTCGTCAATTCCCAAATCCTGTTGTGTAAGCCACATATCAAACCATAAACGGATAATTTTTTCTCTTTCATTCATAATGGCGCCTCCAAAAACTCCACTTCAACAGATAATTTCCTGGCATTCTCCTCTGATCAATACTGTTTGTCCATCTGCTAATTCGATCAAACCCTCCTTGGATATTTCTCCGCAAGGACTTCCTTTTTCGGCATGGGGTATCAATGGATTTGCCAGATAGCCCAAACTGTCGGCAAAATTTCCTGCTGCTATCATACTCCCTGCGCTTATTCCCAGATATACCAAACCCTTTTCGATGGCCTGTTTTAACGGTTCTGAAAGTCCTGTCCTATTTACTTCATCCATAAGTGTCCGGGCATTCCCGCCGCAAAAGGCGATCACATCATACTGCGCCAGCTCCAAAGCATTCATTAATCGAAGCTGTGCCGGTATATCTCTGACATAGCTTGAATAGGTTCTTTTATATCCATCAGAAAGCAAAAGCGCCAGATCATAAATAAGGATATTATTTACCGGTATCCCCATATTCGTAAGACGCTCCATACATACGATAATACCTTCTCTTGCACCATCATTTTCCACTGCTGCAGATGGGACCAAAATAGCTTTTGTATCAATCGGTTCTTTTCCAACGCATTCCCAAAACAATGGTGTAGTTTTTTCGTTTAAACCGCTTGAGGTCAAAAAAAGAGTTCTCATGAGTCTGTTTCTCCCTTTTATACAATAATATTCAGGATTTATCGCTCCACAACAATAGTCAGCATAACTAAGTCTTCATCTCCGGTGTTGATGATACTATGCTCTGATCCTTTTGGACAGATGTGGCAAGTCCCCGGATTAAGGATTTCTTCTGTCCCGTCACATACAGCTTTACCGGTTCCTGAAAGAATGTAATTGATGTCGTCACTTGTTGGATGACTATGCATACCGATGGAACCGCCGGCATGTATGGCACAATGAATGATCTTCCCTTTGTCGTCCATATACATTCTGGCCGTCATCTCGCCTGTGCCATTATTCATTCCCGGCATATGTATTTCCTTTAACTCATTAAAATCAATTAACATTTCAATTCCTCCATATCTATTCTAAATATTACTAGCAGTCCCTGAATATAAAGAATCAGCAATAATAACGTATCTCTCCAAAATATATAAGCCATTTCTGAATAATATCGGCACTACGTGCCTCTATCATTCTCATAATATTACGCAACGTGTGTGAAGGTATCCTTGAATTATTATTGCAGAGCAAAGATTTCCCCGCACTAGTAATCCATACCTTTGTTGCATTTTCAGAAGGCTTCCCTTTTGCAATATGTACATGAATAGGCTCAACAGGCCTATTTTCACTTGTCCAAAAATAAATCCAATATTCTCCCATTCTAAAGATTTGAGGCATTCTCAAATCCCCCCTCCTGAGAAAATTCCATGATAAGGTGTGCTGTTGATCTTATTATTTCTTCAAACTGTTTAATCTCCTCTTCTGAAAAATGATAAATATCCTCCCACTTATATTGAGGAAGCCAGCATGTAGCATGTTTAAATCCATATTGTTCATCTGGTCTCTCGATATACACTTTTACTGTGCCATCTTCCTGCATATCAGAATGAACAATTTCTGTTTCATCATTCAATGTCATAAAAGGATACATCATATTATCGTTCCTCCCTGTCTTATATGATACTTATTGATTATATTATATCCTATTCACTCTATTTTCTAATTAGGTTTTACCAGCGTGTCATGTTTTTCCTAAACTTGTTTGTATAAGACTGTTTTAATTCATCTGCACTTATCCCATAGCAAAGAAGAACATCATTATAATACATAAGAACATCTGCAAGTTCTTCCACAAGTTGTTCTCGTAAAGTGTCATCTGAAACAGCGTTTTCACTGCCGTTCTTTTTAATGATATCAATTACTTCTCCGATTTCACCTATCATCCAGAGTAATTTATTTTTTCCTGTTTCAGGAGAAATCGGTTCCCATTTATCTTTATATTTATCCTGCAATTCTCTTTGCATTGCTAACGTTTCATTTAATCCAAAATCTGCCATAAATAATCTCCATAAATTTATCTGTTTCCGGTTTTTATATATTCTATTAACGCTTCCACATCCTCAAAGTCGTCATAGTCTCCATTAATACCATCACGGTGGTAAACAATCCCATTAGCCTCATTTCTTTCCAGACAGTCCAAAAGATATTCTTCACCATATCTTTTTATAAATAGAGTAAAAGCATAGGGTTTTATTTTGCCTAATAATCCTTTTCTGCATTCTTCATCGCATTCATAACAATGTTGTATTTCTTTTTCAATAGAGCATTTTCTGTTTTCACACCACTCTTTGTCAGGACATTGTCCCGAATCGCAGCCAGAGCAGGCTGCGTTTTCAGAGCATAAACAGCAGGCAAGTCCGCATCGGGCAATTCCTAATTCACGTTTCATTACAATACCTCCAAATTTCTATCTTCTTTTCATCACTCATACACTGTCAATCATATTTTTCAATATTTACCGTACCGATAGCCGACTGATTTGGTTCCCCGGTAACCAGATCCTGAGGCGCTGGTATCAGCATCATAAAGCCCTCTTTTCCATATCTTTTTGCATAGCCCTGGGCGTATTCTTTTTCTACGGAAATATGCATGACTTCTCCGATAACCATAGCCGTAATGCCTGCGCCGCTTAGATCCTGTGTCTCTTTCAAGGTACATTCTATATTAATGAAAGCCTCTTGAATTGCCGGCGCATGAATTGTTTTTCCATTGGAAAGCGTAAAATCTCCTACAGCAAATTCATCGGTTTCCATATCGTTATGGTGAATAGTATTTACCAGTTTATCGTAATAGCTTACAGGCAGAAAGTTTATGCAAAAACATTTTTCCCTTTGAATATTGGCGTAGGTATGGGTATGTTGATATAAATTCCCCATTACGGCAAAAAAAGCGGTTTTATCTCCATGAAAACAGCTCCATGAATGAAAACAAACATTTGGCTTTCCGTTTTCTTTCCATGTGGTAATTGCAAATAAAACCGTAGGTATTCCAGCCGTCACCTCAAAATGTGAAAACAAGTCAAATTCTTCCGGATAGGAAGGTTTGAAATATTGGGGAAAGTCTTTTCCGATTTCTATTTTCAATCGATCACCTCCTGGACTATATACTTTTTACTGCGCATATATCTTTAAATTCTTTATACTTTGGAAATTCCTCCGGATTATCTGTCGAATACGTCAGTGAAAAAATATAGTAAATATCGCTTCCAAATCCGCTTCCGGCAACATATAATACTTCTTCCACTGTCATGGGAATTTTCTCCTACAAATTTCAAGGCACTTTTTCTTTCTAGCCTTTCATAATACCAACCCCTTAAAATTTATTTTAAATCCTGTATAATCAAAAGGCTAGATATGTATCTGAAAGTCTCCATAGTCAAAAATACCGTTGCCTTGTTTTAACTTTCCTTTATCTGCCAAACCCTGAAATGCTTCTTCAATCCTGTTGATCATATCTGTCTGGACAGCCAGCTGATGATGACCAGGCAAAATCCGCCTTATTTCTAAAGACTGGACCCTCTTTACTGACTGCCAAAACAGCTGTGGATCTGTAGATGGATAGAAAGCGTCGAGGCAGCCTTTGTATATCAGGTCACCGGAATACAAATATCTGCGCTCCGGCTCATAGAAACAACAGTGTCCTGGAGAGTGACCCGGCGTATGGATAACTTCCAGCAGCCTGTTTCCCAATGGCAGACGATCACCATCCTGTAAAATCTTCCGGGGCATTCCTCTGAATATCTGATAATCCTCAAGGACAAAATCCTCCGGGAAATCACAGGGCCGGGAGGATAAGATATCCTTTACGGTTTGTAACGGGATTGGGAATTGAACCGATAACCAGTCTTTTTCTGCTTCGTGGACTGCAATATTCTCAAAATACTTATGTCCTCCAATATGGTCCCAGTGGACATGGGTGGTCACTACCATAACCGGAAGAGAGGTCAGCCCATCCACGATTTTCCTGATATCAGATATTCCCAGACCAGTGTCGATCAGAACAGCTCTTTCTGTTCCGCAGACCAGATAACAGTGTGTTTCTTCCCAGTGTTTATATTCGCTAATAGCAAATGTGTCACTGTCAATCTCTTCTACTGTAAACCAACTATCCATATTACATCACCATTTTCAAAATACAGAATATTACAATTTCATCTTCTTACACAACAATCACATCGTGAATATCCTCACGCAAATTATACAGAACATATTTTGCCCGGTTTTCTTCTCCGCCTGCAATTTCATTTAAGAAGCTGTCTAAACCGCGGCATAATTCAATAAAATCAGGATCATTACCATCAGTATATATAAATCTCATCTTTATTTTTCTTCAGAAAATTCACTTTTGCTTATTATATCATAAAGCGGAGATCCAAGCGAGCATTCATACTCATTTGGCAGCCCCTTTCTTGTTGCGAAAATAGTGAAAAAGAAGAGAGCCTCCTCATGAGGCTCCCGTTGCGATGTTTCCCTAAATGTTTGTTTTTTGAGTATTTCTATGCATCATCTTTCTTGCTTTTATTTTCCCAAGAATACCGGATAAATACATTGCATTCACAACTAACATACCAAAGGCTAATCCAAGACCTACCCCTGCTATACGCTCATACAAACTGTCTGCTATACCTAAGCCCGATAGTTCAATTCCTATAAATGCAATCATTCCCAGTAATGCAATGATCGTCAGCAAAAATAATCTCTTCTTTATCTTCTGGTTTACTGTCTCTGTATAATCCGATAATTTTAATATTGTTTCCTTTACTTCTTCATGCATCCTCCCGCTTTTCCTTTCTCCATCGATGATTTCAGGGATACTAATATGATAAAATTCTGCCAGGTCAACTAAAATGCTGATATCGGGCATGTTTTTACCAGTCTCCCAACGTGATACGGTTCTTCCGGAAATATTTAACTGTTCTGCAAGCTGCTCCTGGGTCAAATCCTTCTCTTTCCGGAGCGCTTTCAAAAAAGTTCCGATTTTCATCTGATCCATATCTCTTTTCCTCCTTTCACCGACAGAATACCACTGGCATAAATTTTCGAACACGACACAAAGCGAGAAAATGCCCCATTCTTTCAATTAGACATGGATGTCCATCTTATTTTTTAGGATTTCTGCTGCGTATTTTCTGTCACCTCTTCGAGCAGAATGGTATCACATCCCTCTACGTCCCATTTCAGGATCCCCTGTTCATCCTGCATGATCTTTCCGCTCCAAAGTTCTTTCCACACCGTGCCGGGAGTAAGCTGTGCCCTGGAAAGATCCACTTCTTTCACTTCATTGGTATCCTCCCAGTGGAACACCGCAAGATAGTGTTTCCCGTTGATCACTGCCGTATATGTATCACAGGCAAAACCGCCGTTGCTGGAAACAGGACAGAATGCCACGCCGGATCGTGCCACTTCGTTAACTTCCCGGTTGGTAGCCAGCTGCATAGCACGCTCCCTTGCTTCCGGCCGCTCATAATCGTCGCTGAGCATCATCACAGTGCCTGAGATCACAGAGGCTGTATAACGGGCCCTGGCTTCTCCTAAAGAGCTGTCCCGCTCCATTTCAAAGCTCCGAAGCAGACAGATATGATCCGGATCGTTAAAGGAATAAAGCCTGCCGTTCTGCCACCAGCTATATGTCTCTGCGTTCAGGGTATATTCCACATCCTCATTTCTTCCAAAAGCATCACAGGCAAAACGTCTTGCATGTCCATATCCGTGAGGGAACAGGGGCGCAATAGAGAGACTGATAAAAAAGTCTCTTCCGATCCGCTCTTTCGACAGGTTATCCATGATCCACTGATACCCCACCGCAATGGCCTGACGCCCTGTCCGGATGCTCTTATCATAATGACACCCCTCAATACCTCCATGACTTAAGAAGTCCATCTTAAGATAATCAAATCCCCATTCCACAAACCGGTCCAATTTCCATTTCATCTGTTGCTTCCATATCGGATGAGTTATATCCAAAGGATAAGAACCATCCAATTTAGGAAGAACGTGGCCCTGATCATCTCTGAGCAGGATCTCCTCATATCTATGTCCCGGAGCACCGGGGATTTCCTTACTTGCATCTTCTTCGGAAAAGATAAACGGAGCGTCATAGATTCCTGCTTTTTGTCCGTTTTCATGAAGTTCTTCTACCAGATCTTTTAATCTGCTGGTGTTCAGGTTCTGCCATCCGTTATCCATATTTACATAATTGCAGCCTTGATTCTCATAGCCGGCAGGGCGAAGTGTATCGCCAAGGAATTTTCCTGTATTCCGGAAATTTTCCTCATTCAGCCGGAATTCCAGTCCGGCCCAACTGTTAAATCCAAAGGGCACTCCATTATCCCATGTAAGTTTCCGGTCCTTTGAAAGCAGATCTCCGTACCACTCCAGAAGTCTCCGAAAGTCAGGACCGTAAAGGATACAAAATGGCGCTGAGGCCACACTGCTGCCTGACAGGCTTCCATGAGGCATGGTATCATGGGTTCCCCTGTCTGCCACTCCGCTTTCCGCATACAATGTTTTCGCATCATATCCGGAACAGGTCAGCCCATTCTTCCATACAGAAAAATCCATAGCGCCCACAAGCAGTCCTTCTCTGGAAGACTCATCAAAAATCACCGTCAGGTCATAGCTTCTTCTTCCCGGTTTCAGGGGCTGAGCCTCATATCTGGTCCACATGGTGTTATCGTATGGCACCAGGAGCATCTGAGTCCAGAGACTTTTCCAGATTTTCTTTGTATTATTTCCCGGACCGCAAAAGATCAGCGGTACCAGTCTGGAAGTTTCAAGCTTCTTTCCCTTCTCTGAAAGTTCGCAGACTGCAGTGGGCACGCCCTCCTCCGTAACCCGGAGATATTCCGTCAGCATTAGATTATTTTCAGAAGAATATACCAGTTTCCATCCGTCAGGAAGACATGTCTTTTCCGTCATTTTTGCCTCTCTGGTGTCTATCAGCCGGCCGTCGATATGCTGTGCCTGGGCATATGCACCTAAAACTGGTGCATCATCCCATATCAGTTCAAATCGACCATTATCAAGAACATCCCACAAAATTTTATGCACTTCTTTTGCCATCTGAATCTCCTCCTGTATATTGAATATGAATTTTGCCCATCTTTCTCCATTATAGCACCACAGGATTTTCTTGTCATATTTCCTTGCTATCTTCTTTCATATAGAAAAAAGAGCGAAACATTCTCTGTCCGCTCTCCTTATTGTATCAGATAAACTTTGGCAGGCTTTTTCTGTCATTTTCCGGCTGATTCCAGATAAGGAAAAAGCCAATTCACAATTTCCATAAATTACACTTTGTCAATATAACTCTATCTCCTCTGAGCCTTCAAATGTGGGTTCAGCAATATATTCTAATAATGGATGCGCACTGTTCCATTTGCAATCCAATATGAAAACTGTCTAACAGCACCGCTTACCGAATGACTTAGCTTCATACACCCTCCTTAAACTCTAATTCGTCCATTAGGATTTTTTCTTTTTCACAATCCAATTATCATTTTGCGTGTTTCTTTCTGCATAATAACCACATGGCATATCTTTAAGAACACCAATAGAATTATCTAAATCGAACGCTTCTTTTAGAGATATCATTCTCGCTTCATCTATATCATGTGTTGAACCACACAAAAATTGCCACATCCCATCATCTTCATCATGTGATACATATAAAATAGGTTTGCCATCATCTATAATATGGCAACAGATTATCGTAGCTGTATTAGGTACATCATAAAAAGGAAAATCCATATGCAACGCTCCTTCTAAATTCCAATTTTCTGCTCTACAACTTGAGATTTGTCTATTTGTTATACTTCACTTATCAATTTACCAGAAAAATCAATTTCATAAAAATTTTCTTCAAAATCATATAGCTTAATTGAATTCTCACATAACTCAAAAGGCTTTTTGTCTGACATAGATACAAATATATCTTTACCCGAAAATGACCATTTCTTATTGAAATCAAAGTCTAACATGGTTATTTCCATTTCTCCATAAACGATATAACCGTTCTGTACTCTGTATATTCCGTAATTACAGCCAAAACAATCAAATTCTTTGAAATTTATCATAGTACCATCATTTATCTTCAACTGAACAATAGCGTCATTTAGTAAAATAGTTAAAATTTTATCCTCAAGCACAGCACAATCTTTGTCATAGCTATAAAAATCACCTATCAATGCAATGCTGATTGTTTTGCTATACAAATTTATTTGTACAGCGAAAACCTTGTACATATCACTGTGCCTTAAGTGCTTTGGATTTATCACCAAATCATATGGTTTATTATCCGTTGATTCAACAGTATATGTTGTATCTATGGAGATATTTACATTACAAATATCGTTCTGTAATATCATATTTTCTACCCTATTATCTGCCTCACATAAATTCCAATCTGCCACCTTTATTTTTCCATTATACCATTCGTTTATTTCTCTGTCATTTTATTTCTCGTTGCTCATACAAAAAGAGAGCGCCTACTCTCTATATAATCAGGCATTTATATCATCTCTCATTTTAAACCAGAGGGTTCGTCCTGTTTAATCCTCTTGACGAATCACGCATCACATCAAAACGAACTTAAACTGACGTGATGGAAGACCATGATCATAGCGTCTGACCCTATTCAATAGCCTTAATTCCGGCTTTTTCTAATTTTTTCAGATTATCTAGCATTGCCTGCAATACTTCTGGAGAATGCCCATTCCAATTAATTGCTTCTGCAACAATTTTTAATGGTTGTTTGGTTCGATATGATTTTGTAGGATTACCTTTAAATTTTTTATCTGTCACATTCGGGTCATCCTCAAAATCACCAGTAGGTTCTACTATATAAATTCGTTCTTTCGCATCTCCCCTTGCCAATTCAGCTCCCCAAATTGCAGCATCTACTGTTTCTGTAAGATACACATATTTTGCATCTCCTCCTCATAAAACAATCTCGGATAAAGGGCTGTATGAATATTGAATATGAAAATTTGTGAGTTTGTGATATACTTTATCTAAAACAAATAGAAAGTGGGTATATTCATGGAAATACAAACAATAAACTATGATTTTTCTGTATGTAAAGTAAAAGATTATTCGTTCGTTGATTTCAACTGTGAATACTGCTTTATTGGCAAAACAGACGAAGAAAACTCCCTTGTTTGCATTACCGAAAATACACCCGAAAATGTCATTGAACGAGATGACGGTTGGAAGGCATTTCGTATTCAAGGCATTTTGGATTTTTCCCTAATTGGAATTCTGGCAAAGCTGGCAGCATTGCTGGCTGAAAACGCCATAAGTATTTTTGCTGTATCAACTTATAACACGGACTATATTCTGATAAAGCAAGATAAGTATGAACAGGCGTTAAAGATCCTTTCCTCCGCCGGGTATAAAGTCATCTAATCTCTTGTGTCTTAGAGAAAACGTTCTCTATATTATTTGCAGCCGCGCTCCCCGCTGCTTTCAACCTGTCCAGTTCTGATTGCGAAAGAACGATATTTTCATACCGGCCATAGGCAGCGGGGCGGGCGGCCCCCCTGCTATCGCCGCCACTGCATTTTACTTTGGCATAGACTTTTGTTTTCCTGATGTAATTTCCTTACTATGGGTTCTATCATATAACACAGAAAATAAAGAGCATTCTCGGTTATTTGCTCTTCCGGGAAAAATTTTCGACAATGTCATATGTTATTCTATACGAACATTGACTGGTCTCACTGTAAGTTCTCCATCCCCTTCAACCCTGTACCATTTTCCTCGTTCAAGTTTAATTGTTTCTCCTGCTCCAGAAGTAATATAACCTATTACATAAGTTTCTCCGCTTTCGGTATCCGTAAATACTACATCGGTATCAGCAGTACCGGTAACTTTTACGCTTCCGCTAACAGGCTGAATCTCTTCACTTTTCACTCTCTCGTTTCCTGAAAGGGTGACAGTGTGCATCTTAACATAGCTGTCAATTATAAGGATGGCAAGAGGAATTGCGCCTCCCAACGCTCGTTTCAACCGTTTCTTATCCATAAATTGCCCCTCCGGAAAATTCCAAGTTATCAAGCTGTTTTGTCTATTATAACACCCTAAATATTTCCCTGTCATTCTATTTTTGCTCATACAAAAAGAGAGCGGAACATCATCTGCCCACTCTCTTACAAACCGCCCTTACTTGTGGTATGGTTCTCCCGCCATAATCCGATACCCTCTGTAGATCTGCTCCAGCAGTATCACCCTCATCAACTGATGGGGAAATGTCATTTTAGAAAAACTCAGTGCATAGTCGGAGCGCTTTAGCACTTCCCGGCCCAGGCCGATGGAACCTCCGATCACAAAGATGATATGGCTTTTGCCCTGGATCCCCAGATTTTCTATTTTCTTTGAGAATTCTACGGAATCCAGCATATTGCCGCCGATTTCCAGGGTGATCACATAGGCGTCGTCCTTCAGATATTTCAGGATCCGCTCTCCTTCTTTCTGGCGGATCTGGTCCTCCACGGTCTGGCTGGCGTTCTCCGGAGTCTTTTCATCTGCTACCTGGATGATCTCCAGTTTACAGTATTTGCTCAGCCGCTTCGCATATTCTTCTATGGCGTCCCGGAGATATTTTTCTTTGATCTTCCCTACCGTAACAATCGTAATCTTCATTTCTTCTATATTCTCCCCTTCCTGTCTGTTTACCCGCAGTGTACAAAGGACCAAACGCCTTGTTCACTGAGGATAAAAAATCCATATCTCACCTGGGATTTCTCCGCAGTGTTTTCAGTCTTTCCTTATCTTCTTTAGAAACCCGGTAAGACTCCCGGATCTTCTGAATGGACTTATTATGGGTAAAATCGTCCAGCAGATTTTTTCTCAGAAATTCCTCTGTCTTTTCCGGAAACTTCACATAACAGATGGAAACTGCCCAGGCTGCCGCCATTTTCACATAATAGCCTTCATGCCGTACCTGCCCCAGGATTTCCAGTACCTGATCTATGTAATCTTCATTGATGAAAAAATCCAGCATGGAAACCAGGGAAAAACGGATTTCATATTCTTTGTCGCTGGCTGCATAGGTTCTCAAAAAGGCAAACCACTCCTCCTGGTCTTTTTTCATAAACTTGTAAGTAGAACAACAGCAGTCGCACACCGCCCAGTTGTTGATCAAAGGCACGAAATTTTCCAGCTCCCGGCGCTGCTCTTCCCGGGTCAATCTGGCGTACCCGATCATCATGCCGCGGATCATAAGCTCTTCATATATCTCTCTGTCCGCCTCTCTGGCAAAACCCCAGTAGTCTTCTCTGGCAGCTTTTCTGCTGATCTCCCGGAGCTTTGGCACACGGACGCCCAGAAAGTTTTCCAGTCCCGGAACCAGAGATCTGTGAAACTCCCGATAAGAAGGATCCGCATTTTTCTCCAGTTCCTCCCGGACCCATTCGGTGACAGCAGAAATCTTATCACTCCTGTTTTCTGGCATATCTTTTCTCCTTTATCCTCTATTTTCTCCAATTTTTATCTGAAAATCTTTCCTATATTCTAAATTATTTCTTCGATATATGCAATTCATATTTATACTATTCTTTTATTCATTTTAATGCATATTTATAAATTGTTGTAGTTGTATCAAAATATTCCTATATACAGTCAGAAATACCCTCTATATGCTGGAATTGTCTGGATTGTCCAAACTTCTCCATACAGAGGGTATTTGACTTACACGCATTTATCCGTTGCCCGGCAAATGGCGCTGCGTACCATTGGCACGCGTCCAGCACGGACCGTAGCGAAGTGAAGGCCTGCACGTGCAAGCACGGCAGTCGCTTGCTGGACGTATCGATCGGGTAGGGGAAGATACCTTCCCCTACCCGATCATCGCAATACCTCGCTCATCTCGTGGCATTGCCACTCGATGACCGTTGCCGGTCGGATGTCCGCTCGCGCGAGCACGGTGGCCGCCCGACCGGCGTATCCCGCAAACAAAAAGAACCGCCTGGACCGGATCTGTTTTGATCCTGAGCCCCAGGCAGTTCTTTAGTTCCTGCATTTAATCTGTTTTATTTTCTGTTTTTGATAAACTCGTCGATTCCTTTCGCAGCAGCTTTTCCCGCGCCCATAGCCAGGATAACCGTAGCAGCTCCTGTTACGGCGTCACCCCCTGCGAATACGCCCTCTTTGGAGGTCTGTCCGTTCTCTTCATCGGCGATGATACATTTTCTTCTGTTGGTATCCAAACCGATAGTTGTAGAAGAGATCAGCGGATTTGGTGAAGTTCCCAGAGACATGATCACTGTGTCTGCTTCCATGGTGAACTCAGAACCTTCGATGACAACAGGACGTCTTCTTCCTGAAGCATCCGGCTCGCCAAGTTCCATACGCACGCATTTTACTTCTTTTACCCAGCCGTTTTCATCCGGGATGATCTCTACCGGATTGGTAAGAAGGTCGAAGATAACGCCTTCTTCTTTTGCGTGATGTACTTCTTCTCTTCTGGCAGGAAGTTCTTCTTCGCTTCTTCTGTATACGATATGTACCTCTGCGCCAAGACGGAGAGCTGTTCTTGCAGCGTCCATAGCAACGTTTCCGCCGCCTACTACGATAACTTTCTTGCCTGTCTTGATCGGCGTATCATAATCTTCACGGAAAGCCTTCATCAGGTTGCTTCTTGTCAGGTACTCGTTGGCAGAGAAGACACCGTTTGACACTTCTCCGGGGATTCCCATAAACATTGGGAGACCTGCGCCGGATCCGATAAATACAGCCTCAAAACCGCCTTTTTCCAGCAGTTCGTCGATGGTAGTAGATTTACCGATGATCACGTTTGCCTCGATCTTAACGCCCAGGGATTTTACATTTTCCACTTCTTCTTTTACTACTTTATCTTTTGGAAGACGGAATTCCGGGATACCGTATACCAGCACGCCGCCCGGCTGATGAAGGGCTTCAAAGATCGTTACATCATAGCCCATTTTTGCCAGATCACCTGCGCAAGTCAGTCCGGAAGGACCGGAACCGATCACCGCGATCTTATGGCCGTTCTTCTCGGCAGGAGCTTCCGGCTTAATACCGTTTTCTTTTGCCCAGTCAGCGACAAAACGCTCCAGTTTACCGATAGAAACGGCTTCGCCTTTCACGCCTCTGATACAAACGCCTTCACACTGGGTTTCCTGAGGACAAACACGTCCGCATACAGCAGGAAGGGCGCTGGACTGGCTGATGATCTTATAGGCTTCTGCAAAATTGCCTTCCTTCACTTCATGAACAAAAGCCGGGATATTGATAGATACAGGACATCCCTTAACGCATTTCGCATTTTTGCAGTTTAAGCAGCGGGAAGCCTCTTCCATAGCTTCTTCTTTATTATATCCAAGACAAACCTCTTCAAAGTTTGTTGCTCTTACCTTCGGATCCTGTTCTCTTACAGGAACTTTTTCTAATACGTTACCCATTATTTGTCACCTCCGCAGTTTCCGCATCCGCCGTGATGAGTATCTCCCTCACGTTCTTTCAGCAATGCTCTTCCTTCTTCAGTCTTATACATCTGCTGTCTCTTCATAGCCAGATCCCAGTCGATCTTATGACCGTCAAACTCCGGTCCGTCTACACAGGCAAATTTCACTTCGCCGCCTACGATCACACGACAGGCGCCGCACATACCTGTTCCGTCTACCATGATCGGGTTCATGGACACGATCGTAGGGATATTGTATTTCTGAGTTGTCAGGCAGCAGAACTTCATCATGATCATAGGGCCGATGGATACACATTTTGTGTAAGTCTTTCCCTCTGCCATAAGGTCTTCGATCACTTTTGTGACCATACCGCTGCGGCCGTAGGAACCGTCGTCTGTGGTGATATATAAGTTGCCTGCTACAGCTTCCATTTCTTTTTCCAGGATGATCAGGTCTTTGGTCTTGGCGCCTACGATAACGTCAGCGTCAATTCCATGTTCGTGGAGCCATTTTACCTGAGGATAAACAGGCGCGGTACCAACGCCGCCGGCAACAAATAAAAGTTTTTCTTTCTTTAAATCCTCTAAATCTTCATTTACAAGTTCAGATGGACATCCCAGAGGACCAACAAAATCCTCGAAAGCGTCTCCTGCCTTAAGTTTTGTAAATTTTTCTGTGGAAGCCCCCACCGGCTGGAATACGATAGTGATCGTCCCTGCCTCTCTGTCATAATCACAAATCGTTAAAGGGATCCTCTCCCCTTTATCATCTAATTTTACAATGACAAACTGGCCCGGCATGCAGTGTTTTGCAACCATAGGCGCTTCTACATCCATGAGATAAACAACCTCATTGAGCTGTTGTGCTTTTAGAATCTTATACATAGTTTCCTCCTCATATTCTTACAAAATATCGGCTTATCTGCTGATCAGCCAGCAGGAACACAGCTTTCTTTTGGCTTTTGTCGATATATTTGTTATGATTGCTAAATGTAAGTATAAGACAAACCGCATAAAAATTCAATCCACTTTCTGATTAAAGTGATGAATTTTGTGCAATCTGCCACGATATTGTTTTATTTCAGGATCCGTAATATACATATACCTCGCTGGCTACAGGACTGATCTTGCCCCTGCTGTCCACAGCGATCGCGGAAAAGGTATGCTCTCCTTCCGGCATAGGTACCGGGTCTGTGTACTTTGTACTTTCAATGGTAGGGGTCTCATCAAACGCATAATATACCGTGCATCCCTCAGGCACAGTCACGATTATATTTTCCTGATAATCATATTTTCCGGATACCGGAGCGATAAGAGGCCGGTCCGGCGCGTCAAATCTGATCACATATTCTTCTTCCCCTATATCGCTGGGGATAGATTTTTGATTGTATGCAATATACTTAAAGGTAGTAGTCCCTTCTTCCGTCAGTTCTACCGGATCCTGATACTTCTCGCTGTTTTGATCCGGATCCGAGCCATCCAGGGTATAATATATTTCAGTCCCTGCGGGAACATCGGTAAATTCAATACGGACCGTCTCAGTGAAAGAACCGCCTTTCTGGGAGATTTCCGGCAGCGTACAGACATAATTATGATAGATTTCCCGCATATCATCACTGGCGCTATCCATCAGATCCCGGATCTCCGTATACTTTTCCTGCTGTTCATACAGCCTCAAAAGTTCTCCATAAGCAGTCGTGTTTTCCGGATCTGCTTCTATTACAGAATTCAGTATGGATTCTGCCGCGGACAGATTATTGTCCTTTACATAGATCCTGGCTTCCAGGATCTGGACCTGCTCATTATCCGGCTCCAGTTCCCTGGCCCTGCCCACATAGGATAGGGCGCTTTCGTAATCCCCCTGTCCGTAAGCGGTCTCCGCCTGGTCCATCTGATAAGAAAAAGAATTTGTCTGTGCCTGATAGACAAACAGAAATGCAGCCGCTCCCAGGACGATCACAGCCCCTATCGTGCCGATGATCAGCCGCCTTTTATGTCTTTTCTTTTTTCTTTCCTGTTCCGCTTTTCTCTCCTCTTTTTCTCTTTCCTTTCTCGCCTCCATTTCCCTGCGCTTTTTTTCCTGCTCTTCAATTTCTCTCTGTTTTATGAGAGTCTCCAGTGTATTGTACTCCGGCACCCACTGGACTTCTTTTCCGCATACAGGACAAAACAGGGTTCCTTCTTCCAAATCTGCACCACAGTTTCTACACTTCATCTATATCAAATCCTCATTCTTTTTATAAATACTCATCTATATATTGTTCAAATTGTTCCATGGACATCAGGACCTTCCTTGGTTTTGTTCCTTCTTCTTCGCCTACGACTCCTGCCTCGCAGAGCTGATCCATGATCCGGGCAGCCCGGTTAAAGCCGATCTTGAAGGCTCTCTGGAGCATACCGATAGAAGCCTTGTCCTTTTCAATGATAAACTTTCCTGCGTCGGCAAAGTAAGCGTCTCTTTCAGAACCGCTCTGAGGGCTCGCCCCTCCTGCGTCCTTTGCCGCCTCGATCTTCTGCTGGATTTCCCGGTCATATCCTGTCTCGGGGTGCTGGGAAGACAGGAAATTCACGATCGCGCTTACTTCCTGATCCGATACAAAAGCCCCCTGGACTCTGGCCGGTTTCTGATAGCCCTGAGGATAAAACAGCATATCGCCCTTTCCAAGAAGTTTTTCCGCTCCATTCATATCCAGGATCGTTCTGGAATCCACGCCGGAAGACACAGAAAAAGCGATCCTGGAAGGCATATTGGCCTTGATCAGCCCTGTAATAACGTTTACGGAAGGTCGCTGGGTAGCAATGATCAAATGGATCCCCGCCGCTCTGGCAAGCTGAGCCAGACGGCAGATCGCATCTTCCACTTCTCCCGGCGCTACCATCATCAGGTCTGCTAATTCATCTACGATAATTACGATCTGAGGCAGCTTCTTCGGCTTATTTTCATCTTCAATGCCTTCTAAAGCCTCCACCTTGGCATTATAGCCTTTCAGATCTCTTACATTATACTGGGCAAATTTATCATAACGCTCCATCATTTCCGCCACCGCCCAGTTCAGGGCGCCTGCGGCTTTCTTGGGGTCCGTCACCACAGGTATAAACAGGTGAGGGATTCCGTTGTATGCGCTTAATTCCACCACTTTCGGGTCTATCATGATTAATTTTACCTCATCTGGGGTGGCTTTGTAAAGGAGGCTGACAATAATCGTATTAATACATACAGATTTACCGGAACCAGTGGCCCCTGCGATTAGGAGATGGGGCATTTTGGCAATATCGGCGATCACCGGCCGTCCTCCGATATCCTTTCCGGCAGCAAAAGCCAGCTTGGAAGGACAGTTCTTAAAAGCGTCGGACTGGATCAGATCCCGGAGCATGACCGTACTGTTATTCTCATTAGGCACTTCGATCCCTACCGCTGCTTTTCCAGGAATAGGGGCCTCGATCCGGATATCTGTAGCCGCCAGGTTCAGCTTGATGTCGTCTGTAAGACTGACGATCTTGCTGACCTTTACACCCTGCTCCGGCTGCATTTCATATCGTGTGACCGTAGGTCCGCAGCTTACATCGGTAATGGTCACATTAACGCCGAAGTTATGTAGCGTATCCTGAAGCTTTCTGGCTGTTTCCCGAAGATGGGCATTAGAATCTCCCCCTGTATTTTTCCCTTTTTTCAGAAGAGAGATCGGCGGAAACTTATATTCTTTTTTCTTGACCTCTTCCTTATTGGCGATCTGGTTTTTTACTTCATCTACCCCCTGACGGATCTCTTCCGGGGAGGACTTTGGATTTTTTCTGCTTTTTTCTTCTTTTTCTTCTGCCGTCTCTTCCTCTGCTACGGCGATCTCCTCCAGATCCTGGACCAGATGGTCGCCTCTGTGGATAGGAAACGCTTTTTCAGGAACAAAAGGCAGTTCTTCCTCCGGTTCCTCTGCGGAAATTCCAGCAGATTTTTCTTCCTGGACAGCTGGAGTTTTTTCTCCCCGGGAAACCAGTTCTTTTTTCTTTTTTCTTCTTCCTGCCCCCGGATTTTTATCCTTTTCCTCCGCTGTTCTTTCCCTGCGGTGTCTCCGCTTTTCTTCCAGTTCTTCCTGCTTTTCCTCTTCTTCCCTTTGAAGTCTTGCCGCTTCTCTTCTCTCTTCCTGCCGCCTTGCCGCTGAATCATAGAGATACTGGCTGAATTTCCGGATCATATCAAATATCGATCTCTGAGTAATAAGTACCAGAGAGATCATCAATGCTGCCAGGATGATCGCATAGGTACCTGCCGTTCCGAAAGCGATCACACATAACCGGCACAATGTACCCCCAAGGACGCCTCCTCCTGTTTTATATTCCGCTGAAATATTAAAGTAAGCTCCCAGATCATCTTCCAGAACCGCCCCTTCTGTCACCATCTGCATAAGCATACATGCTGTAACAAAAAGCAGGACAAATCCGCTCATTTTGCGGTAAGCCCTGACATTTCCGCTGTTTGAGATCACAAAAGCTGTTCCCAGAAAAAGAAAAAAAGGAAGGGGATAACATACCAGCCCGACCAGGCCGAAAAAGAAACTGCTGATGGCGTTACCTACAGCTCCTCCCAGGCCAAAATTGCTGATCAGGAGAACCGCAGACACGGCAAGAACGATCCAGAGAAGGATCTCTGTCTCCATGCTCCTATCCGTTTCATTCCTTTTTTTTGTCCCACTTTTTCTTCCTGAAGATGCTCTTCTTTTTCTTCCCGTAGCCCCTTTTTTTGCTGCCATATTTATTTCTCCCTCTAATCTCTTATATCACCACGGTATATTTTCCTACGCAAGATAAAAACTTCCTGCAACTGCCGCCGTTCCTATGAGGAAGCAGTAAACGGAAAAGCCGTAAAATCTTTTATTCTGCAATATCTTCGCCACTTTCCTAATACAAAAATAGGCTGTGATCCCCGCTGCCAGTGCGCCTGCCGCATATCCGCCCCAGATCTGCCAGCCAAAAGAAACACTCCCCATATGGACACACTCTGTAATAAAGTTTCCGATAAAAACAGGCACTGCCAGCAGGAAAGCATACTTAACCGCAAATTTTCTCTGAAATCCATAAGCCAGACAAACTGCCAGCGTGATCCCCAGACGTGAAACTCCCGGGATCACTGTAAATCCCTGGATAATGCCGATGACTAAGGCCGCAGAATAACTGATATCTCTGGGTATCTTTTTTCCTCTCGGGAAAAGGTCTGCCACCAGCAGCACGATTCCTGTAACAAATAATCCCATGCCCGGCGCCAGCAGGTTCTCTCCTGCCAGCTTTGCCATTCCCTGAAGAAACCACTCCTCCAAAACCGAGGGAAACGAAGCAATAACCAGAAGCAGAAATAATTTTCTGTAATTATTGGATACGATCTTTTTATATCTTCTGGCATCCTTTTTGTCTCTGTTATGGAAATAAATCTTAATGTTTCCATATATATCATAAATACTTCTGCAAAATTCCATAAGAAGCTTTTTTATTTCTCTGCGAAGAGCGCCTATTACAGCAACCAGCATGGCCAGATGGACGAAAGCCTCATAGGGCAGGGCAGTTTCGCTGTTTATATGCAGCAGATTCTCTATAATTGCCAGATGACCGGAACTGCTCACCGGAATAAATGCTGTGATCCCCTGGATCAGTCCAAGAAGCAGTGCTTCGAGTATTGTCATTTTTCTAACCTCTTCATTTGTATTTTTATATCAACAGTTTATTTTAGCATATGTTATTTTTTTTTTCAATCAATTCATAGAGCTTCTCCATAGCCTGCCGGATCCCTCCGGTCTCGTCGATCAGTCCTTCCCGTACGGCCTCCTCTCCCTCCAGCATTGTCCCTACATCCTTCACCAGCTGGGAGGTATCCAGCATCAGTTCTTCTATGCGCTCTCTTTTCATATTGGAATGATCTGCGATAAATCTGGTAATCCGGTCCTGGATCTTTTCCATATTCCGGTAAGTCTGCATAACGCCGATAAACATGCCGTTGCTCCGGACCGGATGAATGACCATAGTTGCGCTTGGAACGATAAAAGAATAGTCTGCAGACACAGCCATGGGCACGCCGATGGAATGACCGCCCCCAAGTACCAGGGAAACTGTAGGCTTACTGAGTGAGGCGATCATCTCCGCAATCGCCAGGCCCGCTTCCACATCCCCTCCTACGGTGTTTAGCAGGATCAGAAGTCCGTCGGTTTCCCGGCTGTCTTCGATCACCGCAAGCTTTGGAAGGATATGTTCGTATTTTGTTGTTTTGCTGTTATTAGGGAGACATTCGTGTCCTTCCACCTCTCCGATAATGGTCAAAAGCTGGATATGATATTTCTTCTCATTTTCTTCCAGCATTGCCTCTCCCAGATCCCGGATCTGCTGATTCTGTTCCCTGACAGCCTCCAGTTTCTCTTCTTTCTCTTCAGACATAAAAAATACCTCCAGTTTGATTTCTGGAGGTATTATGTGTATCCTTATCGATTTTATTCTCCGTCCCAGTTGTTCCATACATCTGTAACGTCGTCGTCATCTTCAAGAAGATCCAATGTTTTCTGAAGGTTTTTGATATCCTGTTCATCTGTAAGAGTCACATAAGTCTGAGGGATCATGGCTACCTGAGCCTCTGCCATTGGGATGCCTGCAGCCTCAAGAGCTTCTCTAACCTTGCTGAATTCGTCCGGATCTGTAAGGACCTCATAGCTGTCTTCCTCTTCCTGGAAGTCCTCTGCGCCTGCATCCAGCGCAGTCATCATCAGATCATCAGGATCCATCTCACACTCTTCTTTATCAATGATGATCTGGCCTTTTTTATCAAACATAAAGGATACAGAACCGGGAGTTCCGATATTTCCGCTTCCCTTTGTAAAAGCGCTTCTTACGTTTCCGGCTGTACGGTTTTTATTATCTGTAAGAGTCTCTACGATAATTGCTACGCCGCTGGGGCCGTATCCTTCATAGGTAAGTTTTTCAAAGTTATCTGCATTGGCGTCTCCGGCTGCCTTTTTGATACCTCTTTCAATGGTATCGTTGGGCATGTTATTTGCCTTTGCCTTTGCGATCACGTCTCTCAGCTTGCTGTTGTTGGCCGGATCCGGTCCTCCCTCCTTTACAGCGACTACGATTTCTCTTCCGATAACGGTAAAGATCTTACCTTTTTTTGCGTCGTTTTTTTCCTTTTTATGCTTTATGTTTGCGAATTTTGAATGTCCTGACATGTTTCTTCTCCTTTTTCTTCCTCGGGCAGCTTTTCTACCCTGACTTTTTGTATTGTATTATTCTCCACTGCAAGAATGGTAAATAAATAACCTTTTGCCTTGATCTCTTTATCTTCCGCCATATCCGGCACATGACCCAGCACAGAAGTAAGGTAACCGTTGAGCGTATCGAATTCTTCACTTTCATCAAAGTCCGATCCCAGTACTTCATCTACCTGTTCCAAGGGAGTAAATCCTTCCATGATCAGCGAATCGTCTGTCTGTACATGGATAAACTGTTCTTCTTCATCATACTCATCCAGAATATTTCCTACGATCTCTTCCAGGATATCTTCCATGGTCACAAGACCAGAAGTCTGTCCGTACTCATCTACCACTATGGTCATATGTATCTTTTTGGCCTGCATAGCTTTAAACAGATCATTGATACTCCTGGTCTCCGGTATATAGGAGGCCTCCCGGATCAGATTAGGGATGCGCTTTATAGGAAGCTCTTTGCAGTCGAAGACCGCCATCTGGCGCATGGCGTCCTTTAAATGGAGGATCCCTACGATATGGTCGATATCTTCCCTGTACACCGGGTATCTGGAATTGCTGTTCTCCAGCATAAATTCCAGGGCTTTCTCTAAAGCGGTATTTTCCTCTATAGCATTGATGTTCTTTCTGTGGGTCATGATATCCTGGGCTTCTGTCTCAGAAAACTCCATGATATTCTGGATCATCTCCGCTTCATTTTCTTCTATAACGCCTTTCTCATGGGCGTCATCTACCATAGAAATGATCTCTTCTTCTGTTACCTGATTCTCATGACTGTGGGGATCCACACCGAACAGGCGGACCACGCCATTAGAAAGCTTCATGATAACAAATGTCAGCGGGCTGAAAAGTCCTACAAAAAATCTTACGATCCCCGCCGTGCGGTACACCCATCTGTCCGGATTGCTGCTAAAGATCTTTTTGGCTGAGACCACTCCCAGAGATACCAGGAGTATCAGCGCAAAGATCACGACTATGATAACAGAAACGGTCATGATCGCCGGGGACGGGATATCCAGCCCCGTAAGGGCCGCCGCCTGTCTGCAGCCGGCATACACATATGGGCTGATACCTCTGATCCCTATATATCCGGTAAGGATACTCAGAAGAGTAGCCGTAGTCAGGATTGTATTCACGATAGGGACCGGATGGTTCATTGCTTTTAACAGCCAGAGAGATTTCTTGTCTCCCTCTTCTTCTGCTCTCTTTTCAATATCGTTTTCGCTGACTTTCTGCACCGCAGAACCGAATCCGTATAAAACTCCGTTAATGATGATAAACAAGACAAAAAATATGAGAGCCCCTAAAGGGCCGCTGCTGTCGTCCATAAACTTTTTCTATTCCTTCTTTCTTCCTCTGTTTTTCGTAAAGAGCCTGCAGCTTCTGGAACTTCCGGTAAGCTTATGGCTCCTCCTGTCAGGGTGCCGGGCAGCCTTTTGGCCGTCTGAATTTTTGCGCACACCTGCAATTAAAATACCATTTTCTCTTACATTCGTCAAGATTTCCCGTCAAAAAGACCGCCAGGGATCAGATTATGTAGGAAGCTCCAGGCTTATGCAAAGGGCATGATTGACTTTCTGCAGTATTTCCGCATCTAAATGGCATACTTTATCCTTCAGTCTCCTTTTGTCAATGGTACGCAGCTGCTCCAGCAAGATCACAGAGTCTTTTACAATAGCATAGGAAGACGCATCGATCTCTATGTGGGTAGGCAGTTTCGCTTTATTCATCCTGGAAGTAATAGCTGCGCAGATCACCGTAGGGCTGTGTTTATTGCCTACATCATTCTGAATGATCAGGACCGGCCGTATGCCGCCCTGCTCACTGCCTACTACCGGCCGCAGGTCCGCATAAAAAATGTCACCTCGTTTGATAACCACAGATTTCACACTCCGATTTTTAATAGGAGAAAGCCCACAGGCCTTCTCACCTGCTATAATTCTGCCCAATTTTTTTGTGTGTATTCATGTTATTATCCAAGGTATTTTTATTCTGTCACCTGTCCTCCTTTAAAATAGATCCTGGGTACTCTTTTGCTGATGCAGCAGGCGAATTCATAGTTAAATCTTCCGGATAATTCTCCCAGTTCTTCCATGGTGATCTGCGCATCTTTGCTTCTGCCCAGAAGCACTACCTCATCCAGTTCCTGCGCCTGGGGAATGTCTGTCACATCTACCATAAACTGATCCATACAGACCCTTCCAAGGATGGGCGCTCTCTTTCCCCGGATCAGGACGCTTCCCTTATTTGAAAGGCCTCTGGCATATCCGTCTGCATAGCCTACCGGAATGGTAGCCACCCGGGTCTCTCTTTGGGTGGTAAAGGTTCCCCCATAACTGATCTGGACACCGGCCTCTACCGTTTTTATGTACGCAATATGGCTCTTTAATTCCATGACCGGCTTGAGAGGCACCGGCTCTTTTTCTACATCTTCCGAAGGATAAAGGCCATAGAGGATTACCCCTGCCCGCACTGCATTTAAGTTTGCTTCCGGCATACGGATGATCCCGGCGCTGTTGGAACAATGACAGATCGGAATATGCAGTCCCTGAGCCTCTAAGGCTTTCTGAAATTCCTGAAACTTTCTAAACTGCACATAGGCGGGATCTGTCTTCTTCTCATCTGCTCTTGCAAAATGGGTAAACAATCCTTCGATCCTGATCCCCGGAAGTTTTGAAATCTCCATGATCTCAGGAACTGCTGTCTCCAGATCCCGGTAACCGATACGGCTCATTCCGGTATCGATCTTTATATGAACATTCACCACCGTATTATTCTTTACTGCCGCCTGGGAAAGCTTCCGGGCCATAGAAAGTTTAAATACCGCCGGGCGGAACTCTTCTCTGGCAATCTGTTCATAGTTTTCTTCATAAGTATATCCCAGGATCAGCAGAGGCTTTTGGATACCTCCCTGGCGGAGTTCTTCCGCCTCCTCTACAGTGGCCACTGCAACACCCCAGACCCGGGGATCTTTGACCGCTTCCCTGGCCAGAGGCAGGGCCCCGTGTCCGTATCCGTCTGCTTTCAGTACGGTAATGATCTTTGTATCCTCTTTCAGATTATTTTTTATGCTTTCCAAATTAAAGGCAAAGGCATCCAGATCAATGTCTGCCTGGATTCTGCTTGGTAATTTCATCTGTCTATCCTCTCTTTAAAGTTCATTTAAAATAAAAGCCGCTCCTTCGGCAATATCTTTAGCCAGCATCCCGGCACGGCCTTTTTGCTCTGCCGCCCTGTCTCCCGCCGCTCCATGAAGATACGCTCCTATATAGGCGGCTTCCAGAACAGGCACATGCTGCGCCAAGATCCCCAGAAGGATCCCGGTAAGCACATCTCCGCTGCCCGCGGTGGCCATGCCGTCATTACCGGAAAGATTAATAAACACCTGATTTTTGTTTCCTGCAATGACTGTTCTGGCATCCTTGCATATAAGTACAGTATTCCACGCTTCCGCATATCTGGCTGTAATCCCTGTCGGATCCTTCTTCCATTCAGAAGGGGAGATCCCGGTAAGCCTGGAAAATTCCCCCAGATGAGGAGTAAGTATGGTCCCTCCTGGATAATCCTTCAAAAGTTTCTCCCGGCCCTTTAGCAGATTTATACCGTCTGCGTCGATCACCAGGGGTTTTGTTCCTCTGGCAAGCAGGATCTCCAGCATTTTTTCTGCAAGAGGCCCTGTCCCCAGCCCCGGGCCGATCCCATATACATCCGCCCAGTTCAGCCCTTCTTCCATCATAGTCTCCAAATCTGTATCTTCATCATAGACCTGGAGCATAGCCTCAGGAAAACATGCAAACATCTCCCGGTTTTCTCTTGCGGTACAAACTTTGATCATTCCTGCGCCTGTCTTCATAGCCGCATAGCTGCTCAGATAAGCGGCCCCGAAAATATCTCTGCTTCCGGCTACAAGAAAAATCTTACCGAAGGTTCCTTTATTTCCTTGCGGATTTCTTTTCAAAACTTTTAATTCCTCTTTGGTACATGCGGAAAGCTCCGGTCGGAAAACAACTTTATCCTGTCTGTAAATTCCCACATCAGCCAGGATAACTTTTCCTGCATATGCGGCGCCCGGGTAAAAACACAGCCCCGCTTTCCGGTATCCGAAAGTAACTGTCAGATCTGCTCTCACCGCAGCTCCCAGTACGGCCCCGGTATCTGCGCTGATCCCGGAGGGGATATCCACAGCCGCTACTTTTCCTGAAAATTCATTTACCCGACAGATAACTTCTTTATATTTTCCCGACACCTCTCTGGACAGGCCTACGCCCAGGATGGCATCTACTATAGTAGTATATTCATGAAGATCAAAAGTATTGACAAAGGAAATTCCGTATTTTTTCCCAATATCTATCTGTTTCTTCATTTCTTCCGTAAAATGGGCGGGATTTCCCAAAATGCAGACATCCGCCTGGCGTCCTGCCAGAAAAAGCAGACGGGCGATCACCACACCGTCTGCGCCGTTATTTCCGCCTCCGCACAAGATCGGCGTCCTGTCCAGAGGAAATTTTTCTTTTTTCATTGTTTCGAATACCGCAAGGCCTGCCCGTTCCATAAGGACCAGAGACGGGACCCCCATCTCATGAATAGTAAAATGATCCAAAGCCTTCATCTGTTCTCCTGTTACCAGAAGTTCCATGTTATCACCGCCTTTTGCTCTTCTCAATTATCTGCGGCTGTATCAGGATTCCCTGTACCTGCCGCTTATACAGAAAAACTGCCGCAAAATTTCTTTTACAGCAGCTTTTTCACTATTTCTTCTCTTTGTGCTCTGAGACGTAACGGTTCAGATTATAGGACAGACGCATAAGGCTTTCCGACAGATGCACATTCTCAACGATCACATCTTCCGGTACGTCCAGATCCAGATGAGCAAAGTTCCAGATAGCTTTAATTCCCTGCTTTACCAGCATATCCGCTGTTTCTGCCGCATTATTTTTCGGCAGCGTCAAAGTTGCGATCTGTACATCATGAGTTTCCAGAAACTCAGGAAGCTCATCCATCATCCGTATCTCGTTTCCCCGGATGGAGATTCCTTTGAGCACCGGATTTACATCAAAAATCCCTACAACCTTAAAACCTCTTTTTTCAAACTGTACATAATTTGCCAGAGCCTGTCCCAGATTTCCGGCACCGATAATGATCATATGATGCGTCTTGTCAAGCCCCAGGATTTTTCCGATCTCCGCATACAGATACGGGACATTATAACCATATCCCTGCTGTCCGAAACCGCCGAAATTATTCAGATCCTGGCGTATTTGGGAAGCGGTCACTCTCATTTTCTCGCTGAGTTCATTAGACGAAATCCGCTCCACACCCTCTTCCAAAAGTTCTCCTAAATATCTGTAATAGCGGGGTAGTCTTCTAATTACTGCTTTTGAAATACCTTTTTCATCCACGACAAACCCTCCTATGTTACCCAAAACTTGCTTCTGCGTCTTTTCGCAGAGCGCTCATCAGACGAAAAGGCAGGTCTGTCTGATAAGCAGATTCCTAGGTAATATTATATATAATTGTTAAAATAAAGTCAATTATTATTCCTTTTATCTGTTGTCAAATTTGGATTTTCCGATATAATAGTAGGGACAGACTTTAAAGAGAAATCCTAAAGGAGACAGATAAAATGATACTTGCATGTCAGAATATTGAGAAATCCTTTGACGGCGAACTTCTGCTGCAGGATGTAAATTTTCATATAGAGGAACGGGAAAAAGCTGCCCTTATCGGGATCAACGGAGCTGGAAAATCTACCCTTTTAAAGATCATCATGGGAGAAATCCCTGCGGATGGCGGCCAGGTGATCCTGGCTAAAGGAAAGACCATCGGATATCTTGCCCAGCACCAGGAGATCAACAGCCAGCTATCTATCTATGATTCTCTCCTGGAGATGAAACAGCATGTGCTGGATATGGAGCGGGGTATGCGCCAGCTTGAAAAAGAGATGAAACATGCCTCCGGGGAAGAACTTTCCAGGATCATGGAATCCTACTCCCGTCTCACCCAGCAATTTGAACAGGAGAACGGCTATGCCTATAAAAGCGAGATCACAGGAGTATTGAAAGGTCTGGGCTTTGAAGAAAAAGACTTTGAAAAACAGGTCTCAACACTTTCCGGCGGTCAGAAAACCCGTGTGGCCCTTGGCCGTCTTCTTCTCTCCAGTCCGGATATCATCCTTCTGGACGAGCCCACCAACCATCTGGATATGGAATCCATCGCCTGGCTGGAAACCTATCTTCTGAATTATCCGGGAGCTGTGTTCATCGTATCCCATGACCGGTATTTCCTGGATAAGGTGGTTACCAAGATCGTGGAACTGGATAATACAAAAGCTACGGTTTTTACAGGAAATTATACTGCCTACAGCGAAAAAAAAGCACAGCTTCGAAAAGCCGCTTACCAGGCTTATTTAAACCAGCAGCAGGAGATCAAGCACCAGGAAGAAGTCATCGCCAAGCTGCGGCAGTTTAACCGGGAAAAATCTATCCGCAGAGCGGAGAGCAGAGAAAAAATGCTGGAGAAAATGGATGTTCTGGAAAAGCCTCAGGAGATAGACGCCGCCATGCGGATCTCCTTAAAGCCCAGGATCACCAGCGGAAACGACGTGCTGATGGTAGAGCATCTTTCCAAATCTTTCCCTTCTCTCCCGCTTTTTGAAGACTTGAATTTTACCATCAAACGGGGAGAAAAAGTTGCCATTATCGGCAATAACGGAACCGGAAAGACTACCATCCTGAAGATCTTAAATCATCTTCTTCCTCCGGACGGCGGCAGCTTCCGTCTGGGCAGCAAGGTACATATCGGCTACTATGATCAGGAGCATCATGTACTCCATATGAAAAAAACCGTATTTGAAGAAATTTCTGATGATTATCCGAATCTGACCAATACCGAGATCCGGAACCTTCTGGCGGCCTTTCTTTTCACAGGAGATGATGTGTTTAAGCCTATCTCCGCATTAAGTGGCGGAGAAAGAGGCCGTGTTTCCCTGGCAAAGCTTATGCTGTCAGAGGCCAATTTCCTGATCCTGGACGAGCCTACCAACCACCTGGATATCATCTCCAAAGAGATCCTGGAGGACGCGCTGAACAATTATGAAGGGACGGTCCTTTATGTATCCCACGACCGTTATTTTATTAACCGGACGGCTACAAGGATCCTGGAGCTGACCAATCACAGACTGGTAAACTATATCGGAAATTATGATTATTATCTGGAGAAAAAAGAGGAACTCACTTCCGTCTATGCGCCTGAGATCCAGGAAAAAAAGCCTTTAGAAAAGGTATCTTCCACCAAGCAGGACTGGCAGCAGAAAAAGGAGGAACAGGCCCGGATCCGGAAGCGGGAAAATGACCTGAAGAAAACAGAAAAGGCCATTGAAGATCTGGAAAGCCGGGACAAAGAGATCGATGAAGAACTGGCAAAACCGGAGATCGCCACAGATCCCTCCAAGTGTATCCCCCTTTCCACAGAGAAAGCAGAGATTGCCGGGAAACTGGAAGAACTTTATGAAAAATGGGAGGAACTTGCCGAATAGGCAGGTTCCTCCCACTTTCTTTTACAGAGAAAGCCGGAGCTTTTCTCAAATCTTATTTTTCCAGTTCTTTGCGGATCTCCTGGATAAACTCCTGGCTGTTTAATACCACAGGATTCTCCAGACTTGTGATAAGAGCAAGGTCCTTGGTCATCCTTCCGCTTTCGATCACATCTACGGTTGCTTTTTCCAGCTTGTCGGCAAATCCGCAGAGAGCCTGATTTTCATCCAATTCCCCTCTCTTTCTCAGAGCGCCTGTCCACGCAAAAATGGTGGCTACAGAGTTTGTGGAAGTCTCTTCACCTTTCAGATGTTTGTAATAATGGCGCTGTACAGTTCCGTGGGCCGCTTCATATTCAAAATATCCATGAGGAGATACCAGTACGGAAGTCATCATGGCAAGGGAACCAAAGGCAGAGGATACCATATCGCTCATTACGTCGCCGTCATAATTCTTGCAGGCCCAGATAAAGCCTCCCTCTGCTTTCATGACTCTGGCTACGGCGTCGTCGATCAGCGTATAGAAATATGTGATCCCTGCAGCCTCAAATTTTTCTTTGTACTCTTTGTCATAGATTTCCTGGAAAATATCTTTAAAAGTATGGTCATACTTTTTGGAGATGGTATCCTTGGTGGCAAACCACAGATCCTGTTTTGTATCCAGAGCGTAAGAGAAACAGCTTCTAGCAAAACTTTCAATGGAAGAATTCAGGTTATGCATACCCTGAGCCACTCCCGGTCCCTGGAATTCATGTACCAGCTCTCTGGTTTCTGTTCCGTCCTGGGCGGTGTAGACCAGTTCTACTTTTCCCGGTCCCGGAATGATCATTTCTGTATTTTTATATACGTCTCCATAGGCATGTCTTGCCAGAGTAATGGGCTTCTTCCAGTTTTTTACACAGGGTTCAATACCTTTTACCACGATAGGTGCGCGGAATACGGTACCGTCCAGCATAGAACGGATAGTCCCGTTAGGGCTTTTGTACATTTCTTTTAAATGATACTCGTCCATACGCGCCGCATTCGGGGTGATCGTAGCGCATTTTACAGCTACCTTATATTTCTTTGTAGCATTCGCTGCATCTATAGTTACCTGGTCGTTCGTCTCATTTCTGTGCTCCAGACCCAGATCATAGTATTCGGTCTTCAGGTCTACAAAAGGAAGGATCAGTTCATCCTTGATCATTTTCCAGAGGATTCTGGTCATTTCATCTCCGTCCATCTCCACAAGAGGAGTGGCCATTTTAATTTTTTCCATAAATGGAATCTCCTTTCTCACATTTCTTTATTTCATTTCTTCCCGAAGGACTTTTTCCAAGTCAAAATTCTTCAGATTTTCAATAGTATTGGCAATATGGCCATAGGCTGCTTTCTCTGCCGCCTGGCCGTCTCCCTGGCGGATTGCTTCCAGGATCTTTCTGTGTTCGCTGTTGGAGGGACGCACCCTCATTCTGTACTGCACCGACGCCATACGGACTCTCTGGAGATACTGATGGAAATCCCCCAGGGTATGGACAAGGATCCGGCTGCCGGAAGCTTCATACAAAAGCTTATGGAATCGGCTGTCCTGCTGGCAGACCTGATCATAATTCCCCTTTCCCGCATGATAGTCGGAAAGGACAATGGCTTCTTCCATTCCTTCCAGTTGTTCTTTGGTAACATGTTCCGCCGCCATGGAGGCGCACAGACCTTCCAGACGGGCTCTGATCTGATACATATCCATCACATCTCTTACAGAAATGCCGGTGACAAAGGCTCCTTTATTTGGAATGATCTGGACCAGCCCTTCCAGAGCCAGCTGCCGGACAGCCTCCCTTACCGGGGTCCTGCTGACTCCCAGCTCCTTGCCAATGGTACACTCTACCAGTTCATCCCCCTTCTTGTATCTTCCTTTCAGGATGTCCTCCCGGATCTTCTGAAAAACTTTTTCTCTTAATGACTCTCCTGCCATTTTTTTCGCCGTCCTTATTTTAGTTTCACTCCCAAACGGCCGCAGCATTCATCAATAACAGCCAAAAGTTCCTCATCGGTGAGCACGGTTACCCGGCCATCCTCATACTGCTTGTCCACCCAGGCCTTGACCATAGCTACCAGTTCACTGTTTTTATCAATCTGTCTGTCCCCGGACAGCCGGAAATGATTATTGATCCAATGGGCAATGCCTGCCAGACCCGAGGTATTGGAGACTGCTACCTGAGGCGGGCGGTTCAGGAATTTTTCTGTATCAAATATATTATAAATCTCTTCATTTTTCAACAGTCCATCTGCATGAATTCCTGCTCTAGTTACATTAAAGGCCTTTCCTACAAAAGGAGTCTGGGGCGGGATCTTGTAACCGATCTCTTTTTCATAGTATTCTGCCAGTTCTGTGATCACCGTGGTATCCATGCCGTCCAAAGTTCCTTTTAACTGTGCGTATTCAAACACCATGGCTTCCAGAGGGGTATTTCCGGTCCGCTCTCCGATGCCAAAAAGAGAACAGTTTACACCGCTGGCTCCGTAAAGCCAGGCTGTAGTAGAATTGCTCACCGCCTTGTAAAAATCATTGTGTCCGTGGAACTCGATCAGTTCAGAAGGGATTCCTGCGTGGGTCATGATACCATAAATGATCCCCGGTATGGATCTGGGGATCACTGCGCCCGGATAGTTCACTCCATAACCCATCGTATCGCAGCACCGGACTTTAATGGGGATCGAATATTCCTCCATAAGTTTTGTCAGTTCCAGGCAGAAGGGGATCACATAGCCGTAAATATCGGCTCTGGTAATATCTTCCAGATGGCATCTTGGGCTGATACCGATCTCCAGACAGTCGCGGATCACTCCAAGATAATGCTCCATGGCCTCTTTACGGGTCATTTTCATTTTATAAAAGATATGATAATCGGAACAGCTGACCAGAATCCCGGTCTCTTTCAGACCGATATCTTTTACCAGTTCAAAATCCTTTTTGCTGGCCCTGATCCAACTGGTCACCTCAGGAAATTTATATCCTTTTTCCAGACATTTGTATACTGCGTCCCGGTCTTTCTTGCTGTAGAGGAAAAATTCACTCTGCCGGATCTTCCCGTTAGGTCCTCCCAGACGGTGGAGATATTCATAGATCTTTACGATCTGCTCTGTACTGTAGGGGGCTCTGGACTGCTGCCCGTCACGAAAAGTTGTATCTGTGATCCAGATATCGTCCGGCATGTGATGGGGGACGATCCTGTCGTTAAAAGCGATCTTCGGCACCTCCGTATAGGGAAACAGGTTCCGGAATACATTGGGCTTTTCTACATCTACCAGAGGATACATATGCTCCTCCAGTTCTAACAGGTTGGTGTGATAATTCATACGCACAGCTCTGTCTGTCATTTCTCTCACTCCTCATTTTTGTAAAATCATGTTTTCATACTCTACTTTATAGAACTGTTTGTATTATTGTATACAATGATACAAAACCTGTCAATATGCTTTTTTATTTTTGATAATACCCATAACCGGCAGTTATATTAAATTCCGGGATCATTTAAGAATTTATGGAGCTGAAAAAGTCCCCAGCCCTGGAGGTTATGAGGATAACCCAGATCTTTTGCCGTAGCTCTCAGCCTTTTTTTGACTTCCAGATTTGTAAGCTGTGGATTTTTCTCCAACAGCAGCGCGATCCCGCCGGAAACATAGGGTGTGGACATGGAGGTGCCGCTTTTTCTGGTATATGGATACGGACCTCTTTTGTTGGAACAGGAAATGATCTCATTTCCCGGCGCCACGATATCCGGTTTGCTTACACAGTCTCTGGTCGGCCCTCTGCCGGATATCCCCTGATTGCGCACCAGCATATCGGAAGATCCTACGGTAATGATCTTCCGGCTGCTGCCCGGCGCCGTAACGCTGCCCTTTCCAGGCCCCAGATTTCCCGCCGCCGCTACCACTACCAGCCCCTTATCCCAGGCTTCCTCCACAGCTTCTATCAGATCTTCATGTCCTTTCCCCTGTGTGGTTCCCACAGAAATGTTTACCACACGGATATGATACCGCTCCATATTTTCCTCGATCCATTTCAGGGCCTGTATCACTTTTTCCTTATTGCCATTTCCCTTTTCGTCCAGGACTTTAATGGGGATCATACCGCATCCAAAAGCCGTTCCCCGGTATTTCCCGCCGGAGGCGGCCCCGTTTCCTCCCAGTATTCCCAGCACATGGGTACCATGCCCGTTGTCATCATAAGTCTCTTCTTTTCCATGTATATAATCCCGAAAGGCCCATATCCGGTTTTCAAAATCAATATGAGGAAAGGCACCTGTATCCAGAACAGCCACCCCGATCCCTTTTCCGCTTAATTCTTTCATGACTTTTCCCAGATGCGCCTTGCTTTTTCTATATGATATTCCCCTGAAATCCTTCTGGTTCCAGTCAAGATTTTTCCCCCGAGGTCATAGACTTAAAAGAATAAGATCCGATACTATGGGAGTTTTTATGCCGTCTATACGAGAAATGATCCTTTCTGAGGACTACGCGGATATTATCGTTCCCTACTTTCCCTGCTTTCTTAATCAGTACAGGGATCAGGGCGCCCAGGTCTTTAACGATTACTATGGGATGATCCACTATCCTCTTTCCCCTCGATCCTATGCCGCCTATTTTGAAGAAGGCTTCTTTTACACCACCATCCCCAAGCTGTACACCCTCCTGGATACAGTCAATCTGGATGCGTCAGGGATCACCCAGGTCCAGGAACAGCCAGTGCTGGGGCTTACAGGACAGAATATCATCCTGGGCTTTATTGACACAGGGATCGATTACACACACCCTGCCTTTCGAAGAAGCGATGGGAGCAGCCGGATCTGCGGGCTCTGGGATCAGACCGTTCAGACCGGAACCCCGCCCTATGATCTGGAATATGGCAGCGCCTATACACAGGAAGAGATCGATCAGGCCCTGGAGCAGGAAGATCCATATTCTCTGATCCCCAGCCGGGATGAGATCGGTCATGGAACTGCCCTTGCCGGGATCGCTGCCGGAACCGCCATTGCGGAAAATGACTTTAACGGAGCCGCTCCCCAGGCTATGATCGCAGTAGTCAAACTAAAGCCGGCCAAGGAGTATCTGAAAACTCTTTTTTATGTCACCGGAGACGCCCCTGCCTACCAGATGACAGATATTATGGCAGGGATCCGCTATCTTCTCCGTCTCTCGGAAGAGCTGGTAAGACCGCTGGTGATCTGCCTGGGCCTGGGGACCAGCCAGGGAGACCATTCCGGGGATTCCCCCCTGGATTCCATGTTGTCTATAACAAACCAGTTTCGCGGTTTTATCGGCGTAACCGCCGCAGGAAACGAAGCAGGAAGAGCCCATCATTATTATGGAACAGCCCTAAATTCTACAGAATACAATGCTGTAGAGATCCTTGTAAAAGAAGGCACCCGGGGATTCTGCGCCGAACTGTGGGGACAGCCCCCGGAAGTCTATGCCGTAGGCTTTGAGTCCCCTCTGGGCGAAGTGGTCCAGAAGATCCCTCCCAGACTGAGCTACACGGAAAATATCTCCTTTATCCTGGAAAATACCAGGATTTTTGTCAGCTCTGAGATCATCCAGACAGTTTCCGGAAGCCAGCTGATCTTTATGCGGTTTACGGATCCTACCCCCGGATCCTGGAAAATACGGGTATATACCGGAGATTACAACAGCGGCAGTTATCATATCTGGCTGCCGGTCACAGGATTTTCTGATCCCGACGTTACCTTTCTGGCGCCTAATCCGGATACGACCATCACCTCTCCCGGCAATTCTTCTTCTGTGATCACTGCCGGATCCTATAATGCCTATAATAACAGTCTCTATCTGAATTCCAGCCGGGGATATACCAGGACCGGACAGATCAAACCGGATATTGCGGCGCCGGGAGTCAACGTTTTCGCTCCTGCCCCCCAAAACCACTATACCGCCATTACCGGTACTTCTGCGGCAGCGGCCATCACAGCGGGAGCAAGCGCCCTGATCCTGGAATGGGGCATGAACCGGACTCCTTCCAGGATCTTCAATAACGCAGAATTGAAAACTCTGTTGATCCGTGGCGCCGGGAGAAGAAGCGACCACCTGTATCCTAACCGGGAATGGGGATACGGCACCCTGGATGTGTATCAGATATTTTCTTCCCTTTCTTCTCCCTGATCTTGTTGCACCCTTTTCTTCCTGCTGCATAGTATGTAAGTGTAATCAAGATTTTTGGAGGAACGATTCATGAGTGACTTAGCTGCTACAAATTGTGGTTGCGGTTGTGACGATAACTGTGGAGGGGGCATGGGCCGCGGTTTATTCGGCGGCGGATGCAGCTGCATTATCTGGATCCTGCTTTTAATGTGCTGCTGCGGAAATGGCAGTACCTTCGGCGGAAACGATGGATGCGGCGACTGCAGCTGTCTGATCCTGATCTTACTGCTTCTGTGCGGATGCGGCGGAAACGGATTCTGCTAAAAAAAGGAGCTGTCGCATTTGCGACAGCTCCAACCCAATGGCAAACTCAAAGACTGCGCTTTCCATGGTCAAGAAAGTTAGACGTTTATGCACCGCTGCGATAAACAAGATGTGTCTGCCCATGCAGATTTAGAACGGGTATATTTCTCTTTTATCACTCCCATCTTCTGTTTTCTCACAGCGTTTGATCGATATGTCTTTGAGTTTCCAGCAGAACCGCTGATTGAAGAAATAAAACAAAAAGTAAAAAGATAAGACAACTTTGTCTTTCGACATCTTCTATTATACAGCATACGATTTTTCCGTCAAGAAAAACAGTCTGACGGTTTTTGTTCTATTCCTTCTTTTTTTCTTTTTTATTTACATTATTTTTCAGGAATCCCGGAGCTTTTTCCAGATTCCTGTCTTTTCAAAAGCTTCTACTGATCTTTTTGCCCCTTCTACAAGACTTTCTTTATATCCTGTCATTTCCAGGAGACGGATAGCATTTCTGGTAGTCACCCTTCCCTTTTTCAGCAGATAGTTAAAAACCACTTCATGCTCCTTTACTTCCTCTTCAAAATGATAATTTTCATACAGATCTTCCAGAATATAAGAAAGCTCGATATCGTGGGTAGCTGCAAAAGGCAGAACCTGATCCCTCCTCAGATCTGCCAGTATCTGAGAAGAAGCTCCGATCCGCTCAATGGTATTGGTCCCTCTCAGGACCTCGTCTATGATACAAAGGAGACAGCCTTCTTTTTCCGCCTCATCCAGAATCCTCTTTAGAGAACGTATTTCCACGATGAAATAGCTTTCGCCCCTTTCCAGGTCATCCCTGAGAGCCATAGACGTCATCACCTTAAAATACGGAGCCTGACAGGCAGTCGCCGTAGCTGTATAGATTGTCTGGGACAGGATCGTGTTCACAGCAATATTCTTTAAAAAAGTAGACTTTCCTGAAGCGTTGGAACCGGTGACCAGGATCCCCTTGCTAGCCTCTATACTGTTGGCCACCGGCTGGGAAAGCAGGGGATGGTAGAGATTTTCCACATGCAGATAAGCGCTTTTCTCTTTCGTCAGCTCAGGCTGGCTGTAATAAGGCAGGCTTTCTCTGAAAGAGGCCACACAGATCATAGAATCCAGATATCCAAAGATCTTCATCAGTCCCTGGATCTCTCTCTGATGCTTCTGCATGGCTTTCATCATGGCTGAAAACTTGATCAGATCGATATGGGTAAGCATACGGATATAATCCATGAACAGCCCTTCCAGTCCTCCTCCCGCACTGCTCTGGTCCAGGACCAGAAAAGAACCTTTCTGAAAGGTTCTCAGGCATTCCCGGTATTTCCTGCTCTCCTCCCTGTAAGATTCCAGTTCCGGGATCTTTAATTTTTCCAGTCCTTTCTGGGCCTCCAGAAGCTGGATCACACAGCGGAAGCTGTTAAGATAAAGATCAATATCCTGCTTTTTCATAAAGTATGTGATGATATTCAGGATACAGATCCCCAGGAAACAGAATATCCCCGGAGAAGGCATGAGCATAAAAAACAAGAGAGACAGGAAGAAGGCTAAGCACATGGTGATCTGAAAACCTCTTCCCTGGATCTCTACTTCTTTTGTGATATTCACAGCTTCAAAAACACTGACGTTTCCCGGTTTCCGGATCCCGGAAAGAAGAGCCTGTATCTGGTGTCTTTCTTTTTCCCGGACCTTGAAAAACTCCAGAAGCCTCTCTCTTTCTTTCAGCTCTTCTTCCATAAAGACCGGTTTTCTTAAAAGATCATAGAGACATTCGTCCCCTACCGGTGAAACGCTCTGATTGATCAGCGCAAAGATCCGGTCCATATCCAGATCGTTCCAGGTAATATCATCAATATAAAACCCTTCTTTTTCTCTCTGTCGGAAAAACTGGGAAATATGATCCAGCTCCTCATAGCTGTATTCCCGCTGGGGGATCTTCCCCCAGGAGGCCATCATCTTTTCCAGGAAAAGTCTTCTTCCCTTTTTCTTTTCGTAGAAATTCAAAAGTCCCGCCCCTGCCAGGAACAGAAGGATCACTCCCAGTCCGATCACGGTATCGTTATACATAATTCACCTAAAAATACTGGTCGATCAGTTCCAGGAACTGCCGGATGTCTTCCTCTGTGTGAGCATCAGAAAGGAAAATGGCTTCAAACTGAGAAGGCGCCAGATGGACTCCGTGCTCCAGCATATACTCAAAGTATTTTGAGAAGGCCTTTGTATCAGAAGTTTTTGCCGACTGATAATCTGTGACAGGAGTTTCTGTGAAGAAAATGCTTCCCAGGGAAGATACGGCGTTTACCTGATATCCGATCTCTTTCTCTGTAAAGATCTTACAGATGCCTTCAAAGAGCATTTCTCCTTTCTGGAAAAGACGTTTATAGATATCCTGATCTTCCCAGAGGATCTTAAGCTGGGTCAGTCCTGCCGCCATGGCAATAGGATTGCCGCTTAAAGTTCCCGCCTGGTAAACAGGGCCGCTGGGGGCTACCATTTCCATGATCTCTTTTCTTCCGCCGTAAGCTCCTACCGGCATACCTGCGCCGATGATCTTTCCATAGGTGACCATATCGGGAACGACCCCAAAATATTCTGCCGCGCCTCCAAATCTCAAACGAAAACCGGTAATCACTTCATCAAAGATCAACAATGCTTTATGTTTATCACACAGGTTTCTCAGTCCCTGGAGAAAACCGTCCTTTGGAGGAACTACGCCCATGTTGGCAGCCACCGGCTCTACGATCACTGCTGCTACCTGATCATTGCTTTCCTCCATAAGTTTTTCCACGCTGGACAGATCGTTGTAAACCGCGATCATCGTGTCCTGGGTACAGCCCTTTGGCACTCCTGCGCTGTCCGGTATGCCGCTGGTCATAACGCCGCTTCCTGCGCTTACCAGCATAGCGTCTGTATGGCCGTGATAGCAGCCGGCAAATTTAATGATCTTATTCTTTCCTGTAAATCCTCTGGCCGTGCGGATAGCGCTCATAACCGCCTCTGTACCGGAATTGACCATACGGATCATTTCCACATGTGGGATTCTCTCACAGATAAACTCCGCCATCTCTACTTCCCGCTCAGTGGCGCAGCCAAAACTTAAACCATTCTCGCTGGCACGGATCACCGCTTCTTTTACCCGCTCATCATTATGTCCCAGGATCATGGGTCCCCAGGAACCGATATAATCTGTATAGGCGTTTCCGTCTACGTCAAAGATCTTGCTTCCAACTGCCCCCTGGATAAATCTGGGGGCCTCGTCTACGGAACCGAAGGCTCTGACCGGGCTGTTTACTCCTCCCGGGATCCTTTTTACCGCTCTCTGAAACAACTCTTCTGATCTTGTCATTATCCGATCCTCCCTTCGTCCATGAATCTGGCGATCTCTTCTGCAAAATAGGTGAGATAAATATCTGTTCCCGCGCGGAAAGCGCTGACCGCCATCTCACAGATGATCCGGTCTTCCTCTATGTAGCCCAGCTTTGCCCCGGCTTTTACCATGGCATATTCGCCGCTGACAGAGTAGGAAGCTACCGGAAGATGGATCTGGTCCTTGACTTCCCGGATAATGTCCAGATAACTCATAGCCGGTTTCACCATAATGATGTCCGCACCTTCTTCCACATCCAGAAGGGCTTCTTTTATGGCCTCTCTCCGGTTATGGAAGTCCATCTGATAGCTTTTCCGGTCGCCGAATGCCGGTGCGGAACCTGCAGCGTCACGGAAAGGACCGTAAAAAGCAGAAGCATATTTTACCGCATAGGACATGATAGGGATATCCCTGTGGCCGTTCTTGTCCAAGATCGTCCGGATAGCCCGCACTCTGCCGTCCATCATATCGGAAGGAGCTACCATATCCGCTCCTGCCTCCACATGGGAGAGAGCTGTCTTTGCCAGATAGTCCAGAGTCTTATCATTATCCACATCATGGCCCCGGAGGATCCCGCAGTGTCCATGGGAAGTATATTCACACATACACACATCGGTGATCAGATAAAGCTCCTCATTAAATTCTTCTCTTGCCTTTCTGAGGGCTTTCTGAACGATCCCATCCTCTGCATATGCCTGACTTCCTACTTCATCCTTGTGATCCGGGATACCGAAGAACATCACCTTGTCTACTCCGGCCTTTTTTAACTCTTCCAGTTTTTCCGGCATACGGTCCAGACTGTAGCGGAACTGTCCCGGCATAGTAGGGATCTCTTCTTTCAGATTTTCTCCTTCCATTACAAAAAGGGGATAAATAAGAGAACTTTTATCCATTCTGGTCTCTCTTACCATTTTCCGGATGGTCTCTCCTCCTCTAAGTCTTCTGGGTCTGATGGTCATATCCATTTTGTCAACACTCCTTTTCTTTCCCCTGAAGGGTTCAAACATAATTGCTTATTTATATTCCGGCGGGTTCCAAAACCCTGCTGGTATCAAAGTATTTTCTGTACCAGTTCCAGCACGCTGTCTATAGTAGCCTTTTCGGCCATATAGGTCTTCATTCCCCAGGCGTCAGCCGCGGCTTTGGTCTGTTTTCCGATACAGGCGGCAGTCACTTTAGTATAGTCCAGATCCGGGCAGGCTTTTACAAAGCCTCTTACCGTAGAGGCGCTGGTAAATACCGCACAGTGGATCTTGCCCTGTTCAAATTCTTTTTTCTCATCAATGATCCCCTGATTTTCATAAAAGGTATCATAGGTGGCAATATCAGAAATCCGAAGATCCGGTTTCTTTTCCAGTTCTTCCAGGATCTCATGATTTCCTATCTTCGCCCGGGGGATCAGGATCCGCTCTCCTCCCTCACAGGCTTCTCTCAGGGCTTTGCCCAAGGACACCCCGTCATAGACCTCCGGCACCAGATCCGGGATCAATCCTCTTTCTTTCAGCGCCCTCTGGGTTCCTTTCCCGATAGCTGCGATCTTAAGTCCCGCCAGCTTTCGGATATCGGTTCCGGTCTTCATCATCTCATCAAAAAAGACTTTGACTCCTGTAGGACTGGTAAATGCAGCCCAGTCATAGGTGTCCAGTTCCTTAAAAGCCTGATACAGATCCGTCTGATCTTCCAGAGGTTCCGTCCGTATAGCCGGCAGCTCCAGGACTTCTGCTCCCAGAGTTCTCAGTTTTGCGGACATTGTGGAAACCAGATCTTTTGGCCTGGTCACCAGGATCTTACGGCCTGCCAGAGGAAGCTTTTCATACCAGGCAAAGGCATCAGCCAGAGCGCATACCCGGCCTACAACAATAATAGCCGGAGTTTCCACTCCCTGACGTTTTACTTCCTCAGGAAGCTTTTCTACTGTGGAAACGATCCTTTTTTGTCCTGCGGTGGTTCCCTGCTGGAGCACCGCGGCAGGCATATTCGGATCCATTCCCGCCGCCAGAAGGGAAGCGCAGATATCCGGAAGGGCCGTGACACCCATAAGAAATACCAGGGTTCCCCTGGTATCTACCAGGGCTTTAAAATCAATATCATAAGTCTCTCCCTGCCGTTTATGACCGGTGATGATATGCAGGGAAGAAGTATAGTCCCGATGGGTCACCGGGATCCCGTTATAGGCAGGCACTGCGATAGGAGAAGTCACTCCCGGCACTACCTCATAGGGGATCCCTTCTTTTGTCAGAAGCTCCAGTTCCTCGCCGCCTCTTCCGAAAAGGAACGGATCTCCTCCCTTCAGGCGGACTACCCGATAGCCTTTCTTAGCTTCCTCCACCAGGACCTGATTGATCTTTTCCTGGGGCATTGTATGATGGGAAGCCCGTTTTCCCACGTTAATAGCCTTTGCTTCTTTTGGGATCTGGGACAGTACTCCCTGGCCCACCAGGCTGTCATAGACCACGACTTCTGCGCTGCTTAGGATCTCTTTTCCTTTTACTGTAAAAAGCCCCGGATCCCCCGGGCCGGCTCCTACCAGCCAGACCTTGCCTTTACTCATATCTATCTGCTCCTTTACTGCTGATTTTCTTTCTGGCAGGCTTCCTGCAGTTCCCGGGCCAGGGAGATCCCCAGCTCTTCCGCCATAGAAACGCTGCCCTTTTTACTGCCTCTTTTGTATTTTCCTGTCTCTTCATCATAGTATAAGCCCAGGAGATACAGTTCTTCTCCCTGTACCTGTCCGTGAGCGGCTACCGGTGAAGAACAGCCTCCGTCCAGATACCGGACAAAGGCCCTCTCTGCTGTGGCTGCCCAGGCAGCATCCGGATCCTGAAAACCGGCCAGATAAGAGAAATCCTCACCGGCTCTTCCCTGGACTGCCAGGATCCCCTGGCCTGCTGCCGGAATGATCTCTGAAACAGTAAAATAACGGCTGATCCGATCCTCCAGTCCCAGTCTCTTAAGACCTGCCGCCGCCAGGACCAGGGCGCCGTACTCACCGTCATCCAGCTTTTTCAGCCTGGTCAGTACGTTCCCCCGGACGCTTTTAAATTCCATATCCGGAAAGATCTCCTTTAGCTGGAGGATCCTGCGAAGACTGGAACAGCCGATGGGCTTTGTTTTGTCCATGGTTTCCTGACCTTTAGGAAGGACCAGCACATCTCTTGGATCTTCTCTTTTGGAGTAAGCTGCCAAAGGAAGTTCCTCCGGCACTTCCATAGGCATATCCTTCAGACTGTGTACAGAAATATCGCTTCGCTTTTCCATCAGCGCCTTGTCAAGTTCCTTTACAAAAAGGCCCTTTCCTCCCACTTTATCCAAAGTCCTGTCCAGGATGATATCTCCCGTGGTTTTCATAGTTAAGATCTCCACCTGAATATCCGGAGAATGTTCTTCTATATATTTTTTTACGATCTCGCTCTGGATCACTGCCAGCCGGCTTTCACGGCTGCCGATCACAACTTTTCTCATCTTATACCTCCCCATTGTCTCCCAGCAGGGCTTCCTGGACCTTTTCCCGGACCTGCCGTACTTTTCTGTGGTCTCTGCCGCTTCCGTTAAATCCCAGGACCACTCCATCGTATTCCAGGATCCCGGGAAAATGGAAATCACATTTGTTCTGATCGCTGGCCACATTTACCTGGATGCCCAGACATTTGCAGGCGCTGTAGATATCTTCGTTCACTTCCCGGCTGTCTGTTGCGGCAATGACCATATCCGCGTCATAAAGATCCTCCCTGGCATAAGTTTTCTTCCGGTAAAGGATCTCTCCTTTTTCTGCCAGATCCAGGAGTTCTTCTGCGGCTTCGGGGGCTTCCACCACTATCTCCCCCGCAAAGGGAAGAAGGGTCTTCACTCTTCTGGAAGCGATCTTTCCGGCGCCCACCACCAGGATCTTCTTTTCTGTCAGATCTACAAAAAGGGGAAACATTTTTTTCTCTTTATTCTTCATAAAGTTTTTCCAGCCCTTCCACGCAGTTGATAAATTCTTCTTCTTTCATAAAGTCCTTCAGACCGAACATCATCTTATTGACTACTTTTCCCGCGGCTGTATCAATAGCCTTTAACAAATTCTCTCTGTCACTGTCTTCCATAGGGGTTTTCCGCAGGATCTTCATGATCCGCAGGTTCAGATCCTCCACAGCGTCCGCCTTGATCTCCTGGATCCTGGGGATCAGATCCCTGCCGTTATACCAGTTATAAAACTCCTCCTGCTGTTCCCGCAGGATCTCTCCTGCCTGGTCAAGACTGGCCTGAAGCTTCGGGGATACAGCGTCGATCTTAAAGCTGTCGATGTCATATAAAGTTACGTTATTTAAAGTTCCTGCAGAGGGCTCAATATCTCTTGGCACTGCCAGGTCGATCAGGACCACATGGCCGGGAATCTTGGCATTTTCAATCTGCTCCATAGTCAGCGTATAATTGGGACTTGCCGTGGCGCTGACCACCAGATCGCACTTTGGCAAAAACTCCAGTCTCTCTCCATAATTGATCCTGTCGCAGCCCTGAGGTATGGTAACGATTCCGCTTCTGTACTGACGCACAGTAACCGTTACATCTGCTCCTGTCTCTTTCAGGGCCAGAGCCGTAACCTTTCCCATTTCTCCGTTCCCGATGACCATACAGGTTTTTCCTTGAATAGAAAATCCCTGATCTTCCAGCCGTTCTATGGCCTGGTGGATCACAGAACTGTTGGCTCTGGAAAAACTTACCTGGGTCTTTACTTTTTTTGCCGCGGTGACAGCCATGCGGAACAGCACTTCCAGTACGTTGTCCGTACAGTAAGCCTCTCTGGAAAGGGCCAGAGCGTCCTTTACCTGGGTAATGATCTGGTCCTCCGCAAGGATCTGGGATTTCAGGCCGCTGGTGAGATAAAACAAATGTTCCACAGCCTCCTCTTCTTCCCTTTTCACAAAATATTGTTCAAATTCCCGGGGATCTTTCTCCTTCTCTTTACATAAAAATTCATAGAGAGAACCCTTCCAGTCCTCCCCTGTACTGGCCCAGATTTCCATACGGTTACAGGTGGACAGAATAATACAGCCCAGGATTCCCGGTTCCTTTTTCAGATTTTCCAGGGCTGCAGCTGCATTCTTCTTTGTAAATGAAAACTGGGCACGGACATCTACCGATGCTTTTTTGTAGTCGATTCCGATCATGGAAATACTCATGTTGTTTGCTCTCCCCTATTCTCTTTCTCTTCTGAATATGAATGGACTTTCTCCACTCAATCTTTTCTCATCTTAGCATAGAATTTCCCAAGGTGCAATCATTGATTCCTATTGACAAAATTCCGGGATATGCTACAATAAATCCAGAATTGAATGTACAAAGGTGCCTGCAGTTTCTGCGGGAGAATAGGAAAGTTGAGTGAAAAGCTCACACGGTCACGCCGCTGTATGGGTGGAACCGTATTTCTGAAAAGATCTTTACGATCTGCGCCACTGGGAATTTTCCTGGGAAGGTTGAAATACGGTGATGATACCTGAGTCAGAAGACCTGCCTTGTACACGAAATTTACACAGGTTACGAACGATGGCCTAGTGTAAGAACAGGTTGGCTCATAGCTGTTCAATTCTATTGGCTATACCTCTTGTTCTTCTGGTAGCCTGTGGGGATTTCCCTTCAGGTTTTTTTATTGTCTTTATGACAGGATTTTTTCAGATCAGAAAGGAGAAGAAAATGAGTAAACTAAGTAAACAGGAAAAACGTATTCTGGCTCTGGCAGCCGCTTTCGCCCTTACCTTCGGCATTGTCCCCAATGTAAGCGCCATGCACATTATGGAGGGCTATCTTCCCGGAGGCTTCTGTATCGCCTGGGGTGTTTTGTGTCTGCCGTTTTTGATCGCAGGATTTTTATCCATAAAGAAAACTTTAAACGAACACCGGAATCTGATCACTCTTCTGGCTATGTCCGGAGCTTTCATCTTCGTGATCTCTTCCCTGAAGATCCCTTCAGTAACAGGAAGCTGTTCTCACATGACAGGAACCGGACTGGGCGCTATTTTGTTCGGTCCATCCGCAGTCTCCATCCTGGGGCTGATCGTTCTTTTATTCCAGGCTATCCTGCTGGCTCACGGAGGCCTTACTACTATCGGCGCCAACACCTTTTCCATGGCTATCGCCGGTCCTTTTGTCTCCTACGGAATCTACACTTTATGCAAAAAGGCCGGAGTAAACAAACGGGCGGGAATCTTTCTCGCCGCCACTTTAGGGGATCTGTTCACCTATTGTATTACCGCTCTCCAGATGGCACTGGCTCACCATGCAGATACTACTGTCGGCGGTGCTCTTGTAAAATTTCTGGCAGTTTTCGCTCCTACCCAGGTGCCCCTGGCCATCATTGAGGGGATCATTACCGTGCTGATCGTTATGGGGCTGGAGACCTACGCAAAACCGGAACTGAAAGCTATCGGATTTATAAAGGAGGCAAAGTAAACTATGAAAAAGAAAGTTATTTTAGGAATCCTTGTGATCTTTTTAATTGCCCTGGTTCCTCTCTTTGCCTTAAAAGATGCGGAATTCGGAGGCTCTGACGACACAGGCAGCCAGGTGGTAGAAGAAGTGGATTCTTCTTATGAACCCTGGGCCACTCCCATCCTGGAAAGGATCATCGGAGGAGAACTTCCGGGGGAAGTGGAAAGCCTTTTCTTCTGTATACAGACCGGTATCGGCGTTGGGATCATCGCCTTTATCATGGGCCGGTTCGTGGAACGGAGAAAATGGATGAACAAAGAGGAAAAATAATAGGCTGCAGGATAAAAGCTCCTGCCGTCCTGTATAAAGGAAGGAGTTTCCCGTGATTACCATAGATAAGCTCTGCTATCATTCAAAGCTTCGCTATGAAAATGCCGGTGAAAAATTTGCCTTTGCAGTGATTACACTTTGTATCTGTGTAATGAGTCGTTCCATTGCAGTGGCATGTATTGTTTTAGCTGTGACAGGGATTCTTGCCGTGTGGAAAGGCGGGATCCCTGTTTCCCGTTATCTGCGGTTTCTCACAGTTCCCCTGGCATTTTTATTCCTGAGCACTGTCGCTATTATGTTCAATATCAAAAAAGCTCCGCTGGATCTTTTTGCCATACCGGTGGGAAACTGGTATATAACAGCCAGTACAGACTCTTTTTTCTATGCCCTGCAGCTGATCCTCACTGCTTTAGGCGCTGTATCCTGTCTGTATTTTCTGTCTTTTACCACTCCTATGCCGGATATCCTGGAGGTCCTGCGCAAGCTCCACTGTCCGGGACTGCTTATTGAACTGATGCTTTTGATCTACCGTTTTATTTTTATCCTTCTGGACACAGCCTCTGCTATCTCTACTTCCCAGAACTGTCGTCTGGGAAACAAGGATTATCGGACGTCTTTAAAGTCTTTCGGACTTCTCGGTTCTGTACTTATGATCCGGGCCATATCCCGGTCCAACAAGCTTTATGACGCTATGGAAGCCAGATGCTATGACGGCAGGATCCAGGTATTGTCGGAGAATCAGCCTCCCAGGAAAAAGATCATCGCCGCTATTGCAGTCTTTGACACTGCGCTCTTTATTTTTGCTATATGGAGGAGATTTTTCTCATGAATGATGAAATAATTTTAAAAGCGGATAACCTGTATTATTCTTATGATGATGACAACAGCCATTCTTTAAACGGTCTCTCTCTGGAAATAAAAAAAGGCCAGAAGGTTGCCTTTATGGGGGCAAACGGCAGTGGAAAATCCACTTTTTTTCTCTGCTGTACAGGAATCCTGAAGCCCCAGAAAGGACAGCTGCTCTTTAAGGGAAAGCCCTATGCCTATGACAAAAAAAGCCTTTTGGACCTGAGGAGCAAAGTAGGTATTGTCTTCCAGGATCCGGACAACCAGCTTTTCTCTGCCAGCGTTTATCAGGAAATCTCCTTTGGGATCCTGAATCTGGGGGTTGCTCCGGAAGAGGCCAAAAAGGAAGTGGAGAAGGTAATTGATTATCTGGAGATCACTCCCTTCCGTCACAAGCCTACCCACGCCTTAAGCGGAGGCCAGAAAAAGCAGGTTTCCATCGCAGATATCCTGGTCATGCACCCGGATATCATTATCCTGGACGAGCCGGCAGCAGCTCTTGATCCGAAACATACCCTCATGGTAAACCATATCGTAGATCAGATGACAGAAGCAGGCATTACTGTCCTCATGGCCACTCATGACGTAGATTACGCCTATGAATGGGCAGATGAAGTGATCCTTTTCCATGAAGGAAAAGTCCTGCTCCATGGATCGCCCAGCCAGGTCTTTTCCAATAAACGGATCCTCAGCCAGACCAATCTGGAGCCCCCTGCAGTGCTGGAACTTTTTGAAAGCCTGTGCAGAAAAGGGATCTTAAAGGCTTCTCTGGAAATCCCCAGGACTTTGAAAACCCTGGAGCAATATATAGAAGAAATAAAATTAAACCCACATTACGGAGGAAAGAAACCATTGACAGCAGAAACAAAGAAAGCCATTCTGGCAGTAAGCTTCGGCACCAGCCACAACGACACCAGAAAAGTGACCATTGACGCTATTGAAAGAGATATGCAGGAGGCCTTTCCCGATTATCACCTTTACCGGGCATGGACCAGCAAAATGATCATTAAAAAGCTGAAAAACCGGGACAATGTCCATGTGTTTACCGTCCGCGAGGCCATGGAACAGATGAAAAAAGACGGGATCACGGATGTTCTGGTACAGCCTACCCATGTGATCAACGGTATCGAAAATGATCTGATGAAGGAAGACGCCCTGGCTTACCGCAATGATTTCCATTCCATTTCTTTTGGAGATCCTCTTCTCACCAGCGCAGAGGATAACCTGGCAGTGATCCAGGCGGTCGCCGATGAATTTTCCGATCTTACTCAGGATCAGGTCCTGGTGCTTATGGGCCACGGCACCACCCATTACGCCAACTCTATTTATGCCGCCCTGGATTATACCTTTAAAGACAAAGGCTACAAAAATATTTTCCTTGGTACCGTAGAGGCTTATCCGTCTATGGAAAGTCTGATGAGAATGGTAAAAGAATATAATCCTTCTAAAGTAGTTCTGGCACCCTTTATGATCGTGGCAGGAGATCATGCGAAAAATGATATGGCAGGAGATGATCCGGAATCCTGGTACAGCCAGTTTAAAGCCGCAGGATTCCAGGTAGAACCTGTGGTAAAAGGCCTGGGGGAATATCCCGGAGTCCGCAGCCTTCTGGTAGATCATCTGAAGGCTGCCGCAGAAGCTTAAAATCCTGCAAATGAGAAATGATAGAAAAATATAAGAAAAACCTGGAGGTCACAGAAAATCTTACATGTGTGACCTCCAGGTTTTTTCTATTGTGCCATGCCGATCTCCTCCAGCCATTGAGAAACCGCCTCTGTACAGTTTTCTGCCTCGCTGCTTCCAAGGGAAAGCCCTTCTGTAAGCTCCGCCTCAGGCTCCATTTCCTCAATAGTATCAAGAGAACCGGAAAAACCGCTGCCCCCGCTGGTATTAAAAGGAGCGATCGTCTTTCCGGAAAGATCATAGTCATCCAGAAATGTATAGAGGATCATAGGCATATCGCCCCACCAGTTGGGGAATCCCAGATAGACCGTGTCATATCCTGACAGGTCCACTGTGTCTGCAATAGCCGGACGGGCATCGCTGCTCTGTTCCTCCCGGGCAATGTCCAGAAGTTCATCATAGTCCTCTGTATATGGTTCCTCAGGAACAATCTCAAACAGATCTGCGCCTGTCTGGCTCTGGATCTCCCGGGCTACAGCTTCTGTATTGCCTGACCAGGAGAAATAAGCGATCAATGCGCTGCCCTCTCCTCCCCTGCTTTCTCCATCATCTTTTGTACTATCTGCCGGCTCTGTATCTGCAGTTTCCTCTGTTTCCTGAGAATCTGTGCTCTCTTCTGCCGGATCTGCGGCGGTCCCTTCTGATCCGTTTGTGCCGCCGCAGGCTGTCATGCAGAAAACAGCGGTTCCCGCAAATGCCGCAAAGAGTATCCTTTTAAGTAACTTTGCTTTCATAGGCCTCCTGCCTTTCTGCTATTTGCCAAGATTCATACATTTTCCGATCACATCACCGGTGCGGAGATACTCGTAGGTAGGCATCTCAAAAAGAACCGGTTTCAGCTCATGGTAATTGATCTTTCCTTCTTCGTTTAATACATTCTCTTCTGCATAAACGCCATCAATCTTACAGATAAAACTTTCAAAGCCTTCTGTCTCATAGATATCATCCACAGTACAGTCCATGACCACCGGCGCTTCATCGATCACCGGCGCTCCGGTTCCTTCTGTATGGAATTGGAACATCTCTGATTTATCTACCTTATTTCCACTGACACAGCCTGCCCGGTCTGCTTTTTTCAGCATTGCCTCATCTACGATATTCACAGTCAATGCACGGGTTTCTTTGATCCCTTTATTGGTATAATGGGGTTTTGCAAGGCTGACCATGATCCGGTCATGACCGATGATCCCCACATGTCCTACCAGGACATAATTAGGTTTTCCATTTACCATAGTTCCTACTACTACAAGAGGAGTAGGATAAAGTGCAAGGCTTTTTCCGATATTCTTTTTCATGTTATTACTTCCTTTCCATCTTGTTTATCTCAGTTTTTTGCCAAGCTCATAGGCTTGTTTTGGATATTTTGACTGCCGGGTCATAGAAGGAGTCCCGCAGCCTTTTCCGAGTACCATTCCCATATCCTTCAGATTCAAGTAACGGACCAGGGTCTTATAATGAGCTTCCAGGGCGTCAAAGGTCCAGCTGTCACTGTTCCAGGCCGCTGTCAGAAGCGCGGATCTCATACCTTTGCGCTGTATGCTGCTGTTAAATGCGCAGAAACGGTCGATCAGTGTTTTTAACTGTGCCGACATTCCATAGTAATACAGAGGTGTTACAAACACCATCATATCCGCCTCCAGGATATCCCTGCGGAATCCTTCCACATCATCTTTCTGGACACATGGTCCTTCATAACCACAGTGGATGCATCCTGTGCAGGGATGGATATCTCCATGGGCAGCGTCGATCACCTTTACACTGTGGCCGGCTTCTTCGGCTCCCCGGATAAAGTTTTCCGCCAGCATGTTTGAAGAACCATGCTTATTGGGACTTCCTTCCAGAACTACAATCTTCATCTTAATGCCTCCAATCTGACAGATATCTTCCTGTCTTCATGTATATTGTAAGATGGATTGCTTTCTAAGTCTAATACCTGTCTATTATTGTTCTTCATACGTTTTATGAATAGTTCAGCTTCCCACTATACTCTCAGATCCTGATACAACTCTGATTTCACAAATAGGTATCTCCCCATTTGGCGATTTCATAATAGATGTGCAGCATAGCTTTACCGGCCTCTGTCAGAGAATACTCCACCCGGAGCGGCACCTCGTTGTATTGTTTTCTCTGTACGATTCCCCTTTCTTCCAAAACTTTTAAAGTGCCGGAAAGCATTGTATTTCCCTGAGAAAAGGACAGCGAAAGAGCTTGGAAATATTACTTTCGTCTACCATTCTGTTTTACATTCACTGCTGTCTGATATGCCTCATCATAACCGGAAAAGAAAAGTCGAAAAAACACTGATAGATTCGGGGATCCCATATGCGATCCTGCAGCCCGGGGTATTTATGCAGATGTTGCTGCCCTCGATCCGCTCTGTAAAAAACGGCGGTCCATTTGTTCAGAAATTCTATGCATCTCGCCAGACAAAAATGAGTTTTGTGGACATGAAAGACTATGCAGAGGCAGCTGCCAGGATCATCGCATCCGGAACATTTACCTATGGCACATACGAATTTTGCAACAATGACCCCTGCTCTCTGACGGATATGGAAAACATTCTTTCCCAGCTCACCGGGCGTACCGTCACAAGTGCTTTTATCAGCGATGAAGATTTTCTGGAAAATTCCCATATGTCACCAGACAGCTATGCCGGTCAGACCCTTCTCACAATGTTCCGTCATTACAATAAAAGCAGTTTCTGCGGGAATTCTTTTACGATAACACAGATCCTGGAACGAGACCCGGTCTCGGTCAGAGACTATCTTGCAGAAAACCTTGAAACAGCCAAATCCAGATCATCTATATAAAAGATCATCCCTGGCCCCATAACGGCTTTTTTGTTAATTAAAAATGGTTATGGCATACGCTTTATACGGGTGCCATAACCATTTTTAATGTTCCTGTATCGTCTGTACAAAAAGGGAAACCGCCTGAGAAAACAGATGATTCTTTTTCCACAGGATCACGCTTCTAGTAACATGGGTAGGAAAGATCTGGCGGAAGCAAAGTTCCGGATCCGCATGTATAGACAGTGCGCCGTCCAGACAGACGGCACAGCCCATCCCCGCCTCTACCAGCAATGCGCTGTTGGAAAGAAGATTATAATAAGCGGGAATATTTAAGTGACGTTCCTCGCACTGCATCCAATGAAGGATCTGATTTTTGGCATTTTCTCTTCCCGGCATGATCAGGGGATATTTCTTTATATCTTCGATCGTCACGGTCTCTTTTTCGGCAAGTTCATGATCTTTTCTGATAAGAATGCCCCAGGTCTCTTTCTGAGGAAGTCTGACATATTCAAACTTGGAGGTATCAATGGGCTCCATAACAAGCCCCAGATCCAGCAGCCCATGCTCGATCATCTCTTTGATATTATCCGCCATGCCATTATAAAGATCAAACTGCACAGCCGGGTATCTTTCACGAAATTCTTTCATGCAGACTGCCAGTGTATGGCCTCCTATGGCTTCGGTCGCACCGATCCGGATCGTTCCGCAGATCACATCCTGCCGATCAGTAAAAGTATGTTCCAGCTTATCTGCCAGTTCTACGATAGTTTCTGCCTGTTGTTTAAACAAAAGCCCTTCATCTGTCAGGGTAACCGAACGTTTTCCCCGGATCAGCAGCACAGTGCCCAGCTCATCTTCCAATTCCATCAGCTGACGGCTGAGCGTAGGCTGGGTCACATGAAGAATGTCTGCAGCTCTTGTAATATTACCCTCGTCCGCTACTGTAAGAAAATATTTCAGTACACGCAGTTCCATCTTATCGCCTCCTGCTCATTATCCTATTTTCCTGCTTATTACCTGAATTATATCATTCCGTCCGCAAAGGAGCAATTTACAATATTCTTTCAAGTTCTTTTTGCAGACTTTTTTCCAGTTTTGTCTACGTTACAGCAAAAGAAGGCAGCTTCAGGGCCTATCCGTCACTGTCATTTTACTTATTACGATGGTGTTCCATAAGATAGAATTCATATATTTGAATTCTCGTATTCTTAAAGTTCGTTGATAGTTTCTGTCACTGAGATCGTCCGTATCCGTTTGGCTGGGGAATAAGCCGCCAGCACCGCTGCAGCAATGACAAACAACACAATGATCGCCAACGCTCCGATTGGCAGACTCCAAACTGCGTATGGGAAGCGGTTTGTGATAAGGAAATCATACAACATTTTGCTGAGCGGCAGGCCGAGCATACAGCCGATAACACAGCCAAAGAAGGCATAGGTAAAAGCTTCTGCCAGAATCATTTTTGAAATCTGATGCCCATCCAGTCCAACAGCCCGCATAGCGCCATACTGTTTGATCCGGGCCGATACGCTCATAGAGATACTGTTGACAATATTCAGCACTGTAACCAGTGTGATAATCCCCAGAAAAGCATAGACACAGGCAACAAAGGCGAAATAAGTGCCAGATGTGCGTTGATCCCGCTTATCATTCATAGTATAACCCTTTTCCTCTACAATCTGACGGATTGCGGCAACATCCTCGTCTGTGGCATTGGAAGTTGTTTGAACCATAATAAGCGAATAGTCTGTAATACCGGTCAACCGGGTAAATGTCTCTCCCGATGTAATCAACGTGATCTTCCCGTTCGTAAGGCCATCCCCGCTAAAAGGATCATATTTTAACAGACCGGCAATCGTAATCTGCTCGTTTCCAACAAGAATGGTATCGCCCACCTTCCAGGGACTGTTCCGATCCCATGTTGCAAGGACATAGCTACTGTCGCCATAAACTTTGGACAAATCGCCGCCCCGGCGAAGCATTCCATCTTTTTGGAGAGCTTTCAGGTCAAAATCATCAAAGGATACAAGATCCACAGTGCTGGAAAGAGTCATATCACCCTCCAGCCCGGCAGCCACGTCAAAGCTGCTCCTGCGTCCATAGACCTGTTTGACGCCTTCCATATTTATAAGCGTCTGCACCAGATCGCTGTCGATAGAATCATTCCCGTCACTGCTTGAAATGTCAATATCAGAAGCGGCCGCCGATTGAGGCATCAGATGATCCACAAAATCGATCAGAACAGAAAAACTCAAAAACAAAACAATGCTCAGAGCAAAGGAGCCTGTCATCAAAAATAAATTTTTCTTGGCAGCTATCCCATGATGAATCCCCAGTGCCGTTTCAATTTTGAAAAAACCTGGGCGGACACCATGACGGCTCATTTTATCTGACTCAAGATTTCCCGAAACAGCTACAACAGGTGATACCCTGGCTGCCTGCTTAGCCGGGATTCCTGCAGCCAACAGGACAGTAATCACGCCGACCAAAATGCCACTGATAATTCCAATACTGCTGATGCCGAACAACGGAATGTTCACGAACTCTTCCCCGACAAGGAATTTTAAAGCACCACATAATACCCACGATGCCAAAACACCTAGTATAACATCTTTTAAATAACTGGACTTTATATTCCGCTCATGATAGAAT
>ERZ1643247.313-NODE-313-length-60620-cov-15.755040_pt1 | contig 60620 bp, 62 predicted proteins | sample MGYA00579264_ERZ1643247 | MGnify/ENA primary metagenome ERZ1643247 (study PRJEB29033, sample SAMEA4952262) | chicken gut metagenome | biome: Broiler Chicken; feature: Gastrointestinal Tract; material: Caecum | place: Ireland | collected 2018 | study: Broiler... | reverse complement strand
TGGTTCTTATCAAAGAAGATTTTTCCCCATAGACACAGAAAATTTTACGCCCTCTGATGGACTATCTTCTTTTTCAGCATGATCCGAAAACAGGAGTACTTCTCCATAATGATTTAGGACAAAGATTTTTCAGAAAAGATTTCTATAAAGACGGACTCAACTGCAATCCTGACACTTTCGATATCGAATGCCGGGAGACGAATGAGAAATATAAGAAAAACCGGAGAAGAGAAGAAGTGAAAAATCATCACTATATCATCAGCTTTGATCCGGAAGACGTAACAGAATGCGGACTTACCGGGGAACGGGCACAGGAGCTATGTATGGATTTTGTAAGAAAGAATTTTCCGGGATATCAGGCAATAATCGTAACCCATACAGACGGAGATAATCATTCAGGCAATATCCATACCCATATCGTCATCAACAGTGTCCGCAAATATGCGGTTGAAAGACAGGATTATATGGACAAGCCAAACGAAGAAAAGGCAGGTTATAAGCATCGGTCTACCAATCGGTTTCTTACACATCTGAAAAAAGAGGTCATGGCTATGTGTGAACGGGAAGGGCTACATCAGATCGATCTGCTCTCGCCCTCTCCCGAAAAAATAACGGAGGCTGAGTTTCGAGCGAAGTCACGCGGCCAGGAAAAGATGGATAAGATTAATAAAAAGATTACTGCTGAGGGGCTCAGGCCATCTGCAACGACATTCCAGACGCAAAAAGATTTCCTGCGGAAAGCAATAGAAGATTGTTCCCGGAAAGCACAAGATTTTGAAGAATTCCAATCCCTTCTTTTAGAGAATTACAATATCTCAGTGATCTCACAGAGAGGCAGGTACCGGTATCTTCATCCGGACCGCAGCCAGCGTATCACTGAAAAAGCTCTGGGTACGGACTATGGACGGGATCATCTGGAAGAACTTTTCTCTCGGAATGAAAAAGGGATCCGTGCGGAGAAAGAAGCAGCGGCATATCATTCTCCTGAAACTGATTATCGGAGAGATCCGCTTGCAATCTTCTATTATCGCACACAGCTTCGTCTGGTAGTTGATCTGCAGAGAAATGTAAAAGCTATGCAAAGCGAAGCATATGCACAGAAAGTGAAGATCACAAATCTACAACAAATGGCAAACACCCTGATCTACATACAAGAGCATGGTTACGATACCAGAAAAGATCTGAGTGCAGTCACTTCGAAGGCGCAGGAAAAGCTGACAGAGGCTTACGACAAAAAGCGGGAGCTCACTGAAAAAATGAAAGTGCTCAACTCGCAGATCCACTACACCGGACAATACTTCGCTTCCAAAAACATCTATGCAGAATTTTTAAAATCCGAAAACAAGAAAAATTTCAGAAACATGCATGTATCTGAGATCACGGCTTATGAAGAAGCCCGGGACTGGCTGAAAGATTTCTATCCTGACGGGAAAATGCTTTCACTGAAATCACTAAAAGAGAGAAAGCGAAAACTGCAGGGATCCATCGACAGCCAGAAAACAGTTATCCATAACTATAAGAACCATTGTAAAGAATTAGAAACCGTTTCCGCCAACGTGGACGCTATCCTCAGGCGCCAGGCTATGGAAACAGAAATAATTCATCCAAGAATAACAGAACATCAAAAACCACAGAAAGAAAGGAAAGAAGAATCATTATGACACAATCAGAATTTAAGCTGATCTTTGCCGATCAGGTAATGAAATGTGAGACCACTTTAAATAACAAAAGAAAAGAGTATACAGGCGATAACCTGGACAGGCTCTCCGCATTTAAAATTGCCGCCTCCTTACAGGGCTGCACGCCCCAGCGCGCCCTGGTGGGAATGATGGCAAAACATATCGTATCTCTGTATGATATGTGTTATGCCAAAAACGAATCATTTAAAAAAGAAATGTGGGAAGAAAAGATTACCGACAGCCTGAATTATCTTTTCTTATTAGCAGCTATTATCCGAGAGGAGGCGCCCTATGAACAAAATTGAAACTAAAATTCTGAACTGCTCCGCTGTCAGAGAAGCGGAAAGAAACATGGTCTTTGCAGCGAGGCTTACACAGCGGGGACACATGATCCATTCGATGGATGATTTAGTGAAGCTGTACGAAAAATCCTTTTCGGATGAAACGGTTAAAACTCTCGGTCAGCTTCCTCATCCTGCAATCCAGAAATTTACTGTCATTACTGTCGCTGTGGTCGGCGCCAGCCGGAGATTTCTTTCACAGATCACCCGGCATCAGAACGAAGTAAAATTTATGAGCGCCTCCCTTCAGTACAGCAATTATTCCGGCGAAGCAGAATTTGCAGTCCCTTATGAAATACTGACAGCTTCCCCGGAGATACAGATGCTTTATGAAGACAGCTGCCGGTCAGACCTCGACTGTTATGGCCGGCTGTGCAGAGCAGGGATCGGGCACGACGCCGCAGGCTATGCCACGCCTCAGGGATTAAGGAATATTCTGATCATCAGCGCCACACCTTATCAGTGGAAGCACATGATCGGTCAGCGCTCATGCAGAAGAAATACAGACGAAACGCGGATTGTCATGCTCCGTGTCTGGAAGGATCTCTATGAATACAGCAATCCTCTGTTTGCCCCGGCTCTGACAGGTCCATACTGTCAGCGGGATAAATGCCTGGAAGGAAAAATGTCCTGCGGTCATCCGATCAGCAGACTTCTCCTTCCTCATGAGATCCTGCATCAGGATTATCCATATCTGACCGGAGGTGAAACAGAATGAAAATAAAGCTGATTGACTTTGGATTGGTTCCGGAACATTCTCCCCTCAGGATTCACGCCAATGATGCAGGCGCAGATGTATATATTCCCTTTGACTGTACTTTAAACCCCGGAGAGATTATAAAAGTGCCTCTTGGATTTGGTTTGGAACTTCCTGACGGATATGCCGGCTTTGTATTTCCGAGAAGCAGCATGGCAGTAAAAGGACTGGTCTGTGAGCTGCCTCCTATAGACTCCGGATATCGCGGAGAGATCCATGCGATCATCAGCAATATCAGTAATTTCAGACAGTCAATCTCAAAGGACACGCGGATCGGGCAACTTGTCATCACACCCGTGATCATTGCAGACTTTGTATTTGATCTCCGTAACAAGCGGGGAACCCATGCTTTCGGAAGTACAGGAGAATTATAAAAGGAGGATTTATAATAGGTGCCGGTTGATTATTCCCGGCACCTTCGTAAAATCAATATAACGCCCTATCTTGTACATTCCAGGAAAATCCTTTTTTGGATATGAAGAAGTTAATTACCAATTTCACATATTATCTCTCCAGTCCACGGATTTATATAGCGTGTTGATTCAATCACATTGTCATGATTAGAATCATTTAATAGCTGAATTGTACAGTTTTTATCTGATGCGTTAAAGAGATTTACCCTGGGCTCATCACCTTCTTTCAAACCTGGAATTTCCGATTCTACACAATTTCCATTCTCTGTAGTAAGTAACACATACTCCCCAATCAGAACAATATCGATTTCTGAAAGTTTATTTCCAACAGTCCAGTTCCCGCGATTGCCAAACTCTATCGGATCTATATATAAAAAAGGAACGACTTCTTTACCCGTTTCATTTACACAGCCAAACAGTGACTCTTTCTGCAAGGAGACGAGTCCATTACGAAACAGACCTGTACTACTATATTGACACTCAATAGCAGTTTCTCCTGATGCAACATCCATAAGACCCCATCCTTTATCTTCCAAATAGACATTTGCATATGTCTCCCCGTTTAATTCCGTCAAATTAGCCACATTATCATATAATCCTATAATTTCCCCTGTCTTTGTATTGAGATATCCGGATTTACCGCCGTCTGCTAATATTTCTTCGCCGTTTATCATGTATTCTCCCGGATTCTTACTGATAGCAACCAGATCAGAATTAGGACAACTGAAAAGAATCGAAAAATCTGATGCAGTATAGTTTGTTGTTTGTACTACAGATCCGTATTTGTTAATATATTTATAGGTGTTATCCTCGTCAAGAACAAGTGCTTCGCTATTACTATTAAACCCTGTTCCAGACCGAAATATTTTATTTGTAATTGGCTTGCCATCAGTACCAATATATATAATCTCATATTGATCAAATCCTTCTCCTTTTACCATTGCTATGCCATTTTGAAAAGGAACTACTTCACTGATATTGCTTAATGGAAGCTCAACAGCACCTTCTTCATTTACGTTAAATATTTGAACAGCATATTTGTCTTCTCCTAAAATCTCCCCAATCACCATAGTCTGTACAAACATATTTTCACCAAGATATAATATCGAATCTCCACCCCCTGGATTTACCACACTAGATCCATCAATTTTTCGAATCTCATTCCCGCAGATCCAATATTTGTCGTCATAAGTTGGATGTATCCAGTCCTCTTTCATAGAAAATATTTTTTCTCCTTCAATATTAATCAGTCCAGACTCTTCTCCACATGTATACGGCAAGGCTACATTCTCCAGCTCATTTTTTATTTCTTCTGTTGTTCTTAAAACATCGTTATTCATTGACTCAATATCATTTACATTAGAATCATAAGAATTACTCAAACAGCCTGTAAGCGCAAATATAGTTATTATAACAATAACGAAGTTTACTTTCTTTTTCACTTTTCTTTCCCCCATATGTCTTTGGTATACCGTAAGATAAACTTTTATCCCTTTAAATTTCTCTATACTTTTATTTGCTCGGAAAAAATCTCCCAAAGTAGCTTAGAAAGATTTTCATCTTGTACAAAGTCAAAACATATATCCTCAACAGCTACCTCCATATCCTCATCATCTTCAAAATCATATCCTTCTTCACGATTTTCATAGAAAATCGTTTTCCCATCTTCCAGACAATCTCCTTTTTCATCTATCTGCCATGCCAGGTAATAATCTTTCCATTTCAAATTGGTTTTTCCAAGAATACGGTAACGTTCCTCTCCAATTTCTATGATAGTATTTTTCCTGATTCTCATAATCATACTTCCTCAACACAATCCAACAAGGTACCCTTAAATGCTTCATCTTGTTCGACGTAATAATATTTTATAAGCCGTTCCGACAACATTAAACCTTTTTCTTTAAGATATATATTTGTAAACCATTGGAATTCTAAGGACTCATGTTTCAGCATTACATTATTTTTCGCCAATAACTGACATACTTTTCCGTCACATACCTCAAATGTAATCAAGGACTGCTCTGGCTTATCAGCAAAACGCATATAGCCTATATCTCTATTGCCTTGAGCAATCTCCTCAAACATGCTCAAAAGACAGTTATCCTGAGAAATTCCTTCTTGAAAGATTTCAGCAATCGTAGTCGGATGAGTAACAATAAAATTTTCGTCCAGATAGTCCAGATACATTAGCCGATCGTTTTGTTTCTGGATCATTTGATCCCATTTTTCACGATTGTTCAAATATAGAAGAGTATAATCCGCTTCCTCCATAAACTTCTTCAAATCAGAGATACTTGAAACAATTCTCGGCCAATGTATATATTTATTAATAATTTTATACTTGGCATAGAAAATCACATAGTCTTCATATAATACTTCAGTCTCTCCAGATCTGAAGAATTGATATATCTTTTTTTGAAAAGTAAATTTCCCCTTATAACAAGCTTTGAGGTATTCCCATTGTGAACAAGTAATCTGACTATATCCACCAAGAACTTGAGAAAATCTTTTATAAGTTCCCGCTGCGACCTGTCTGCTCTCTTCGTCCAGAAGATCATAAATTCCCCATTCGTTATCCAGCATCCTTAACAATTTCATCGTAAATCCTTTTTTCTCAAAAAGATCTACAGGAGAGCCATTTGACAGCACTGGCAACATATCATAAGATTCTACTCTATCAATTGATGCAGCCAAATACTGAAGCCCGGCCTTAAAGAGCAACTCGCGTGCTCCCCTGAACATGCAAAAATAGATATGTAATACACTATACAATGGCTTGTCTGAATTAAAATATAAGTTCATCTCAGGAGCCAGTGTTTGGACTTTTCTAACAATTTCTTGCACCATAAATTCATTTGTACAAGTATTTCCGGCTGTACAGTAATGAACCAATTCCGTTTCTTCCTCTTCATTAAGTCGATAACCCGGGGAACAATAAAAACATTTGTAAGGACTGTTGATCGTGAAATTATATGGCTTCCATAGATATATCAACAAATACCATTTATCGTCTTTTATGAGAATATCTACAAAAACGAATGCTTTATCGTAACCGGTACGAATATATTCCTCATGCATTAATGAGATCTGCATAATTGACGGCTCAAAATTAAACCCAATAGTATTCAGATTGAGCTCCTCCGTTGGATTTTTCATTGTCTCAAAAATGCGTAATACATCCATTGATTTCACCTTCTTCTCTATCTATTTTGAAGAACACAAACCTATTTACCCCATCTTTAAATTAATTTCATTATCAAAAATATGCCAGAATTTATATCCCACCTCTTTTCAAAATATCCTCCTAATTGATATGTCATTAGAAATGAATTTACAAAAAAGATTTATTGAAGCAAAAAGTTATAAACAAGATTTGACGTATTTTATTATAAATCTGGGGATTATTTGATTTATCTTAGTCACCGTAATCTTGTGATAGGTTCCGTGTCAGTGAAATCATATATTCTTTTTTTCTCTTTTGCTTCTTGCATATTTTCAAAAAACGCAAAAGGATCTTCTTTTACAATCCTACAGGGAATATTAGCTAAATAGAGCAGCATCCCATCTCTTAAATCAATCTCCTCAACCACCTCATTTGCTACCCTTATTTTGTTTTTTGAATTTAAATCTTTAATAAAGTATCCATTCTCATCTTCCGCTATTATGGCATGCTTAGACGATATAAAAGGGGATCTAATTACAAAATCACACTCTTCCGAACTGCCTATGTAAAATCCTTTTCCTGGCAAAAAACTTATTGGTTTCTTCTTTACAGTCTCTCCTCTGTCATTGAGCAATTGAATTTCCCATGTAGGCATAATATAAGTTCCAACACGCTGTTTTCTACTGGCTCGATGTATATTTCCTTTTTTTAATTTACTATAGCCAGAGTCACCTTCTCCTATGGTACTGCAAAGAAACTTTACAGTGAAAATAATCCCACCTATTAACGCGATAATAATAAACTGTGCCAACAAATTATTCATAACAGACTCCTCCTTTTTGTTTTTCTCTATTTTAATCTATGGAGTCCTATAAAATTTTATTTTTTTATTGATACAGTAAACCAAACAATTCCATAACTTTATCTTTTAAATCTATTCCATATCCACTTATATCTTTTTGAGAAATCAGCACTACATAATCTTGGTTGAATGCCAGAAAGTATTTTTTCACATACCCATTTGGAAGTTCTGCTGTTCCTGTTTTAGCAGATATATTGTATAAATTTATACCATAATTGTTCTCCGCTACCTTATTTAAATATTCCTGCAGAAGACTAGATGTTTCTTCGGAAATTGACTGGGTCAGACAAGTTTTTTCTCCTTCGTATAATATATTTCCATTTAGGGAGATATCATCTACAAGATAAGGTTTTAACATTTTTCCATCATTCGCCACCGCCTGTCCAATCATTGCAATCTGCAAAGGCGTAATTAAAGTCTTCCCCTGTCCATATGCCGTATCTGCCAAAAGAGCCAATGATGCATTTGCTAAATTCCAATTCGATTTTAACGTAGTAAAATCTAACTCTATATCCTCCCCAATCAAAAAATCTTTGCCCTTTTCATTTAGTTCGGATTCTCCCAGCAGCAATGCTTCTTGTGCAAAATACACGTTTGAAGAATATCCTAATGCATCTTGCAATGATACTGATCCAAATGCAGATTCTCCACTATTTCTAACAGTGTGTCCTTGTATATCCAGCGTCCCTGAATCCTGAATAATATTATTTTCCATATTATTTTCTACAATAGAAGATGCCGTTATAATTTTGAAGACACTTCCCGGCTCCTCCATATCTTTATACCCATTTGGAAGAAAAAAACCATCTATTTTATTCCATTCTTCCATATATTCATTGATTTCATTCGCATTAAACTGAGTGTCTTTCTTTGATGAGGCTAATGTTAATATCTCTCCCGAAGTTGTATTGAGTACAATTACAGACGCTTCTGAACCAGAAATCAGTTCATATGCTTTCCGCTGCAGATTATCATTAATGGTCAACTGGATTGTAGCACCTTTACCGTCCTCACCTGGCATATAAAGATATTCTTCATATCTTCCTTTGAGCCCATAAGCACCATATGTAACATCATTATATCCAATTAACCATGAATATGCCTCGGGATATACCAGACTTCCTGTTTTGCTTTTTTCCGTGGCTTCCGAAATGATATTTCCTGATGAATCAATAATTGAACCCTCTAAAACGGATTCCCTATATATATCATTTAAAGTAGATTTTCTTAAATTATCGGTATATTCATTTACTCCACTAACTACAGAAGTTCTAGTTAACAAATAGTATAAAAAGAAAATTATACCTGTCGTTATAATTAAAATCACAATTTTAGTTCTTTCGTATAACATCTTCTGCATTATAAAAACGCTCCTTTCTTTTTTTGTTCTGTATTAACTTTGAATCAACACAAAGCATAAAAGTAATCATCAAAAAGTTTGTTAACATAGCGGTTCCTCCATCGCTTATAAAGGCCATGGGGACTCCTGTCATAACAAAAAAACCTGTGGATCCAAACATCATTAGAACCGATTCGATAAATATTGAATATGTATATCCTGCCACAAGTCCTTTTTCTAACTCCTGATCTGCATACAAATAAATTTTAATTCCTTCAACAAGAAGTAAAATATACAATATCACTACAATGGCAGCGACAAATACTCCCATGTATAAAATCAACGCGGGGAATACATAATCGCTTTCCGCAACAGGTATTTCAATCTTATAATTACTGCCAAATACTCCACCTAACGCCATTGCTTCTTTTGCTTTTAATCCCTGATATCCAAGATTAAATGGATCAGCTTCTGGATGGATCCAGATATAAAGCCTATTTGATATTTTATCAGCTATTTGAACGACTACGTTATTTATGCCTAAATGGGATAGTAGAAAGCATAGACCAAAACCAAAAAGAAGTACTATCCCCCCAGCAATTATCATGACAAAAATAGTCTTTATCTGTCTAAGAAACAAAATACAATATAAAACATATAATATACACATCACCAACAAGGTTCCCATTTCTCGAATAGCGATCAGACCACAAAAATTTATCGCTAATATTGGCATAGTACTCAATATTTTTTTCATATCACTCCAGGAATATACCGCAAAAACTAAAGATAAATAATAAATATAGATAATCTTAAATAAGATAGTAACCTGAAATGAAAAACCACCAATAATGATCCATGCATTTGTGCCATTTATATTATTTCCATATACAAACAATCCAGCATATCCCAAAATAGTAAGAGCAGCCAAAACAGGCAGTAAGATTTCTTTTCTCCACAAGTCATGTATCTTAAGATACAGAACCCAAAACATTGCAGACACAGCAAAGCTAAGAGCCAAAATGAAAAGGAACTTCCTTCCATATTCTTTCTCCTGAACAAAGCTTTGCAAAGTAATGCCTATAAGTAAAAGAAGTAAACTGCTTACAGCTGCCTTAATATTTGACTCATATTTTTTTACTACAAAAACTGTTACTGTAGCTATTAACAAGTAAAGTAATGAGACAGAAGCAAAAACATCGATATTTCCGTGTCTATATAAAATAATTCCCGCTACAAACAATTCCAATATCAAAAATAAACCTGCAATTTTAATTATATGAATGTCATTCAACTGTTTGAATTTTACTTTCATGACGTACCTCTCTAAATTTGTAAATATAATTACCAAGGAAAATAAGTGTACCGTCTACTATATCAACTTGTCTTACACTTTTTCTGTCATAATAAAGCTTACATAACATTGAGTTATTGATAAGGAACATTCCTTTATTATCTTTTGAAATTATGATCTGTAATTCATCTATGCTGTTGTCTTCGATACGCATATCACACTTTTGAGAAGTTCCTAAGGTAAATCGCTCTCCATTACTAATATGAAATATTTTTTTTTGGATTACTTTCCCCCTACGATTTAACTGAATAATGTTATATGTACAATCGGAAGGAATTAATTCTTTATATTGATGATTGGTATTATCATTGTCTACTTCCTTGAAATCTAATTTATACTGTTTTTTATGATTATTTAAAATTGCTTTATTTACTATTGCGTAAACCCGATACACAAACAAAAATACAATCAATATAATGACGAACCCATAATTCTCCATTAACGCTCCCATGTCCAAGTACCTCCTCTTCAGTAGAATTTATTTAATATAAGTATACTTACTTCATATAGCTGTTTTTTTATTTTTTTGAAATGTAAAAAACCCACAGACACTTGCCCATGGGTTTTACTCACTCAATTATTCTTTTGCAAAGCAGCTATAACGTCTTTGTTTTACAATTTACATACCCGCTTATTCAAATCGTCTACAAAAGTCATTTTATATTCTCCTCACTAAATTCATAACAAAACCTTAATCAAACAGTCTAGCATAACATTACTATTTATTATATTTTATACTATCTCATCACTTAGAAACCCAGAAGCCATTTGTAAGCAACGGTCCTTCCCCTTTCAATTCCTGTCCACTTTTCCATGCTTGTATAGCTAAATCATTTACCCCTGAAATATCTACAGTGTAATGTTCAGGTCTATCACCCGCGCCTAAATGGGCCGTTTCGAATATGAGACCATTCTCATCATAGATTTCTACCCAAAATTCTTGTTCCGCGCTCTTATATTCACTGTTCAAGCCCAAATCAAACTCCAAAGTAGAATATTCTCCATCCAAGGCATATTTGACATAATATGCCAACTTTATGATGTCTCCACATGATAATTTATACTGATAACTATTTCCAACATTGTCAATAGCATCGCCATATGAAATCAAAAATCTATCCATTTCTCCTTCAAAAGGCTCTTGTGTCAATAAGTTAATTGGTTTTTTTTCTTCATAATATTTGATTTTCTCATTTATTTCATCATCCTCATAGTTAGCTAAACTTTCCTGTAAAAAATTTACGGCCGCTTCATACCCTGATTCCGTGTAGATTCTATCTGCTTCAGAGAACAAATTTTCCTTATATTTTTGTATATATTCTGTCTGCTTTGTATGCAATTCATCATTATTTGTGTAATCTGTAAGCAAATCAGTAATTAAATTATATGCCTCTAAATATTCGCCGGAATCAGCAAGCCCCTGAGCCTCTGTAATTGAATTCTGTAATCTTTGTTCCTTATACTGCTCATTTACTGCAGAAGATAACTCACTTAAGTCTGAATTGTCTCCTAATATACTTTGAGCTTCTTCTATTGCCGTGTTAGCAGTCTCATAATCTTTTTCTATCAAATAGTTATTGACCTCTTCTTTTAACTTTTCTATGTAACCAGCTGAGCATTCTTCTATTTTTCTTTCAGCATTTGTATGTACTGTAGAAAAAAACGGAATCTTCTCATAATATTGAATAGCTTCATCATACTTTTGCTCCGCCTGGAGGTCTTCTGCAATTTGATAATTACTCTGAGCATCCGAATTAAATTTCCAAAAAACAATAACAAATAACATAACAAAAGCTAGCGCAACATATTTTAAACTACCTCTTTTCTTTTTTGCGTTACCTTTATTATTTTTGTGTTCAATGTGCTTTTTGGAATTATCCTCATTAACTACAGGAATTTTTCTTAGCTTTCTTAACTCTTGCTGAAACATTTGAGCTTTATCATAACGATCGGATGGATTATAGCTCATAGCTTTTTTGATAATGTTCTTAAGCGGCTTTGATCCATTTAAAGGTTCTTCCCATCTTCCTTTGTTTTCAATATCTCCTTTCAATGCTTTGCATGTATAATACATATTCCTATTTAATAGTGCATACATTGTAGAAGCTAAAGAGTATTGATCACTTTTAGGTGTAGCCTTTCCCTCATCATACACTTCAGGTGCCATTGTTAAAGTTGTTCCAGCTTTCAAGGTGCCATAAATAGTATGTACTTGTTTTGCAATTCCAAAATCACCCAATTTAAAAACCGGTTCTTTTCCTTTTAAATCTACAAAAATATTATCTATCTTTATGTCTCTATGTACTTCCCCTCTTGCCTCTAATTCAATCAAACATGTGCATAATTGAATCCCTATTTCGATAACAGTATTTTCAATATCATTAACTGTTGGGATCCAATTTTCTAATGGCATCAAACGCTCCATCTTTATAATATAGATACTTTCATTTTCTTCTTGGGCATTATATTTTATATATGGCTTATCCCAAAAATTTATCACACAATTATACCCTGCATATGAATCCATAAGTTTTTTCTCTTTCTGGATCCTTTCCCATCCCTTTTCTTCAGAGCCCAGTCTATATATCATAAGATATTCCCAAAAGTCAATAATTTTTACGACTTCATCTGTTTCATTTCCTTCGCGATCAAGTATTTCACATACTATTCCAAATGTTCCATATCCCATTATACGTCCTATTGTTTGACCTGCGAGCCATTCCTCCGGCGGATCAGTATTAATATAATGGATTGCACGTTGTCTTAGTCTTTCCCTGTTTTCTAATCCTGTCGTATTCTCATTCATGATAACTCCCCCTCCATACATTATAATAAATCAATGAATGTCTTATCCTCTTTTTTCCGGCCTGCCACTTCTTCTAATCGTCTTTTCACATATTCCCCTATTGATTCATATTTCAACTCGCCAGCATCAGAAAAATATTGTGCTATTTCACTATTTGAATTGTTCTTCAAATTTCCTTTTTCAAGATTATAAAAATCACATTCAAATTCATTCCAAATATAACTGGAATATTTATTTCTTAAAAGTTCATTCTTACTTTTTCTTAATTCCTCATATGGAATGTTATCCGGTTCATTAATGTATAAATCCTCCAAAATATAAATTACCAAGCACTCTAATCTGTCTTTCGGACACAACTTTTCCATTCCGGCAAGCTCCAGCAATTGATCTATATCCCCTGGTGTCATTCCAATATTAATAGCCATTGCCAAAAGAACTGATCTTTTTGGCACTATAGCGTAGTTTTTCAGTTTCGTATATGCATTATTGTAAAGCCTTCCAACTCTTTCATTTTGCTGTTTAGCAAACTTATTAATATTTGCATTTCCTTGCGCCTTCAAGTATGCATCTAAATATTCTGCAACTTTAATATATGCACTTTTAAATTCATCAGCATTTCTAAGCATAAATGTCTCAAATTCACTTTCTGTATGTGCCTGTAAAAGTTCATTTTTAACATAATTGGTTCCTTTACTGGAAAATCCGTATAATCTTCTCTTTTCTTTATTTTGTATTATGTCAATAAAAAGTGACTGATATTTTTTAGCTTCCATAAAAGGTCGATTATTATTAATGAGGAAAATATAAATTGCATCTTCTGGATTTTTAGGATATAATTCTGAAAATTTTGCATATCTTTTTAATAATCTGTTTATCTCACCCAAATCAAGTCTACAGAACATTCCTATTGCAATAATATAATCCCTCTTTGTTGGAACCTTACTTTTCCATGTCTTTGCCGTTCCCTCCGACACACCACAATACTGAGCAAGCCTGTACATTGGAGGATTGTAACAACGTTGCATCAATTCCTGAAATATTGCTTTCCAAGTTAAAAATGCATCCTCATTATCCTGTAACAATTTGAATAAATCCTCTTTGTTATCACAGTTTTCAACTCTCCGTCTGAACATCTGAGTCTTCATCTAATCCACCTCCCTGGATAACAATATCTATTATAGACATATTATCACATTCCGGTTCCTTCTTCACCTGATTTATCAGTTCAGTAATATCCTTTTGCTCATCATATAGTATTTTATATATTTCTTGAATGGATAACACATCTGTAATGCCATCTGTACATATTATTATCCTACCCCCTTGTCTACATCGGTATGAATTATAATAAATCTTTTGTAACGACTTATTTGTAGGATCTCCTAAGTAGGCCATCAAAATATTTTTTTCTTTACTAATCGCATATTCGGCCTCTGTAATCATACCATATTGAAGTTTCATTCCAGCCAATGATTGATCTTCTGATAATACAGTGGCTGATTTTTCGTCCATATAAATTATTGGACTATCTCCTACATTATAAACTTCAATATAACCCATCTCGTTCAACACAACTAGGGAGAATGTTGTACCACCCTCTGCATAATTACTCCTTAAAAAATCACTTATTTTATTATTTATATTTTTCAACATTTCTAAAATCATCTCTTTAGTTACAATAATCGAATATTTTTTTGTACAACGGACAAACTCTTCTACTGCTAACTGTGAAGCCACTGCACCATATTGTTCTCCCCCCATTCCATCAAGCACTAGAAAAAATGTTTGTCCGAATATTTCTTTTTCTACGAAATATTGATGAGACTCAAGAATAATATTATCAATTGCTATTCTATCCTGATTTTCTTTTCTTTTCCCGATGTCTGTTACAGCTGTAATCTTAACTTTTATACTCATACTTTACCAAACCTTTTTTGTTTTATTTTACTATGGCACACCAAAAGAAATTTTATTTTTTTGTTTAGACTTATTAAATAAAGAAATATAGGACAGACAGCAAAATATAAATATATCGGTATAAGATGATCCAAAATATACCCTACACAAGAACCCTGCCCACAGATAAACTGTTTATTAAGATTCCTTTTGCCCTACACTTGACAATTGTAATGTAAATTATAAGGAGCGTATAAAAAATCAACCTGATTTTTATACACTCCTTTTCAATAAAATTAAGAGAGTAATGATTCAAATAAATCATATACTTGTTTATGCCAAAACATCTCTGCTTGATATTCCATTTCCTTTGATCCTGCAATACTATTAATAAGTGCACCCCCAATTGTGTTTTTTCTGGCATTTGCTTTATTAATAGCAAGATTAGCTTTTGAATTTCCAAAAAAGTAAAAATTAACAGTATTATTATTAATTATATAAACATCCGTAAAATACTGTTGTGGAGGATTAGGATGATGAATTATTACGCAAGGATACGATTTTCCAAATAATCCCCCCTCCTTCACAACATCGGTTCGAATATTTACTGGAACACCTTGTTCTTCAGCCTTTTCTTTCATGCAAGCAGCTATATTTTCCGCATTAAGACCTGTTGCATCTCGAAATGATATTGGATCGGTAATCATTCCACGATTATCTTTCATATTATATGCCATTCAAGCTCCTCCTCTCTTTTTTAACAACATATAATTAAAGCCAAATATGTATTATAGTTTTCTGAATAGTACATTCTTAATTATTATCCTTTATTCATCTTCCATCCATGCACCACAATGTGGACACCTCATATTTCCTTCTCCACGATACGTAACTTCACATCCACACTTAGGACATACCCATTTTGTAGAATATCCAAAATAAATCCGCTTAAATAATCGTATTAACATATACTATATACCTCCAAGTATTTTTTTGGCGGCGAATAAGATCTCGCCGCCTTCATTTTAGCCCCAAGGATCTTGTCGATAAGTTGCTTTAACGCAGTGGCCCCCTTCACATGATGATCTGTCACTAGCCTCTGTATTTACTTTAACAGAGACTTCAACTTTAGTTACAGCCGGTTTTTCATACTTCATTGTTTCACCTCCCTACTACTTCTCGCCATACAAATTGCTTCATTGTAAGACACTTCTTTCTCATAAAATGCTTTTCTTATTTTAGCAATTTTACAAGCTTCTTCAGAACGATACTCTTCATCACCATACAAAAAATCCATTTCTGCCGGGCAAATATCGCAATAATATTTTGAATCACATTGAGTACAAATATATGTAGATGAAGCTTTTTTTCTGCTATAAATCGCGAATTCTTTCCAAATTTTATCGAATTCATTATCAAATAATGATATTCCTTTATGTCGCAACTTCATACATGGACACATTCTGCCTCGATAATCTATTAAGAAACTATTAAGAGCAACATTGCAGAAATATACACTATCACTATCAGTTAAATCTTTCATGATTTCATTATAGTTTGAAATTTTATTTCTCTCGCCACGTTTTAGCTGATCGTAATAATTATTAAACTCATAACTTAGTGCTGTATCTAACGGGACTCTATATTTTTGAGGTGATTCATCCTTGTCTATAGTTGGTGTAATTTCAAATGTATATGTAAATGGAACTCCCAGATTTTCTGCCAAAGATTTCATTTTCTCTAGATCTGGTAATGTATCTTTTATAATTGGCGATTTTAAAGACACTCTTATATTTTGTTTCTTTAATTTTTTACAATTCTCAATTACCCTCTCAAAAGCTCCAGAAATACCCGTTATTTTTTTATATGTGTCTTCACTTGCGCCATATAATGATATATCTACTAAAAGAGGTGGATATTCTTTTAAAACCCCAATGATACTTTCATTAATAAGATACCCATTTGAAAATAGCTCAACTAAAAAGCCTTTTTTTTTGGCATACATATAAATATCTAGAAAATCACTTCTTGTAAAAATTTCCCCTCCTGTAAATGTCAAGAATAAGATTCCCTTATTATATAAAATATCAATTATATGTTTTATTTGACTATAAGTAAGCATGTCCTCACTGTGATGTTTTTGCAAATAACAATGAATACATGACATATTACAAACAGGAGTCAATTCAAACAGTACAGAAAAAGGTAACCTTTGCTGCATCCATTTTTTCCTTTTCTCAGAATCAAAATTCAAAAGTTGAATTTGAAGTTCTTCATTAATTTCCTTCATCGATGTACTCCAAAAAATGTTCTTTTTCTAATAAATTTAAAAAATCTGTTACGTCCTTATAAATATCAGTAAAATTTATGGGGTCAATAACAGCTTTAAAAATTTCTCTTGAAATTTGCATAGCTGAATTATATTGATCAAGTAAATCCCAAATATAATTTCCCATAGTGTTAAGTAGATATAAATAGCATTTATCATTTAAATAATTTTGTTTGATATTTATCAGAAAGTACTCCTTGTGGATTTCTCTTTTAACAATATTTTGATTTTTAATATACATTGATTTACCTGTATCTTCTTTAAAATTCTTATTTGTCCAAGCGTTACTACTCGTATTTTAATTTTCCCAAAAATGTTCGATGAAAACGAGATAACTCTTTCTTTGAATCCTCATATCCCAATTCAGCTGCTTTAGAAAAATGTTGATATGCATTTTCCAAATTATCCTTTGAATTCGTCTGCGCCAAAAAAATCCCGCCCATATTATGCAGACAGTTTGCATACATTTCATTATCGAGCCATTTATTATACTCCAATGCTTTTGCTGTATATTGAGCAAATCTGAATGTATCATCTTTGAATAAAGACACTACCGCTATTCCATGTAGAGCATCTGAGCACAAATAATTCTCACATACATCTTCAAAATAACTGTACGCTTTTGATAAATTAGCGGCATCCTTTAAATCAGAATAACAAATTACCCAACCCATTTCCCATTCATTCTGATAATAAGTGGCATTAATTTCATCAATATCACATTCTCCAGAACGTTTTAATTGCAACAGAATTTCGTTTGATTTTTGTAAGTCGCTAAGAACATCTCCGTCATAAATTCGATTCTTTCTCCGTATTTTTGCCCATCGGGATAAACATTCAGCATAGTATAAATCACCTTTTGGCGTATGTAGGCTTAAACATCTATTTGTCCAAAACTTCATTTTTTCAAAATCATAGTAATCTGGTCCAAATGATGAATCTCCCATAAATATCACTGCCAAACACATACAAAACTTTTCATTCCCTTTTACCGCATCTTTTACTAAATCAGGAATTTCATCTTCAATCTTGTTAACATCTTCACCTATAAAAAATCTGAGCATACGCTTGGCGTCATCATTTCCTCTACCCGCTGCTTTTTTAAACCATTCTATAGATTCATCATTTTTTAATTCTAAATAAATTAGCCCCTTTAAGTACCATGCAACTCCCTCCTCGGGTTCAGATATATTTGACAAATATTCAAGCGCTAGTTCCAGATTCTTTTCTACTACTCCATCTACTCCTCTTCTATATAAATCTCCCAAACATAAATTAACCCGCTCATCTCCCTGTTCAGCAGCTTCTTTCAATAATGGAAATGCCTTTCCTTCATTTTCTTCTGTGCCTCGGCCAAAATAATACATTGTCCCTAAAAAATAAGGAGCATCCGGATCACCATCTTCATATGCTAGTTGATATAATTCAAATGCTTTTTTGTCGTTTTGTTCTACTCCATATCCTTTTTCATAAAGGAAACCCATCGATAATGCTGCTGTCATATCTCCTTCTTCAAGAGCTTTTTGATAGAAGTCAATTGCTTTATCCCAAGCCTCCATATGGCGATATATATGCCCTATATTGGAATATACATTTGAAGCTCCTTCTTTTAGAGCATATTCATATAATTCTAACGCCTTATTATAATCTGCATTGACCAAGTCACCCGATTCATAAAGTATTCCCAACTGAACAGCCGCATCAGGATCGCCTAATTCGACCGCCGCTTGAAGGTACCCAACACTTTCTAATCTATTTTCTTCTCCTAGTTGATCATCACAAAATGCATATAAATATCCTAATTGATACATCGCAGATACATTTCTTTGAAGTTTTAATATATTCTTATATAATTCGACTGCGTTTATTATATTTTGTTCTACATCTCCATACCCATATTGATAACGCCTTGCCAATTCATACATTGCTATCGGATTATTGTTTTGTACTTCTATTATTACTTCTTCAAGATTAGAGTTTTGGAAAGTCTTGTTATATTCTGTTATTATAGGCAATTCATTATTTACTAATGTTTCTTTATTCATAGTCATATCACCCCCATAGTTACCGTCACCATGCAGCTCTTTGACTCTAATTATACCGTTTTAATTGGTTTATATCAATAATAATCGGTATTATAATCGTGCTTTTTACCGTTTAAATTAGCATATAATTATACCGATATCGAGGTGATTTTATGACAGATTCTTTTATCAGGGAAAGAATTACTGAGCTTAGAATAAAAAAAGGAGTCTCTGAATATAAAATGAGCACGGATCTAGGCCACAGTAAAAGTTATATCCAAAGTATAACCTCTGGCAGAGCACTCCCATCACTTAGTGAATTTTTATACATATGCGAATATCTTTCCGTAACACCAAAGGGTTTTTTTGATAAGGATATTAGTGAACCCCTTCTTTTACGACAATTAATCAATCTATCACAAAATATGTCGGATAAAGATTTACTTGCTCTCATTAATATTGCAGATCGTCTAAACGAAAAACAAAAAATAATAGATAAAAATAAATTTTTATAATCTTTGCTATCATCTCCAAGTGCATGAATAACCTTTAGGGATCATATGACATTAAGAAATTATGACATATGGTTCTTTTTTTCTGCTTATCATTTCATCACATAGCTAAACCTAGAAATTACTTTTATGTTTTCTTTTTTTATCCCCATTTTGTTCCTGTTAATGGAAGGTTTAACATTTTTTACGAGTTATCTCAAATTCAGGGTAAAAGGGGCGAAAATCCCTCCGTAATACAACAGCAACATTTCTGACTTTTCATGATCAGTAGTCCAGTTCTTGATAAGAATTCCGGTCTTCGCTCAGCTTCAGTCTGTGTAAAAAGGAAGTCCACCAGATATCCAATCCCCCTTTTACTTTTTTCCTGAAAAAAATATTTATATATGGCCATTTATTCTGTACTCTCTATTTCATAACGAACAGTAAAGCTTTCTCCGCAGATTTTCTTGCTAAGTTCATTCGTATAAACTTTTATTTTGATCTGATCAGGATGGCCCAATAAATCATAAGAAAACTTAATCTCCCGAAAATTATTTTCCATACACCGATTTTTTATATTTTCAGCAAATTTCTTTTTATCCATAATAATCAGTCGATTTGCCACTATAGTCAGATCCATCTCATAACAATTCCCAGAACTGCTGTTCATACTCGAAACCACTTTCACATCACGTCCAAACTGCAGGTAGAGAATAACAGCTAATAGACAAAGGACAAATATTATTACAGTTCTGTATTTTTTCATATAATCCACTCTCCGATAGTGTTCGTATACGAACACTATTATTAAGTCAATTTTACGCTAATAATAAATTCGTAGCAAGAAAAATATCAGAGAAAGCGACATTTTGTGAAATGATCAAATATGATAAACTGTGGGAAACCATGAAATCAAAAGGCATTACCCAGTATGATCTATATACAAAGTATCATATGAACCGGGCTCAGCTTAACAGGCTTCGTCACAATCAGAATGTAGAAGTGAATACCATAGACAAGCTTTGCAATATCCTGAATTGCAAAGTAGAAGAAATTATGACGCATTATGCGGATGATAATGTTTTTTGAAATATGAAAAAGGAGCCAACAATCTTAGTAGATTATTGACTCCTTTCCTTTTTGTACTCGGTTTCCTTTATTTATCTTTATGATCGATTCCCGTCTTCTGCAAATTTCTTGTTACAGTTTCAATCCGCTCCTCACTGTATGGCGGCTGTAAATGGATCGACAGCCTGGATTTATCAATCAGGTAGATCCTGCCCCCGTATTTGTTTTTTTCTTTCATATGGCAGAGCTGAGGATATTTTCTGCTGAAATTTGCCAGGCGTGTTTTTAACCCCGAATTATAAGTATAAATGCTTGCTTCCTCTTCGGATTCATTAAACAAGATGATCGTCTCTTTTTCGTATTTTGTCAGCCGCATCTTACACCTCCCTTCTTTTGACATTCTGTCTGAAACAATCCTGGGCAAGGGAATTATCATTTAATTACTTTCCATTGCAAAACAGCCCATCGCGATAGGCTGTTTTTCTCATATTTTGTACCGAAACGATACTCTTTTCACCCTTGCCTCCGCCTATCTTTACGCTTTTTCCCTCACCATCTGCTGCTCCAGATATCTTGGTATCGGCTTCCCGGATTTCTTAGCAATCTCTATCTGCTTCTTACGCAGCCTCCGGATTACAGACCGTCTCTTTTCCGGCTTTTCAGGTATTTCCTTCAATGATTTTCCCGGATCCAGTTTTTGATGATTCACACAGCCGTCTATTCCGTCATAGTTTACTTCAATTCCTGATTCCCAGCTTCTCTCATAGGTTCCGTTTTCAAAAAATCGCTGCCAGAATTCAAGCCGTTTCAACTGATCCTTCTGCATTGAGGAGTCTGATTCATGGATATAATGGTAAAGCTTTTCTTTGATCTCCCGGTCAAAGCCGTTTTTACAGTCTTCAATCACTTTTTTGCCATAACTGTCCAAAACGATCATCGCTGCCTGTCTGCGGAACTGCTGATGCTCCATCAGGAAAAACTGCTGTCCATCTATGATGATATCGTCTGCCGTTGTCCATTTTCCCGGATATCCTTCAATCTCATAATCTCTCGTATCCGATGTAATGATCGCTCCGGATGTCTGGATCTGCAGGAAACCCGTGATCCGCCGGGGATAATCAGGATTGATATAAAAGCAGGATATTTCCCCTTTTTGATTGAGTGCCAGCACATCACTGACCTCAGAAGAATTCTCAATCTGTTTCCAGATCTCCATTACCGGCTCTTCCTTTTTCAGCAGTTCAAGATGATACGGTCGATACAGTTCTATCCGGACAGGAATTCCCATATCCCGTACTTCCTCAAATGTTTTATGCCATAAAGCTTTACCGGATGTCAGAGGATTGACTCGATAGAGGGCAAACTGATTACGCATCATCCGTGTCCTCCTCTATGTTATTCAGATATTCCTGCAGGTTTAGCGAGTAAAAGTGCTGATCCCGGATCTGCTGAAGCTTTTCAATCAGGGAAGACAGGATAACTTCCATCTCTTCATCCTGTTCGTCCGGATCCCCATGCTCCAGATCTGCCAGTGCCTCTTTCAGAGCAGTCACTGTTTCCCTCTTTGTTTTGGCAGAGAAAATTGCCATCAGTGTCATCTCATCCTGGTCAAAATATATGTTTCTCATAGGCTGTTTTCCTCCTTTCTCCTGTGTCTTTTCTGTTCTTTTTCTTTTCCCATCTCCTCCTTTTTTTCCGCCGGCGTATGTTCCCTGTCCCGCTTCCTTTTTCCCAGGATCTTTTCCGCCCGTGAAACAGCTTCCTGTACCAGACGGTTCTCACGAAATCCGGGAATAGAATTGATAAGCTCCTTATCAATCTTATCTCCGGAAACCAGTGTGAACATTCCGCTCCAGTCACTTCCGTCCTGCAGGTCAAAACCAATGCATTTGATCCCATTCATGCGGTTTTCCGGTATCTGGTCATATTTGGCAAAGGCATCTTCCAGTTTCAGATCCGTATATACCTCACCAAGGATCGGAAACTCTTCACATTCTGCAGCGTAGAAACTGATACATTTGCTGTCATCTAAAACATCAATGCCGGGATCCTCCTTTGTAATTCCCAGGATTTCCTGTCTCTGGGAAACAAATTCCGGCAGTTCTTCAAAACCGAATCGGTCCACATAGTAGGCATGCATCTCGCCGCCCCGATTCGTAACTACCACATCACTGACCGCAAGAGAATGAGACTTAAAATCCGCCGGTACATTCTCCTGAAACATGCTGTAAAGAGTATTCAGATCATCTGATGGAAGCATCTGCGCTGAATAGACACATTCGTAGTCAGAGGCATTGACCTCAGCTCCCTGCTTCCTTCGTTCTTCTGTCCCCATGAATTGATAGGTCGCTCCCCGGGAATCTTGCGGTATCTGATAGATTGCAAATCTCGTTCCGGTCATCTGAAACATCATTTCCTCCGAAGTTTTATCAAAACGTTCGGGGTAGAGAACTCTTTCAATCCGTTCCCTGTCAAGTGGTTCTTTCCTGATGGCGGCATCCAGCCAGTTCCTGACATCCTCCCAGGACTTGGCATACAGCGGACCGGAAATCTCATGAACGCCATCCGGTACAAACAGCATCTGCCCTTCTTTCTCCTGAAACCGGTACCCGGCAGCTTCCATAGCCGGAATCAGTTCTTTTTTCTGCTCTTCTTCCAGCTCCTTTTTCCGTTCCACATTCCGCTCCCTGATCTTCTCACTCAATTCATCGATCATTTCTCCTGCCGTCCGGCGGATCGTATCCATAGAGGTTTTTAATTCCTTCATTTCCTTTCCTGAACTCCATCCCGCAATATACGGAAAACTGTAATCCGAAGTATCCAGACCGAGAGCGCTGCATACGCAATAAGCAACCGATTCCGCCTCTACTTCTCTTGTCAGCTGATCTTTTTTCTCCCCTGTTTTTTCCATATGTTCCTTATCATGGAGCTTTGCGTGGGCCGATTCATGGATCACAGTCTTTAAGGTCTGGCTTTCACTCATTTCTTTTCGAATGACAATCTCTTTCTTGATATTGTGATAGTATCCTTTGGCAGTGCCTTCGATCTCATCAAATCGGATCGGAACGGGTGAAATGTCTTTTAATGCCTGAAGGATGAAATCATAATCCCGGACTGCCTCCTGCAGCTCCTGTGGGGCAAGCAGTTCTATGGGTTCTCCGGTCGTCTGTGCGATGTCAAAAACCGTGATCGCTTTGAACCGTGGAATCTTTACCTCAACTTCTTTTAATACAGGTTCTCCGTTTTCATCAAGTATGGGACGATAATCCCGATCCAGAACTTCCTGCTTCTGCTTCCTTTTCACCGGTGCAGGAGCAATGATCGTAATCCCTTTTTCCCCTTTCATAACCTGACGCCCCATTGACTGCCAATTCCGATAACCGGTTACCAGTGTCGCATCCGGGCGCTGCATGGCGATCAGAAGCGTATTATTAAACGAGTAGTTATGGAATTTTGCCATCGTCTTTAAATATTCCTCATATCTTTCACTGGTAAAAAGATCACTCACACCCGTTTCCAATGATTTCAGAATACTGTCTATGTCCTTTCCCGGTACCGGAAGCGGCACTGTCCCGGTGTTTTCTTTCTTTCCATATGATGTGATTGGCTGCTCCATCACTGTATCCTGCTCGGCAGCCATCTGCCCGTCCGGAGCAATCTGATCCATACTGCCGGCATACACCGGGCGCCCGCCGCGCAGAAGATTCTGTTCCAGAAAAGAGTAAAACTCGTGTCCTCGCCCGGTTATGATATGGTCATATACCTGGATCCCCAGGATCGCTCCTGCCTGCCGGAGCCGGTCCGTAACTGCAATATCCGCTTTTGAGGGTGTCAGACTGCCGGAGGGATGGTTGTGGATCATAAGAATGCCGACTGCATTGGAAAGAATTGCGCTTTTAAACACTTCTCTGGGATGTGTGACCGCATGATCCAGCGCACCTACGGATACTACATTCATGTTAATTGGTTTCAGGTCCGCCTGCAGATTTACGATACAGAAAAGTTCCCGGTCCATCTGACTTAGGAACTCCTGCATCACTTGGATTGCCGCTTCCGGACTGTCCATAGGGCTGTCACTGTATAATGGCGGTTGCTCTATCATTCGGATTGCTACCTGATCCAGTTTATCTGCCATTTGTTTCACCTCCGATCGGAATACTCATAAAAAATTCCTGTCCGTCCAGATTTCGGATCTGTTCTGCCAGTTCCTCTGCAGTCAGACAATCCGGATTGTGTTTCTTTTTTTCATCTGTATTTTTTTGATTTATGGATTTTTCTTCTTTCATCCTGTTTTCCTCCTGTAAAAATCCCCCGTGGCTTCTATTGCCATCGGGGGATCCGAATTCTAATGATTACAGTGACATTTCTGCTGTTTTATGCCGCTTCTCAGACCGGGGCAGAGTGCCTGCAGCTTTATCTGCAGATATTCCTCTTTCTGCTTCTTTCTGCTTTTTCCTTTCTGCGAATGTCTCCGCTTTTTCAAAGATCCGATCCGCAGTATCATAATGATAGACCTGATCAGTCAGCCGGTCTTCCGGCGCCACCTGCGTCCGATTGACCTCTTTTACCATGTCTGTTAATTCCCGAAAAGATATATTTCCGTCGTCCGGCACTACCAATATTTCATGCACCGATGATGGAAGGATAAAATAATCCCCCTTCATTCTTTCCCCCAACTGATCCATCACGCCGGGATAAAAGATAGCGGAAGCCCCGTCTACGGAAAGGTTATTGGTAACAACCGTCATAGGATTATTACGGTACTCTTCTTCCAAACGCATTTCCATTTCCTGGATCAGTTTCGGCGGAGCACCGGCATCCTTCATTTCTTCTATCATAGTTTTTCCAAGAGTAGCCAAAGCATCGTTGATACTTTCAATATGAACCGGGCAGATAACAGGGCTGTTTAACATTGCATCCTGATACAGCTTCTCCAAATCTACCCCGTAGGCATCCATCATTTTGTCCGTGATCATCGTTGTTGCGGTACCTTTTTCGCCCTGATCCAGCATGATGTGGAACGTCAGCGCAAGATCCTCCTTTGTGATATGGGGCGTATGCTCCAACACGTCCGCATTTTTCTCTGCCGCGGAAAGCTTCATGAAAAGATTCTTTTTTACACTGTCATAATCCATCACCCTTCCAATATCAAATTTCCCCGGTGTATGCTGTATCACTGAGGCTACTTCCTCCATGACCGACGCAAGATTATTCTCCGTCTGCTGTCCGTAATTCTCAAAAAGTGCATTCAGATTGATGGTGGGCGCAAGGGTATCTCCTTTGCGGGTTACGGTAAGGCCCGTATAATGGGTATTTAATTTCCGGTTTTCAAGAAGTTTTACCTCCGCGTCTTTATACTCCTCCGGAAGGTAATCCTTGATTGTATCTTTTACAGTATTGATAAATTCTTCAAAATTCATATGCTATGTCCTCCTATGATCTTTTCTTTGTCTTTTTGCCTGTTTTATGGTTTGGTTTGTTTTCCGGGAAGGACAAGGAGAAAAGGACTTTCCCGTCCTCCGGTTTCATCAAGAGATCCGCCTCAAAATAACGGTCCTTTTTCGCCGAGTACAGATCTTTCACATTGGTGCTGCCGTTTTTCAGTAATTCCGCGGCCATCTTTTTATCAATGGTCTTCCGCATACTCTGCAGATATCTTGCCTCTTTCCAGAGGGCGAAATTACAGTCCCGGTTACTGCAGTAGAAGTTCTTTTTTCCTTCATACACCAGGCTGCCGCAAACCGGACAGGTTCCGATGCTCTCCTTCGTCTGAAAACGTCTTGATTCTTCCTCACTGATCTGATCACATCCGTTAAGCATCATGGTGATCATATTCCGGATCCCCTCCATGAACTGCTCTGAGGCGATCTTTCCATGTTCCATCTCCAGCAGCTGGTTTTCCCATTCTGCCGTCATACTGGCCGATTTCAGAAAATCCGGAAGGATTTCGATCAAGGCTTTCCCGTCCTCAGTAGGAATGATCTGTTTCCCTTTTCTGGCGGCATACTGCGAATGGACCAGTTTTTCGATGATCGATGCCCTGGTAGCCGGTGTCCCTAATCCCTTTTTCTCTGTGTCGGAATCAAATTCTTTGTTTCCGGCCGTCTCCATTGAGCTGAGCAGCGTATCCTCCGTATAATTCTTCGGGGGAGTTGTGAAATGTTCCGTCTTTCTGGCTTCCACATGATAAAACTCATCCCCTTTTTTTACATCCGGTATCCTGTCTGTTTCTGCCCCGGCCGAATCTTCTATGGCAAGTCCGTCCTTGTTTTTAAAGCATTCTTCATAGATCTTCCAGCCATACTGCAGTATTTTTTTCCCTTTTGCAAGAAATATCTCATCTTTACATCCCACTTCAACAGAGGTTTCCAGATAGATATGCTCTTTTTCCATTGCTTCTACTGTATGGATAGAAATCAGGAACAGGATCTTCTGTTCCGGTTCTTTTAATTCTGTCAGATCTGCTTCCCGAAGCTCCGCTGTCGGGATGATCGCATGGTGGTCGGAAACTTTTTTGTTATTCATAACACGTTTCGTATCCGGTACATTCGGCTGATCGAAAGGACCTGACGGATGATATTTTTCGTGGATGATCCGGATAACTGTCTTTGCAGTCTGTTCCATGTCCTCCGTCAGATAATTACTGTCTGTCCTTGGATAAGTAATCAGTTTACTCTCATACAGGCTCTGTGCCGCATTCAGCGTCTGCTGGGCGGTCATTCCATAGATCCGGTTTGCCTCTCTCTGCAGAGTGGTAAGATCATACAGTCTGGGCGGTTTCACAGTCTTCTCCTCCGTTTCCACGGAAAGCACCACCGCATTGCTTCCGTCACAGTTTTTCAGCAGACGGTCTGCTTCTCCTGCATCAAAGATCTTCTGTTTCTCCGCTTTCATTCCGTCACAATCCAGTTCCACATTGAAATACTTTTGTTTTTTAAACCCTGAAATCTGATCCATCCGGTCTACCAGCATAGCAAGAGTAGGCGTCTGGACTCTCCCGACTGTCAGCTTCTTGTAATATTTTGTAGTAAAAGCTCTCGTCGCGTTCATCCCCACCAGCCAGTCTGCCTGCGCCCTGCAGACTGCCGCTTTTGCCAGATTGTTATAATCTGCACCCTCTCTTAAGTGTTCCATTCCTTCCCGGATCGCACTGTCTTCCATGGAACTGATCCATAACCGCTTTACCGGCTTAGAGCTTCCAGAGAGTTCATACACCCGCCGGAAGATCAGCTCCCCTTCCCGTCCTGCATCACAGGCATTCACGACATACCGGATATCCGGGCGGTTTAAGAGCCTTTTTAAAACGTAAAACTGCTCCTTTTTCTCTCCCGGTACTTCCAGTTTCCATTCTTTCGGGATGATCGGCAGATCATCATAATTCCAACGGCAGAAATTTTCATCATAGGCATCCGGCGGAATATATTCCGCAAGATGTCCGAGACACCAGCTGACAATACAGTCTTTTCCCTCCAGATAACCTTCCTGATTTTTCTCTGCGCCGATCACATGGGCGATAGATCTTGATACACTTGGTTTTTCTGCAATCACTAAATACATAAGTTGTTTCCTCCTTCAATGAACCAAACAGGGAGAGACCTTTTCACAGTCTCTCCCCTTCTGATCTTATTCATAATCTTCGTCTTCTTCCCGTTCATCCACAGTCTCTAAGCCGTCACCAAGTTCGATTCCCTCAGAATGTTCCTCCTCAGCCTCAGCTTTTTTCTTGTGGATCCTGAAATAGTAGTAAGCGCCGGCTCCTGCTCCCGCAAGAATTAAGATTGCAAGAATTCCTGCCATATTGCCGTCAGGATCTTCCTCCTGGTTTTCCTCCTGTGCCGGTTCTGTTTCCTTATCCGCTTCTGTAGAATCTGTATTATTTTCTTCCAGCACGACCGAAGGCTCTGTTGTTTTTTCTGTTACTGTGCCTTCTTTCAGGAATTCCTGCAGATCGTTTTCATCGATCTGGGAGAGCATATAAACATTTTCAGAGGATGCACTCCTGTCAATCACCAGATAGAACGTATTATTATTTTTTGTCGTGATCGTCAGGAATTCTTTGCTGCCGTCCTCTGTAATATCATCCTGTACCTGAGCGGTTCCGGGCGTAGAAAAAGCAGTTCCCCCGCTTCCGTCTTCCGCCGGCGCCGGTTCTGTCTGCGGAGTCTCTTGCGATGCTTCCGTTGAAGCAGATTCCGTCTCGCTTCCCTCCACCGGCAAAACATTCTGTTCCTGTGCCGCTTCCTGTCCCTCGGGTGGAGACGCATTCGCAAAAACAGTTGTTGAAGTTCCCATGAGCATGACCGCTGTCATAACCGCAGCCATTACCCTCTTATTCCATTTCTTTATCATTGTTTTTGTCCTCTCTTTCCGTATTTGATTCCTGTCCTTCCGTCTCTTTCCCGACCTCAAAACGGACAGTTCCTCCTCTCAGTCCATCCAGAAACCGGAGGAGCTCTTCCCCCTCCAGTTTCATTCCCCGGATTGCCCGGATCATTTCATTATTCTCTTCCTCTTTCAAAGCGCTTTTGATCCCTTTCAGGTACTGCTGAAGATCGGAGATCTTCTTTTCCGTCTTCTCGATCTCTTCCATGTACCGTCTGATCTTTTTGTTCACTTTCTCACCTCCCTCCTTATGGCAGCCTTCCGTAACTAAGGAAATGTTGCTGCCAGTAACTGCTGTTGACATTGGCATATTGGACCGGATCCCCGCAATGGATCATCATTCCGTTCCCCACATAAATTCCTACATGGGATGCACCCGGTGTACTATAGGTACCCTGGAAAAAGATCAGGTCACCCGGTCTGGCTTCCGAAGGCGGGACAACCGCACACTGCCCCCTGAGCCCTTCTGCGCTCAGCCGTCCGTAATTCCAGCCGTTTCCGCAATGGTTGACCACATAGGATACAAAGCCGGAACAGTCAAACCCGGAAGGAGAATATCCTCCCCATACATAAGGAACTCCCAGATACTTTTCCGCTTCCTGGATCATCCTGGCAAATTCTTCATCCTCCAGTGCTTCCGGCGGGATCTCATAATCGATTCCTCCGGATCCTCCCGAAATAATTCCGGTATCCCAGAGATAATCGCGGTTACCCAAAGTTGTATTCAGTGCATTGTAGAGGATCAGCTGCTCCTCATTCAGATTTTCCCGGGCAACGGCATCCAGCCCCCGGTTGGAAAGCGTCACATACAGGATTTTCTTTGTACTGGTTTCCGTCACAGTAATCTCATTACTGCCGTTATCATCCGCAAGATAACACTCCCAGGTCTGGTGACCATGAGCAGAGGCTGCCGCATGATTGTCATAGTAAACGTCAAAGTCTACCCCATACCTGGCAAAAGCGCCCGTATCTTCTACGGTATATTCCACACCGTTCATTACTACTTTCGTTCCGACCGGAACAATGGGATCATAAGCATCCACAGCCAGAGTATGGTTGGCAGTCGGATAGACTCCGCTGGCCGTAGGTCCGCCCGCCCATTGCCCACAGCAGATACTGCAGCTGCAGTACCCGCTCGTTACGACCTGCCCGATGGATTCCCCTACACGGACTGTTTTAGTCTCTGTCACAGTTTCTGTCTTTAATTCCGTATTCAGGGAATACTGGGATGCGAATAAGGCTTCTATCTCATTCTCCACATCCTCATAAGTCCAGTCACCGTATTTGGCCGTAAGATAGGAAATCAGATGATATGGATTATGAGTGATCTCACTGACGTTGTATTGATACTCGTCATAACCGGGATGTTCTGACTCCATGTTATTGATCTGACTGTTCAGTACATTTTCCAGTTCCAGATAGGCGTTTTCCGCTGCATAGATATCTTCGTCCGAACTCGGGTAAGTCGTGATGCCTATTACAGAACCTCCACCCTGGACGGTAGCGCTGCAGCTGCTGAAAGCTATGGCAATCAGTAAAAAAAGAAGTCCGAAGATACCAAAGCCGATCAGCACGGCATGGTTTCTACGGATCAAATCTTTCATTACAATCTTTGCTTTTACTGTCATGTTTTCTATTCCGCCGGTGGCTGCAACTCCTCCCAGTTTCCCGGCAGAAGCGCCCAACCTGGCTGCCCTGTATGTTTCTTTGTAACGGCTTTTCTGAAAAAACCGGTTCAGAAAGGACTGTCTCTCTTTTTTCCGGGAAGCGGACGCGGCATGGCTGCCTGCATTCTCTTCTGCATGGAAATGAAATCGTTCGGCTCGCCCGGAGTCGCTTCGATATCCTCTTCGGCTCGCCCGGACATCGGAGCGCATACTTCTTTTCTGAGTTTCCTTCAGTACAGATGTTGTTCGCTCTGCAGCAAGGCCGCCGGCACGGACGCTCTCAACTGCGGGATTCTCTTCGTCTTCTTTCCTTACCTCCTCTTTTGCATAGGAGGAAGCTACTTCCGCCGCAACACCGGCCATCTTTTTTCCAATATACATCCCGGCGCCGCGGATCATACTGTTTCCCTCATCTTCAAATGAGAGCTTTCCTGCTTTTGCCTCTTCTTTCATCAGCCGGACTTTTTTCTGCTTATTCTGAATAGAAGAATTATGTCCCTCCAGGCTTTCTTCAGGTACGGATTCCTGATCACGAAGCTTTTCTGAAAACTTTTGCGCTGCTTTCGTTTTTCTCTCTTTTTTCTCCCGGAGTATTTTTTCTCCCACAGCGGAACCCTCTCCTTCAGAATGCAGTTCCTGCTCCAAACGGTTTTCCACACGGTCCCCGTCATTATCATCATTGCTGTGTCTGAGAGGAGCGTATCTCTTCTCCCTTTTCGCCGGGTGTCCCCGGCTTCTCTGGCTGATTTCCTTTACAGAACCCTCCCGAATATTTTCTTCCGTGAGGCCTTCCCTGGTCATCTTGGATACAATCTTATCCTTTGCTCTATACTCTGTCCCTGCCAGTATCTTCACCTTCTTCCTTTGTTTTTACTGTTATCTTCTCTGTCAATCTTTCGGTACTTCCCTTCCTTCAATTTCTTCCGGCTTTGTTGTCATCAAAGAGTACAGTTTCAGACTCTTGTCGAATTTGTCCTTAAAAGGAATGATCGTACTTCCATAAAAGAGAAGCCCTTCCCCTTCTCCCGAATTCGTTACATAGGACAGCTGGTATGGAGAAATATTCAGCTGTTTGGCAAGGATCTGCCGGTCCCCGGCCGCCTGGTTGAGCATCAGGATGAAATCACTGTTCTCAAAAATATTTTCAATTTCTCTGCTTGCCAGAAGATCCTTGATATTCTGGGTAATCCCTGTCGGTATTCCGCCCCACTTCCGGAAGCGCTTCCAGATCTCCACACTGTATGCCGCCGTCTGTTCCTCCTTCAGAAGCAGATGGAACTCGTCAATATAGTACCGTGTAGATTTCCTGCTGTCCCGGTTGATCGTCACCCGGTTCCAGACCTGATCCTGAACAACGAGCATACCCAGCTTCCTTAGCTGTTTTCCGAGTTCCTTGATATCAAAACAGACGATCCGGTTATTCAGCTCTACGTTGGTCCTGTGATTAAATACATTCAGGGAACCGTTCACATAGATCTCCAATGCTGTTGCGATCCGCTGCGCCTGGGGCTCTTTCTGGGCTCTCAGGCAATCGTACAGATCCCCCAGCACCGGCATGTTTTCCGGGATGGGATCAGAAAAATACTTCTGATATACAAGCGGCAGACACCGGTCGATCACGGATTTTTCCTCTGCCTCAATGCCGTTCCTGCTCCCCATGACCAATTCACAGAGAGACAGGATGAAATCTGATTTAACACCCAGCGGGTTATCATCATCGGAATAATCCATGTTAATATCCATCGGATTGATGTAATCCTTACTGGTGGGCGAAATGTGGATCACCTGCCCTCCCAGGGCATGGACAAGGGGATAGTATTCTCCTTCCGGATCTCCGATGATGATGTCATCCTGCGTCACACAAAAGGCATTTGTGATCTCCCGCTTGGCAGCAAAGGATTTTCCTGAACCGGGTGTACCGAGGATCAGGCCGTTTGGATTTTTTAATTTTTTCCGGTCTACCATGATCATGTTATTTGAAAGGGCATTCAATCCGTAATACAACGATTCTCCCTCCATGAACAGTTCCTGCGTGGTAAACGGTACAAAAATAGCGGTGCTGGTTGTTGTCAGCGCCCGCTTGATCGGGATATGGTTCACGCCAAGAGGGATGCTGCTCATCAGTCCTTCCTCCTGCTGGTAATCTAATCTCCGGAGCATGCAGTTATATTTCTGTGCAATCCCGGCTGTCTGCAGGATCGCATTATCCAGTTCCTGTTTTGTCCGTGCAGTGTTTAAAAAAAGAACCGTCACAAGGAACATTCTCTCATTTCTTGACTGCAGATCCTCCAGCAATCTCTTGGCTTCCCCTCCGTAGGTATTCAGATCAGAGGGGATGATATCCATATCGTATCCGGACCTTACCGCTTTTTTTTGCTCCTCAATCTTCATCCGGTTGATATCCGTCACCTTGCTTTTCACGAGCTTGATCGCTTTGAGCTGATCCACAGACTGGACATGAAGATTGACGATCAGGTTCTTATCCATATCCAGAAATTCCGCCAGCATCTTGTCCGTCAGCTCCGGCGCCAGGATCTGAAGAAACGAGACCGCCCCCAGCGTGTTCCCCATCTGGAATGTTTTTCCGTCCTTAAACACAAAACTGGTTGGTGCTACATAATCCTTCGTAGTCAGCCCCGTCCGGAGCATAGAATCATAATCAAAACGAAAATCGGAAGTCTCTTCCGGATTAAAAATCTCATACAGGATCTGCAGGCGCTCCGTCCCGTTTAGTGAGACAGCCGGCACTCCCAGGATCTTAAAATTATTCAGGATGTCAGACTCGATCCTCTCCAGTTTCGGCTTTGCCTCCCGGATACTGTCCGCCTCAATGGAAAAGGTGATATATTTTGATTTCACCAGCCCATTATTTCCTTTTGCAAGCTGACGTTTAAGCATCTGTGCGTATTCCATTCTTATCTCATCGAAATCATCATTTGCCGGTCGTATCCGTACCACCTTTTCAAATTCCTTCATGCTGCTCTTATGATTGATAAAACTGAGCTGAAAATGAATGCTGCTGTCAAAATAATTCAAAAAATCACACCAGTTCTCAAAAATGGCATTTTTATCCTCATTCTGTGCCAGCTGATAGTTGATATCCGAAAACCGGATCGTCTTGGAATAATATTTATCCTTCACTCTGCAGATCCCATCCCTCGACATTTCTTTATAGGCAATAGTCTTCTGCGCGGACAGCCTCTTTTCATCTTTTTTGTGGGAAGGCTTTTCCGTCTTCTTCTCCTGCTTTTTAGACTTTTGTTTCTTTTGTTTTCTGGGCTCTTTTACCACTTCTCTTTTTTCCCTGCGTTTTCTTCTCTTCTCGAGGCGCCTTCTTCTAATCTTTTTTCCTGCCAATCGGCATCACCCCTTCCTTTTTTGATTTCACGACAGGATCTCTTTCTTTTGAAAAGATCTCCATCTCATACAAGTTTTCCGTTTCATATTTTCTGATCGGGGGCCTCAGCCACCGAACCCGGATCACATGCAGCAGAACGTCTTCCAGATGCATCCCATCCTTTTCATACATTGCAAATAAGAATGCCGGAAGCATCAGCAATACCATAACAGTAGCTGCATTGCTGTTTCCCAGAACACCCCGTGTCAGAAAATAAAAGGGGATCCCGACAGCGGCTCCGATACCGATACAGATCAGCTGCCGTTTTGTCAGGTTAAACGCTACTTTATTTTTTACCTTGCTTAAATCCTTTGGAATCGTGACATATGCCATTCTCCATTACCTCCTTCAGGTTTGTTTTAGTGGGCATTAAAAATTGATTTACTAAGCGCTCCTGTCTTAAATAAACTGAAGCAGAGCACAACTGTATAAGCCATCACTCCTAATAAGGATGAACTCAGATTATCCGAATACTGGATGCCTGCCACCAGTACAGAATAAATGGCCACGCATACCATCATCAGGAATGCCTGGAACGCCAGGGCAAAAAGCCCTCTGAAATAATTGGTCCCTATCTGCCCCCACTCCCGATTGGTCATGGTTGCAAATGGGATCGGTGCGATTGAAGTATATAGGTAAATCTCTATCATACGTCCGTACAGAATAACTGTGATCAGGACACTCATAATCTTCATTCCCATACTTAAAAGCATTGTCTCCAGCACCAGTACGACCAGTTCTCCGATCTCCATGGATTCCAGAGTCGCATCCAGATCTGTCAGGGCAGAAGTAATATCAATAGATGTACTTCCGCTGATCAGACCGGACGCCGAATTGACCACATGCTGGCCGACATCAAAGACGGCCATTGTAATGGTAAACGTATTGCTGACCAGATAGACCGCGATCCACATCTTTACAAAATATTTGAAGAACATCCATGTATCTATGTCATGCATATTGTTTTTTTCTGTGATCATCGAAATCAGCTCGTAACAGAGAACCAGAGTAATGATGATCCCTGCGATCGGCAGGATCACAGAATCTGACAGGTTCTCGATCATACTGAAAATACTGCTGTTCCAACCCTGAGGGGTTTGTCCAACCTGGCCTGCTATCTCTCCCGTTTTTTCATTTACATCGGTAAACATCTGATCCAGGTTGGAATGGATAACCCCTGACAAAAGTTCCCTCATCCACTCTTCAATCGCATCAAAAATCTGATCGAACATGGATTTCTACTCCTTCCTTTAAAATAAGCTGCTCAGAAGCGGGATCAGCTGTGTTCCGATCAGGATGACACCACCGCCACTCATCAGCTGTTTAATTCCCTGTGATTTTGCGCCCGGATTATCATTTCCGTAACCTTCCATCAGGTTAATCACACCCCAGACTCCAAGGCCTGCTCCGATTGCAACTACCAAAGTCTGAAGGATATTCACTGCACTCGTAAAAAAGCTCATTTCTGCATTGATAAAAGCACTTTTTCTGCCGGCCTGTCAGTGCTTTTGTCTCTCCTTTCCTCCGTATTCAGGCCATTGATTGGTTTCTCTTCCGATAAGCCGGAGGGCTTCTCGCCTGTATCTTCATCAATACCTCCATTTAAAAAACCGCTCTTTTTGAACGGTCTCAATGCTGCTTTTTAAATTTGCTTATTCTTTTGTTTTTTCCGGGACAACATCCTGCAAGAGATAGGACATATGCGTGGCAAGTTCCGCCATTTCATCCGCATATAAAAATGTACTGAGCATGACAGTATCATGCGCATATTTATCATCGCACCGGGAGCGCATCTTCCGGATCAATTCCCGAAATGATTCCGCACATTCTTTGATCATGATCCCGGATGCCAGATCTTCCAAATGATTGATGTACGGAGCATAATCACTGTACACAGAACCAAAATTAAAGATAAACAGGCTTCCATACCTTCCCGACCTGTTTTTTGCTTCAATCCACACTGCTGTATTCCTCCTTTTCTGCCACCTCAGCCTCTTCCGGCGACACGTCATATTCGTATAGTTCAAACTCCTGATCCTGAGGCAGGATCAGTTTATGCTCAAGATAATTTTCCACATGGAACTCATTCTTTTTATTAAAGTCGGACAGCTCCTTGTAACGCTTGTGCCTTGTGATATCATATTTATCACTGTAAAACGGCCTTACGCCCCTCAGCTGCAGGATACACTTGTTGCCGTCCATCACAGCCAGTTCATCCCGAGTCATCAATTCTTTTCCGGTCTTCTGATAATTCAGTCCATAGGACGGGCTCTGCCCCCTGGTGTCTGATGTGTTATACAGATCGATCGTTTCTTTGCCCAGAGTCTCTGAAATTTCTTTCAGGGTAGAACTTTCTTTACCTCCGAGAAACAACATGGTATCGCAGTTGCCGAGGATCGTCTCGGCAGCATCTTTATAAATCATTTTCAGCTGCGACTGTGACTGCAGGATGATAGAGGCGGAAATCTCCCTGCTTCGGATCGTAGCAATCAGCTTGTCAAATTTCGGGATCTGTCCGATATTACTGAACTCATCCAGCAGAAGCCGGACATGGTAGGGAAGCCTGCCTCCGTATACATCATCCGCCTTATCACAAAGCAGATTGAAAAGCTGCGTATACATGATCGCAACGATAAAATTAAAGGTGTCATCCGTGTCAGAAATAATAACAAACATAGCTGTCTTTCTGTCTCCCAGCTTGTCCAGTTCCAGTTCATCATAACTGGTAAGTTCCCGCAGCTCTGCAATGTCAAACGGAGCTAACCTGGCGCCGCAGGAGATCAGGATAGACTTCGCTGTTTTTCCTGCCGCCAGCTTATATTTCCGGTACTGTCTGACGGCAAAATGCTCCGGATTTTCTGCTTCCAGTTCCTCAAACAATTCGTCCACCGCATTTTTAAAATCTTCATCCTCTTCCCGCGTCTCACTGGCGTTGATAAATTCCAGAAGAGTAGAAAAATTCTGTTCTTCTTCCGGAGCTTCATACCAGATATATCCGATCAGAGCTGTATACAAAAGCCTCTCGGCTTTTACCCAGAAATCCTCCGTAGCTTTTTCCCCTTCCCCCTTGGTATTGGCGATGATCGTATTCACCAGCTTCAGGATATCCTTCTCCGAACGGATATAATGGAAGGGGTTATAATGCATGGATTTGCTGAAATTGATGGTGTTCAGCACCTTGATCTGATATCCGTGGTTCACCAGCATCCGGCCGCATTCCACAATGATCGTGCCTTTCGGATCCGTCACAACGTAGGAAACATGGTCCGTCATCTGCATCAGCTGCGGTTTCACATAGAACCGGGTTTTTCCTGATCCGGAACCTCCGATCACGATCACATTCTTATTCCTGGCATACTTTGGAAGCTTTGGACGGCTGTTCATCGTCAACCCTTCCGTCTGTGTCAGGATGATATTGTTTTCAAAAACCGGATCCAAAAACGGTTCGATATCCTTCGCCGTTCCCCACCTGGCAGATCCGTATTCTTCTCCCTGCCGGAATTTCTTTGCATTTTTTCCCCGATACACAACGATCAATTTTAAAATGACCGCTGCGATTGCTCCTGCCAGCAGATCATATAAATGAAGGCTGGGAAGCCAGGAAGAAAAAGCCAGTTTAAAATTAGAAAGCATCACGCCCATACGCACGATCCAGCTATCTCCCATACAATGCCGGAAAAGCCACGCTCCCTTATCCACGATATAAAAGCAGATCAGATAAGGAAAATTCAAAAGGAGCAGTTTCTTTATCTGTATGTTATTCATCGCTCCTGTCCTCTGTCTTTCTGCCTGGTCTTTACACGTTCCCGGTGCTTTGCTGTCCTCTGGATCGCTTTCTGAAGCTTTTTCCTGATGGAAGGCTTTCTTGATTTCTTCATCGCAACCCCGGCATATTCCCGGAAGGCTACGGTCATCACATCTACATCCCTTGCACGGAAAAACACCATGTATTTGGGTGGAGAAACGCTGTTATCCCTTTTCAGGCTGTAATCAATCCCGTATTTTCTCGCCACACGGTCAAAAGAGCCGATGTTCTGATCCGTAATCAGGATATTGGAAAGCTTGGCCCCCTTTGACATCAGCTGTTTCATGGTCTGTTTTCCATGGGGCATCCGTTTCTGCTGGCGTTTCTGCTCTTTTACTCTTCCTTTCTCCTGGGCCCGTCCTCTTTTTGCAGCCTGCCGGATCTGTACTTTATTCTGCTTTGCCCGATCTCTGTCGTTCAAAAATTTCCGCAGAACTGCTTTGAGCACTCCTGCCGTCATCCTCGTACACTGGACGCACAGGCTGATCGTTTTCTCATTTACTTCATCCTGCAAATTTTCACCTCTCTTTCCGGGGACTCATTTCCCGATATAAAACTGCTATGCAGTATCCGATACACGGCATATGTTTTCCGTAGGGGCAGCCTTTGCAGCTCCCCGGTTCATGGGGCTTATCCTTCTTTTTTGTTTCTTTTTCCAGATAGTGGCATTTTTCTTCTCTGCACCCTCCTTTTTCCCACCAGAAACAATATCTGCAGGACCATGGCTTGTCCTTTTGATATTTCTGCCCCGGAATTGCCGCTTTCGGATCGATCACTAATTTCTTATTATCCATAATCCTGTTTCCTTTTTCTGTTGCAAAAAGGCGCCCACATTTTTCAGTGAACGCCCATTTCCTAATTTCTTATTTCTTTTTTCTTCTTAAAATAACTGCCGTGACAGATCCGCAAAGTCCCAGACCAAGCAATGCAGACCATAACAGAATGTTTGTATGATCTCCGGTCTGCGGGGCATCCACAGATGTGATGTCCTGAGGCGTCTCCGGCGTTTCTTCCGGCTCTGCCTCATCTTTCATGGTAACTTTCTGGATCTCACCGGTATCTTTTACTTCAAACTCTACATCCTCCGCAACCAAATAGCCCTCTGGAGCAGATTCTTCATGAAGTGTGTACTTTCCGATCGGCAGCATATCGATATAATGCGGCTCATCCGTGGAAGTCCAGCTCTCTACGACCTCCCCATTCTCGTCCAGGATGGTCAGCTTCGCTCCCGGCAGTTCCTCTCCGGCAATATCCGTCTTAGAGATTTCCACCTTCGTCACATCATCTTTCATCTCGATCTTCTGGACTTCTGCGGTATCCTCCACGGTAAACCGGATACTCTCCGCTGTCACATATCCCGGAGCCGGAAGAAGCTCCGTCATGGTATAGGTCTGGCCGACAACCATCTCTTTGATGATATGCGGCTCTTTGCCGGACACCCATTCATCCACAACTTCGCCATTTTCATCCGTTACCGTCAGCTTCGCTCCCTCGATTTCTTCCCCGGTAGTCAGAGAAGTTTTCGTAAATTCAAAGACTGTCGGTTCATCCTCAAAGGTAAATTCGTAAGAAACTGTCGCTTTATCAGAAGATTCTGCTGTAAAGGTAAACTCCTGCGCCTCGTCTGTGGTGGCAAATCCCGGCGCCGGTGAAGTCTCTTTCACTGTATAGGAAAATCCGATCGACAGATCCGCCTCAAAGACCAGCTTTCCATCCTCACCGGTTGCCTTTTCCTCGATCACGGTTCCCGCTTCCAGGATCACATCCCCGTCCTTATTGGTAATGTCCTCTTTTGCGGAAAGGGCAAATACAGCACCTTCCAGTACTCGGTCAGTATCCTTTTCTTTCTTCAGGACGGATACTTCCACTTTCTGGCGGTTATTCTGCCAGTCTCCGGACCAAGTAACTTCCGCCGTATCCTGATCCACATAGGTCAGGTCAATCTTCCGGATCTCTCCGTCCAGCACATAGCCTTCCGCAGTCTCCTTTTCTTTCACATAGTATTTTCCAAGTGGAAGGTCTGACAGCTTCGCAATCCCTGCCTCATCTGTGGTGATCGTGGCGATCAGCTCATCCTTTTTGTAGTAATCCTCACTCTCGCCGTCTGCCGCCTGAATGTCCTCCAGAGCGTATACCTCAAAGGTTACGTCTTTTAATGCGCCGGTAATATACTCAAAGAGATGGCTGATCCAGCCGCCAATGGTATCGGCAAGCGTCACATCTTCCAGGAACTCACCTTTCTTATTGATGATCAACGTCCCTGTCGGCACATCATCTTTCATTTCCACTTTCTGGATCTGGGCAGTATCTTTCACGGTAAATGTAATTTCTTCTGTTTTCAGATACCCATAGGGTGCCAGCTCTTCCTGCAGCGTGTAAGTCTCGCCTACAGTCAGCCGTTCAATCAGATGTTCCTCTCCTTTTACGGAAGTCCAACTGTCTACGATATTCCCGTCTTTATCCAGGACTGTCAGTTTTGCGCCCTCCAGCTCCACGCCGGTTGTGAGATCTGTCTTTTTCACGGAAATCTTAGTCGGTTCATTCTCATATTCAGAGGACAGTTCCACCACAGGGATCTCCTGCCCCTGGTATTCTGCGGTCACTTCCACCACTTTATCGGAAGAAACATATCCGTCCGGAGCCGCTTCTTCTTTGATGTAGTATCGTCCAAACGGCAGGTCATTCACAAATACGGCTTTCCCGTTTTCATCAGACAATGCCTTGCCAATCAGCGTGTCCGCTTTCACAATCACTTCGCCGTGTGCCAGAATATCCTCTTTGGCATACAGCCCAAAGACTGCGCCTTCCACAGTCGCCTGCGTTTCCGCATCCTTTTTCACCACGGATACTTCCACTTTCTGTCGTTCATTCCGGAAAACCGCTTCCTGTTCAATCACAGGCGTATTCTGGTCTTTGTAGGTAAAAGTCACCGTCTGGGCTTCCCCATTCAGCACAAAACCTTCCGGTGCGGTCACTTCCACGATCTTATAACTTCCAAGAGGAAGGTCTGAAAGAAACGCCTCCCCGTTTTCATCCGTAGTCACCGTTCCTACCAGTTCGCCGGAAGCATATTCTAAGATACGGTTCCCTTCGGCGTCCTTCTGGAAATCAGCGGTATAAATATCTTCCGCAGCATATACATCAAAGACTGCGCCTTCCAGGTTTTCCACCTCATAGACAAAATCCTTGCTGAAACCGTCCAGCACTTCGCCCTGTTTTACGATCTTTAAGTTTCCTTTCACCGGATGGTTCTCATAAACCACTTCGATTACCACATCCCCGGACACTGGATCAATCTGGTAAGCGGTATCGGAATCCACGGCAATCTCATAGTAATTCTCATTCAGCGTATATCCGTAAGGCGCTGTGACTTCCTCAATCCGGTAATGCCCGATTTTCAGGTTCTGCGGCAGGATCAGATAGCCTTCCTCGTCCGTAAAGAAAGAGGTATGAACTTCCGTTGTCGGATAAGTTGTCACCTGCTCTACATATTTTTTATTATCAAGGTCATAGATCCGGAACTCTGTGTCTTTCTGAAGCACCGGCTTTTTCGTCTCGTCATCCTGTTTGATGATTTTCAGCTTCGCTTCAAATTCTTCATCCAGAAGCACCCGCCATATCTGGGGCGTATTCGGATTATGCTCTGTGATCCGCACGATAAAGTCATCCACCGGCTTATAATTATGGGGCGTGGTCGTTTCCCGGACAAGGTATGTACCATAAGGAAGGGCAATGCTGCAGGCATGTCCTTTCTCATCCGTAAACATCTCTGTCGCTCCATTCTCCCCGATCACCACCGGTTCTGCGGAATCAAAATCATAGCTGCCATCTTCTTTTACTGTCAAATCTGAAAACAGATAGGCTGTAAATCCGGCACCGGAAAGCAGGTCAGCGTCCGTCTCCCCGTTATTGGCTGCCTTGATGATCTCAAAGGGCTGCTTCTTTACCTGCTCCGGAGAAATGCACTCACGCTCCACGGTAGCGGTCAGATCACCCTCATAGCTGCACACCAGGTCATGTTCACTTTCATCAGCCAGATACCCCACAGGAGGCGTGATTTCTTTTACAAAATACTCCCCAAGATAAAGGTTCTCCACAGACGCTTCTCCGTTTTCATCTGTGGTCAGCGTTGCTACTCTGTCACCGGCATGATAGATCACTCCGGTTGCCCCGTCCGGATGCACAATATCCTCACGGGCATACAGGCCATACACTGCATTTTCCAGTACAGCGTCTCCCTGCGGAACTGCCTGGTTCGTCTCAGCGTCTTTTTTCTGCAGCCGGATCACTGCATTGACTCGTTCATTGGTAAAGGTATGGGTAAATGTCACTTTCTCTTCACTATCGTTGGTATAAGAGAAGGTAAAGGAATATACATCTGCCTGGTTCCTCACATATCCTTCCGGAGCCTGGATTTCTTTCACATCATAAGAAAATCCAATCGGCAGGTCTGCCGTAAATACAGCCTTTCCATCCTCTCCAGTCACCGCTTTCTCAATCAGCGTTCCCTTAGATACCACAACACTTCCATCTGCATTTTTAATATCGCTTCCCGCATACAGGCCAAACACGCCGCCATCCAGAGGATTTAAGGTGTCCTTGTCCTTTTTCAGCACGGAAACTTCCGCTTTCTGCCGGTCATTGACAAAGGTACTCTCGCTGAATACCGTCTCCACGTTCTGTCCGGCATAGGACAGCGTGACTGTCTTTTCCTCCCCGGCATTATAAAAATTCTCCGGAGCCTGCACTTCTTTGATGGTGTAAGTCCCAAGATGGAGATTTTTCAGCACGGTTGCTCCGTTGGAATCTGTGGTCAGGTTTGCCTTTACTAAATCGCCTTTACTGTAGACTTTCGCACCGTAAGCTGTCACAATATCTGCCCCGGCATATACGTTATAGACAGCTCCCTCCTGCCTGCGGTCCTCATACCGGAATACCACGCCGTTCTCAGACACGTCTGCGCCGGTCAATACCTGCCCTTCCTTATAGATCGTAAGTTCTCCCATCTGCTCCTGATCCGGAACGGTAACAGAAGTTGTCTCATTCGCTACAAGGTTTACATTATAAGCAGAAGTATTGATCCGATAGCCTGATGGAGCCGTAATCTCTTTCAGATACACAGTATCCTGTGTTTTTACAATTTCAGCTACGGCAGATCCGTTCTGATCGGTTGCCGGCATTTCCGTGATCAGTTTTGTACATTCTTTATCACTATAGATCCCGAATATCGCTCCAGTTAATTTTGCATTCGCATGGTTGGAATCCACCTTGATTACCTCCACTTTTGCCAGTTCCAGCCACTTCACGGAAAAGTCCACATACTTTTCATCTTCAACACCCTCGCCAAAGACCAGCGCCAGATCCTGTGTCCCGCTTCCTGTGGTAATCTTATAAGCGGAATAATCTTTCGTGATACTGCCCTGCATCTTCGCTGACCAGGAGCCGGACACATCCTTTGTCTGTGTCAGCGGAGCGGTCAGATAAAACCGTGTGCCGCCGGAAATCGTCACATCTGCACCTGCAGAACTTGTTTTTCCCGTACTGACATTATGCAGTTTTACTCCATCCGGCAGATCCAGGGTAATTGTCTGCTGACTTGCCGCATGGAATGTAACCTCTTCTGTCCTCTGCTGTTTTCCGTCTACATAGGCGGTCACATTAGCATTGGAGAAGGACATTTCCACATCCGGTATATCAGGCTGGCTGACCGCATAATGATACAGTTCCATTGCCAGGGATTCACCAGTACTGTTTGTTCCATAAAACGCATCACTGCTTCCGTTGGCATAGGATGCCGCAAGGTGTGTCACAATAAATCTCTTTCCCGCAGAAAAATCCGTATGATAATGGTTAAAGAAATAAGCTGATCCTGAGGCTTCTGTTCCGTAATAGCACACCTTTGCCAGTTCCCGGTTTCCTTCCAGTTTTGTGATCTGGTAAGTTCCGCTCCCCGGATCGGGCTTCGATGGCTGAATACAATATGCAGTAGCTGTCACATTCCCGAATTTTACGGTAAACGGAGCAGTCACATAGGAACCAAGGCCGTAATCCGCATAATAGTAATAACTGCCCTGGGTAATCGTTACGGATTGAGATGCCCTGGCAGCTTTAGCAGCCGGAGCCTGTGCGGTAAAGCTGATACTTTCCCCCCGTTCCATTTCCTGAAGATTGATCCCCTGTTCTTCCGCCTGCAGGAGGGCTTCCCCAAGTGTCATGCCGGTTTCATCATCTACGGTTTTCTGGCCTTCCGCACTTTCTAACGCTTTATCGAAAGCCTCCTCCGAAAGCATTTCTTCCTTATCAGGCATATCCTGTTCTTCTGTCCGTCCAGTTCCTTCAGAAACCGATATAGATGAATCTTCTTCACTATCAGATGTTTCTGATCCTCCATCACCTGAATCTTCATCAGAAGAGCCATCTGAATTGACTGTGCTTTTTGCCTCTGTCTTAGCATCTTTCACACTGATATTTCTACTGATCTGATAGGCCGGATGTCCGGTCATCAGAGGCTCCACATAATAGGCAGCCTGATAGGTATCTTCATGATCGGTTGTAAATGGATCCCCCTTTTCGTTCTGCGCATCATGGAATGTTACTTTTACCTTGCTGTCATCCGGGATTTCAATACCGGAAAAATCAGAAACAATGTCATAAGAACTTCCAATCGTAATATCAATGTCCTTCGCCGTTACAACTTCATCCGGATCCAGCTGGTCTTTAACCTCTTCATAATAGGGGATCTTCTCATCTGTCGGAACTTCAGCATACGCAACAGCGGGAGAAAACACCGTAGATAAAAAGGAGACCATTGCAAGACATCCGGATATCAGTTTCATTGTTTTTCCTCTTTTCATCTTCTTAAATCCTTTCTGAATCTTTGCTATGATAGTAACTTTTTTATTTCTTTGAGTAGCTTTATATTTTTATCGTGCCTTTTCTCCTCCTTTCTTCAGACTTGCACTGCCTGGGACAGTCGGCTTTTCTTCAAGCCGGGATAACAGTACAAAAATATGGCGGTATCTATTCCATCGGAAACAAACACCGCCACACTGTTTCTACTGTCATCATTTTTATGAATCAGACATTATTATTGATTTAAGATATGAGCATTTCCTGTTTTCTTTCCCAGATCCGTTCCTGTCCCGGTTTTCATTGTTTCCGGAACGTTTTCTCTGAAGAGATACGCAAGAATGCACATTCAGATCAGATATCACTCTGGGCAGGGTATTCACTTTTCAAGGTGCCTGAGAGCTTTTAACCCTCTCACCTTTCAGAAGTGCCCTATACCCTTTTACAAGGTGAATCTGAATTTTTTAATTATTTTTTTCCTGCATTGCATATGTAGATAATATTTTTAACACCCGTCTAATCATATCTGAAACATTTTGCTGCGATACACCGAAGTACTCTGCAATATCCTGCTGTCTCCACTGTTCAAAATAAAAAAGATAAATGATCTCTCTTTGACGTTCATTGAGTTTTTCCAGCATTCTTTTGATAAGATCATCCTTAACCAGACTTTCCAGAATACCTTCTTCATCGCTTTCTATTTCACTGCCTTCCTCCACCATGCGATCATACGAACATACTTTATGATTAGATTTAATTCTGTCCTGATTTCGCTCCAGACGATCCTCAGCTTCCATGATCAAACGGACATACCAGTTTTCATTATCAAAAAATGAAGCCTCATATACTTGGAAGGCATCCTTCACAGACTCATAACCATAGGTTCCACAATCTTCAATAGAAAAAACCGTATAATGCCTCCCTGCCCTGTAAAGAACAAAACCATTCGCAAAGACGCTAATTGTAGTGTCTCTTGTAAGAGCTTCCTTTACAATCACTTCCGCTCCAGACTCTAATAATTGTTTCGCTGTCGGAACCCTGTCTTCAGCTTCTGTTACAGTTACCATTCCTCTTAATTCTTTTAATGTCAGCATATAGACCACCTTTCTGCCTTGCGGCTGCGGGTGATCCCGAGGACACTTTTATTTCCAGTTTTTAATTTCAGGCACTACAATAAGCCCTGGACTCACCCGTTTTTTTTGAACGGGAGCCCAAGGCTCCGGATTTTATCCCTCTACTTATTCAAATTGGAGCCATCTCTTTTACAATGCAGTAAACTGCTTTTTCACAAAAAAAATCCCGGCAAAACAAATACAGCTTTTCAGATACAGAAGTTTTCAACTCCTGCTCTGCAAGCGTAAATGTTTTGCCGGGCTCTTAGTGATTCCAGTCAGGTTCAGCTCCTTGACAAACTCTTGATATCCGACGCAGTCTTGATGGTTCCGGCCAAATTCACTGCCCGATCAGATTTCTCATCCTATTTGATATTTCTTTCCGGATCCGGATCTGATACTCTGCGCATAAACCCGCATCCTGGCTTTCAGCTGTTCGTCCCTGATGATCATAGGGCGAACAGATACGATATCATCTTTTACCAATACTTCCAATGTGCTCTTACATTTTTTACAATCCACCTCCGAATCACTCTGCGAGCTTTTCTCCAGAAAAGCGCCGCACACAGGGCAGTGAACATGCCATTTATAATAATCTGTTCCCATAGGTTCCTCCTTTAAGCAATAATTAATATTTCTCTTTATTACTCAACGGATCAAAGGGAAATCAAATCCGCCTGATGAGCCTCATGCCGCCCATTCCGAATAGCGCCAAAGCTGCGCGGACGGACACGATATCACAATTACAGATTTGCTTTGTAAATCTGCTGCAGTCACAAAATATCTCTTCCGGTTCCCACTCACCGGTAAGCCTGTTTTGTCCCTGCATTTTTTAACATGGTGTCTCTAATATTTCAAAACAGTCTCCGGACAGGTCATAGAGATCCCGGATCTTTATTTCCGAATCTCCGATCCACAGACAAGTCATTGGAGCATAGGACTCAATTACCCCATCTGCCGTATGGTACTGCCCCATTCCCGGATATTTCCTGCTTTCCTGATAATACTCTGCCCGGACCTTTATCCCCGGCCTTAGTATCTTCAGTTTCATATCCAGTTCATTTTGTTTTTCTTCCGGTAAAATTCTTTTTGGTTCATAAATGGCCTCCTTCTCTCTTACAGTTTCTTCGAATCCTTTTAATGCCGCAAAAGGCGCAAACTGCTTTGCTCTGCGTTCCACAGCCATCGGATACCTTTTTGATACAGGTCTGGATAAATATAAAATCTTCTGATATGCCGCCGTCATATGATCATCTCCCTTATGCCCTGTGGCCGCCAATCTGATTATTTCGTTCCCTGTATGTAGAGCAGTCTAAAAGATTTGCCCCGCGCATGATCGCATTTTTCCCATATCGTTTCTTCACCTCCAGCACTGCTCTCTGCAGATTTTTTTCTTTTTCCTGTGAATACGGATCCGAAAACAGATCATACTGGACATAGCTTTCCGGAACAACTTTATTCGCACAGATTTCAATCCTGCGGATTCCGGTATGTGGATCCGTAATCTTCCAATACAGGCCTTCTACCGCCTGTATGATCCTCCGGGAACTGTTCGTAGCTTCCGAAAACTTTGCTGTTCCTCTGGATGGTTCCTGTCCATATCGATGGTCGTATGCGATCCAGAGCGTCACAGAATTTGTGACCAACCCCTTCTCCACCAGATCCAGGACAAGTACATCCGTCATTTCTTTCACGATGACAACCGCCTCCTCATAACTATAATTTCTCATCAGAACCTGTCCGTTAGACAGACTGTGTTCCTCCGTATGATAGTTCTTGATATCTCTCATCCTGCAGGATTCATACCCCCAGGCATGATCGATCAGCAGTTCTGCATCGATACCGAAAATCTTAAAGAGGAGATCTTCTGACGTAATTGAAGCAAGAGCAATATCACCCATCGTATGGATCCCATAGCCGGAAAGTTTTTTCTCGGTTTTCGATCCGATCATCCAGAAATCTCTGAGCGGCTGATGATCCCACAGCTTTTCCCTGTAAGAAATTTCATCCAGAATACCGATGTGATCTTCCACATGTTTTGCGACAATATCCATAGCAATCTTAGCCAGATAAAGGTTGGTTCCCACTCCGGCGGTAGCGGTAATACCGGTTTTCTCCATGACAGCACTCATCAGTCTCACCGCCATCTCTTTTGGAGTTACCTGATAAAGGCTGAGATATTCCGACACATCGATAAAACATTCATCTACGCTGTAAATATGAATATCTTCCCTGGATACATACCTGAGATAAATACTGTAAATTCTTGCAGAATATTCCAGGTAAAGCTGCATTCTCGGCATTGCTGTAATATACTCAATGTTTTCCGGAATTTCATGGATCCTGCATCGGTTTTTTACTCCCAGCCTCTTCATTGCAGGTGTGATTGCCAGGCAAAGGGTAGATTTTGACCTTGTAGGATCTGCCACTACCAGGTTCGTCTGAAATGGATCCAGATTCCTTTCCACACACTCCACAGATGCGTAAAATGATTTCAGATCAATACAGATATAATATTTCTGCCTCTCCATACAATCACTTCCTTTCCGCCTTATATTGCCGGTCAACGCTTCGCTCTCCATATTCAAAAGAAACTGTTTTGCCTTTTTATCAGGCAATCTCCTTGTTTTTATTGACAAAACAGGAAATATGCTTTATATTATAGGCAAGTTCTTGCCGTTTCTTTATGTCTCACATTATAGGCAATCAGTAACCTGTTGTCAAGAGGCAAGATGAATAATCGGAAGTTGGTTTCCTCTTTCAGGAGGGAAAATCACTTTTCTATACGGGGAATAATGACTTAGAAAAGAGGTATTAACTATGACGTTTGGAGAAAAAATCAAAAATCTGAGAAAGTCAAAACATATGAACCAGACACAGCTGGCAAACGCGATCGGTGTCTCACTGAGAACCATCCGCGGATGGGAGATTGAAGGTCGTTATCCGAAACAGCATGATCTCTATCAGAAACTGGCGGATACCTTAGGGTGTGATGTTTCCTATCTGATGACAGAGGAAGAGTCTTTCATTACAGAAGCCTCGGAACAATATGGTTCAAGAGGCGCAAAACAGGCTCAGCAGATCATCGAACAGGCAGCGGCCATGTTCGCCGGCGGAGAATTGAGTGATGAAGATAAAACTGCATTCATGGATGAAATCCAGATGCTCTACCTGGACTCAAAGAAACGTGCAAAGAAATTCACCCCGAAAAAATATCTTCAAAATGAAAATGAAAATGAAAATCCAAACTAAGTCCGTTTTTTTGGACACCTATTCATCTATAATGATAAATTGGGGTGATTGATTTGAGCAATGATTACATATACAGGAAAGTCGAATCTCTTGTCAGAAAGTTTCATACAAGAGATCCGATCAAAATTTTAGAAGCGCTCCACGTTGTAGTGGGAGAGAGCTCTTCTTACAATAAGCTGAAAGGCTACTGCTTTATGAGCTGTCAGACGATCTATGTAATGTTCAGCAGTTTCCTCTCCGAAGAAGAGAAACGGATTGTTGCGGCCCATGAACTTGGACATATTGCCCTGCACCGGGACCAGCTGAAAATGGCACCTATGTCTGATAACCGTATTTACAATATGATCAATGAAACAGAATATCAGGCGAACCTCTTTGCTGCGGATCTGTTGATTGAAGATGAAGCAGTGGAACAGCTCTCAAAGAATGAAGATCTGGATTACTTCAGTTTCTGCAGCTCTCTTTATGCGACTCCGGAACTGATGAGTTTCAAGCTGTACAGCCTTATGAAAAGAGGGCAAAAATATAATATGCCAATGGATATCAACAGTGGTTTTCTGGCGAAATAAAATCGGCACGTTCTCGAATGAACGTGCCACTGTATCTATAATTGTATTATTTCTTATCGCTGTTATTATTTTACAATATTCCAAAATAATAGAGCACAGCTGCAATTCCCGCCGCAACAGCAAAACCAAGCACTGCAAACAACACCGCCAGGAACCATCTTTGATAGGGCCTTTTGCCCTCTTCACGGAGCTTTTCTATTTCGTCCAGATGTTTTCCTTCCATAAACATCTTAATTTCCTTATACGTTCCAAGATCATGCGCTTTCTTCTCTTTCTCAATCTTATGAGCAACCCACATAGTCACTCCGTAAATACAGATCCAGATTCCAATTCCGACTGGCCACAAAAGAAAAAACAGCGGCACTGCAGATACAAAAGCAATGATAAGTAATATCGTATAAATCCAACCATATTGCTTCAGCTTTCTAATGTCCTCGTTTTTAATCATTTCTTCCATTTTTTCCATATCTCCTTTTACCAGAATATCCAGAGAAATTCCGAAAAGAGAACTGAGCAGAAGCAGGCTGTTAATATCCGGATAATTTTTATCATTCTCCCAGTTGGATACCGTCTGCCTTGTGACAAAAACGTGATTAGCGAGTTCCTCCTGTGACATATTCAGTTTCTGACGATACTTTCTAATCTGTCTTCCGATTTCCATTTTCGTTTCCTCCTGAGGTTATTCTATTTCAGAGAATATGATTTTCGCTATCAAAACCATCGGACATCAGCAAATTTTAGACATGTCAAATCTGTTTGACACACATTTCGTCACAAAATTAATTTAGATATACAAAGATTTTCCCTTCCATCTTTTCTGTAAGTTTCCTAGCAATAGAAAATTCCAGACCGCTGGATGTCCTACTTCTGGCTTCAACCGCTTTATAAAAACGCTCAAACAACTTGTCCACATTGATTTGCTCCGGATCCCTGACCTTATTCCTGATCCGTATCAGAATTCTCCCGTTGTCTTCCTCCATGGAAATTCCGATTTCTTCCGCATCCGTATGGCAAGCACACGACAAAGAATATAATTTTGGAAAGCAGAAAGCCCAAGCTGTCAAGATGAATTTCATAGCCTGAATTTGCCGTTTTTCTTTTATTCCATAGCTTCGTCCGTAGTATAAGGTGGGACTGTATCCATCATTTTTTCAAAGATCACTTCTGTTGTGGCGCCACATTCTTCGCAGTGGAGATATAGTTTTTGTACAATTCCATCTTTATCTGGATCATCACAGTCAATGCTTAACTTCTTACTTCTGCAAACTGAGCACTGGTATTGAGAAAAAGGATCGAACACTTTCTGAAGGATATTTTCATAAACGCCAACAAGAGCAATGCAAAGTGTAATACCTGTTGAGGCATCGTAATATGTAGTACTACGCGAATGAGTTATCTTATTGGCATAATCCCAGGTGGATTCCGTTAACTTTTTAATAATACTTCTGTAATCCGCATTTTCCGATCCTTTCAAATGAAACTGAATAAATAATTCACATTTTCGCTTGAAATTTGATGCTTGTGGCTGATCCTCATTACCAGCCATTGCAGGGTCATAAATATAGTTGCCGAGTTCAATAAGTGTTTCTCTGCATTGAACACCTATTGCTTGAAAATCTTCGATTTCTCTAGCAGTATCAATTAGCGCAGCGACACTTTTTAGCTTTCGGAAAAGTTGAGGAGTAATTTCTGCACTGAGCGTCACACCATTTACAAAATCCTCTGGATTATATTTACCCTGAGCTGCGCTCATTCTCTGTATTAAGCCCATATGGAAAGAATACACTTCATTTGCGCAAAAATAATATGCTCTTTGGGGATATAGATTCATTGGAATCCCATCGCCCTCTACTACCCACCAATCTCCATCAAAATCCGTTTTGACATTCCAGACGCGTACATCAATACCTAAATCATCAAAATGTTGTTCTATTTTTGCACTTAATACTGTGCATTTCCCTTGAGATTGCCATTCTACATAGTTTTTCACATCTTCAAATGTTCGCTCTCCCATTTTTGTTCCTCCTAATACTTCTTTGTGTAAACATGAATACCACAAAAACTGAATTTGCAAAATTAAATATGTTTTTTCAAAGTTCCGGAAAATTTAATATCTGGACAAACATCGAAAATCATCAATCTAATAAGGGCTTTAGGAAGTGTCTTTCCAATAAAATATATAAAATAGGCAGGTCAACTTTTTGACATGTCTATTTTATATTTAGAAAAATAACATTTGTTCATTCCCTCGTCTTTCATAATCATGGTTATTCTAATTATATGTTGATTTCTGATTTTCAAGTTTTGCTTTTATTATATAATTATATGTATCATCCCTTTTTTCAACTGAAATTTTACTAGCAATATTGATAACTGATAAGAGTATTTCATTTTCGTGTAATGAATTATAATATTTATCTAATTTCTCTAAAGATTTTTTATATACTAACATTGCAGTGGAAGCAATAATTTCCATAATAGCGCCTGAAATAACTGGTAGTATTGAATGAATCAGCGACAAATTGTTAACTAATACATATATGGTGGAATAAGCTAATATACAAAATCCTCCTATACTCATAACTATCGATAAAGCAAAAGCATATTTTGCCATTTTTTTGCTCATCGCATAATACTCCCTTATTTCTTTCATATTAGTAAGCATTAGCCCCAAAATATCTTTATTGTCCGTAGTACTATTAGCTATAAGCTTTTCATTTATCTCGTCGTAATATATTTCATTATTATTTTCTCTTTTTGATAGTAAGTCTATTAATGGATTGATAAAAATGATTATAGATAATAATCCCACTAAAACATCAGGCCTATAATAATACAAAATAGAATCTTTATTTTCAAATACGTCAGGAAAGAATATCGCGGAAAGAGATATTATTACTCCAATGGATATTATTGATATAAGCCCCATTAGTTTAAATATTTTACAATATTTTTCTTTCATAGCTGGTCTCCTAAATAATATAAATGATATTTTTATTATATAATACTTTTTGGTAAGTACAATATTTAAAACATTCTGATCGTCCTGTCGTATCTGATCAGGCATTTTTGTTTTTCATGTCGCATTAAATACTCATTCTCTTTTTTCCAATCAGATAACTTCCGATATTTCCTATTTTCAATATACTCTCAGCGGTCTTATTTCTGCTTGCTTCACTGCGTGGTGTTATCAGTCGGATAGACACTGCCGACTTTTTCAGAATATATGTATCTGCCATCTTAATCATTATCTTAGAAATTACAAATCTGAGGACATTATTTTTTTCGCTCTATCACCTACTTACCGTTGGTTTTTCTCTGCTGATGTTATTAATCATATCCTGCATAAGCAACATTCCGATCTGTATTCCTATCTCCATGTACACACTGGCAGTTTCACTTGTGATCTCATTTGACAGATCAAGCAACTCGGATGCCGGATTCTTATCATATTTTGCCACTGCTTTTTCAAATCTGAGATAGGGTTCCTCCAGCCTTTCCTCATAACTTCTGTCATCCGGATCCGGACCTTTGCCGAACAGAAGGTAATCAGCAATGCCCCGGATCGTTGCCTTTTCAAAGATTTCATGTATGTAATTCAAGATTTTTCACTCTCCGTTCCTTTTTTTCTACGAAAGAATAAATCCCATTACTCTGCTTCGGATTTCTTCCAGGATTACTTCCACCGCCGTACCAACAAATAACAGCGCAAACAGAATCAAATACAAAGTGATCAGTATCCCTGCCTGAATCCAGTCCTGATAGCAGACAAGAACGCCTATCAGAAGCAGTATGAGGATAAAAGCCGCAATCGTTCTGCCAAAGTTATATATGCCGATGATGAGACTTACAATCACTCCGGCAACCGCCAATAGCAGCCATACAGGTATCAGTATAAGCTTCAGTGGAAGCTTTACTAAAAATATTAAGAAACGCATAAATTGTCCACCTTTCTCGATCAAACTACAAACTGTGGCATATCATGGTTCACCTCTGCCGTATAATATCCGTCTATGGTACTGGGAGCGTTAAACAATGCCGCCAGAAGATATTTCTTGATATTTTTTACCTTGGTCGTATTTTTCCGAAAGCACTCCATGACATACTCAATGTGAGCATATTTCAATTTCATAAACTTACTTTTCACAAGTTCTGCAGGATACCAGCTGCTGGCAATTAAAATCCTGTCATTCTGGCATAACACAGTTTCCAGGATCAGTTCATAAATTCCCTGCACAAGCGCTTTATCCAGAGGATGTGCAGCCAACAACGCATCAAAGTCCATATTTTCCCTTATCAGCTCTTCATATGCCGTTAGAATAGATTTCCCATCAGGATCAAATCCCATCCCCTCAGATTGGATTTGATCAGATTCATTATCACTCTGTTTATTATAACTGATATTAGTATAATTAGGGTTTGAAATGTAAACTTCTTGAAGTTTATTTTCAGGACTTCTTGAAGTTTGATTTTGGGACTTCTTGAAGTTTACATTATAAACTTCTTGTGAACCGTTGTCTTCCTCATAAGTTTGATTTATAAACTTCTCTTCTGATCCGGATCCCGTTTCGCTCAGTGTTTGTCCCTCTTTTGTTATTTCTTCTTTCATCACAAATGATTTTACATAGATAATATTGGTTTTCCCAAATCCCTGCCTTTTCTTCTCGATCAGACCGATTCCTGTCTCGCTGTCCAGTTCCTGCAGAGATTTAATGGCCTTATTTCGTCCGCAGTTCAGTAATTCCATAATATCTTCTATGGAAAAGTAGATATAAGCCCTGTTTTCGGCATCAAACCACTGGTTTTTTATAGATAATGACATCCGGTCCAGCATCAGACCATACAGAATTTTTGCATCACTGGAAAGATTGCGGAAATATTCATTTTGGAATAATGCCTTTGGTATTCGGTAAAAGCTGTACTGATCAGCCTGCGTACCGTAAAAAAATTGAAATGTTACTTTGCTCTCCATCTTCTCCTCCTCTCTTTGTATTTCTGAGGTGCCATTTCCGGCACCTCTGCATCATGCCGCTGTAAACTGTTTTATATATATAAGGTTAGGCATTCCAGAGCCACGGATCTGTTTTTCTACCAGACCTTTTTCTTCCAATTCAGCGAGACTTTCCATTGCCTTTTTCTTTGTAATGTTCATATCCTGCTGAATTTCTTTAATCGGATAGATCACATAGACTCTGTTCTCCTGATCAAGCCATTTATTCTTTATCGACATTCCCATACGGTCCAGAAGCAGACCGTATAACATTTTTGCCTGAATTGTCAGAGACGAAAACTCTTTGCCCGTAATTAACAGTTTAGGAACTCTGATAAACGAATATTGATCCGCTCTGGTTCCATAGAAATAATCAAACGTCATATTTTTACGCCTCCCGTTCCTTTTTCCACTGCTCCAATAAAGCTACTATGACCTCTTCCATCTGTTCCTGTGAATACTCAGGGGGAAAATAATTCTTCAATTTCTTTTCCGGCAATGTAACTTTTCGGTTTTTCTTAGGAGCAATACAGTTATTCAATATAGAAATCATATAACTGTGTCCTATATTTTCATCTTCCATACGCTTTCTTAAGACAGCAATCTGATTCGGTTTGATAAAGCCATTGTCCCTGATATACTCATAAATCCATTTCTGCATTTCTTTATCGATATACGAAATATCCACCGCCACAGTAAACTGAAGTTTTTTATTATCGACCATATCTAATAGTTCAGGAATAAGTTCGGTAAGCCGTATGTATCTTTGAATTTGTTTTGAACTCTCGCCAACCTGCTCTGCAAGAACATCTCGTGAAACTGTTCTTTCTAACTTCTGGCCATTTTGACCAGAAGTTATATCTGTCCTTCCCCCTTGATGTTTCATTGCCTCTAATTTCATTTTATATGCAAATGCTTTCTCACTCGGCAACAGTTCCTCCCTTTGAATGTTGGCGTCTACCATAGCGATCACTGCCTCATCGTCCGACATCTCTCTCACGATTGCCGGAATCGTAGCAAGACCTGCTTTGCGTGCAGCGTACATTCTTCGATGCCCGGATATCATTTCATAATGATTTTTCTCTGTCGGCCTGATTACTACGGGTGTAATGACTCCATTTTCTTTTATACTATTGATAAGGTCTTCCATCTTCTCATCATTTATTACTTTAAATGGATGACTTCTGAATGGACTGATTGATTTGATTTCAATCTCCATTGCCGATTCTTCATTCATAACACCCAGCAACTCATCTATGCTTGTCAATTTAACTTTTTCACCGCTTCTGCTACTTTTCACTGTTCAGCACCTCCTGTGTCAGATTCCGATATGCCTCTGCCACCTTGCTTTTAGGACAATGGGAATAGATACTGACTCCCTCGGCACTTGTTTCTGCAGCCTTAACAGACATAGGAATCGAATTATTAAAAATCGTAATTCGTGAACCATAGGTTTCATGTAGCTTTTCCGCAATATCTTTTGCATAATTTGTCCTATAATCCACCATTGTAAGAAGGATACCCTGAATCTTCAGTCCGCGGTTCAGCCTCTTCTTGACCATCAGGATAGTCTTTATCAACTGTTGGAGACCTTTTACAGGCAGATATGCCGCCTGAACAGGAATCAACACAGAATCAGAAGCAACCAATGCATTGATCGTCATCATTCCGAGACTGGGCATACAATCAATCAGGATATAATCATATCGTTCTCTCATCATATCGATATAATCTTTTAGGATCAGTTCTCTGCTCATTACATTTCCCATAACAACTTCCAGTGCGGATAGTTCAATATTTCCGGGCATGATATCAATGTTCTCCTGGTGATGAAGAATTCCATCATCCGGATCAATCTCATGCTCATTAATCACGGCAGTAAGTATATTTGCCAGTGTAATCTGAATTTCATCAGGTTCCACATATCCAAGACTGGCTGTAAGACTTCCCTGAGGATCTGTGTCTATAAGCAGAACTTTTTTCCCTTCCCTGGCCAGTCCAATCCCCAGATTTACTGCTGATGTTGTTTTTGCGACTCCGCCCTTTTGATTTGCTACTGAAATAACTCTTCCCATTCTTCGGTCCCCCTTTTCACATGGTTTCTCAAATACTCTTCAAAAATACTCCTTCGTATCAATACCTTTTTTCCTATCTTGTAAACAGAACCCGAAACATGAGACATTCTGACCACAGGTTTATACCGGAGTCCGTAATATTCCATCGCCTGCTGATAACTGATAAACTCTCTCTGAAGAAATGCCAGATCTTCATCATCAATCAGATGTGAAAACATCCATACTTTACTGTGCATCCTTATCCTCCTCTTCTTCCAGAGGAAATGTATCTTTTGTTTCATGGAATCTTTCAAGATATTCATCAAATATATCCCGGTTAATCAGTACAATTCCGTCCATTCTGTAGATTGCTCCCGCATCATTGGCCAATTCCATCAGTTTCTTATGTGAAAGGCTATATACAATCTCTGCCTGCTGATAGCGAAGGAACTTTCTTCTAAGCCGTCTGGCCGCCTCCATAACATCACTGCGTTTCTGCTCGTTATAATAAGTATTTTCTGTTCTCATAAAAACAGTCTCCTTTCTTAAATGCGGCCACTACTGTCGTTTGTACGTGAGGAATAAAAAAAGAGCACTCTTTGAAAGTTTTTCTTTCAAAAAGTGCTCAAATCATCGGTTTCCCGATATAATTCGCAGATAACAACTCTTCACAACGCTTCGTGATGATTCGTGATTATTTCGAAAATTGTTGTCAAATTGTTGTCAAAATGAATTTTTGCTGTCAAATCTGAAGGTCATTTCTTATCCTTAGTAGAGCTTCGCTCCTGCCGGGATCTGATCATCCACCATCAGCAGATTTAAGGCTTCCTGCCCATCGTACTCATGTACTGCACTGATCAGCATACCCTCGGAGTCGATACCCATCATCTTTCTCGGCGGCAGATTTACAATGGCGATGCAGGTCTTTCCGACCAGCTCTTCCGGCTCGTAATACTCGTGAATTCCGCTTAAAATCGTGCGTTTCCGGTCTGTTCCGTCGTTCAGTGTGAACTTCAGGAGCTTCTTACTCTTCGGAACTGCCTCGCATGCCTCTACCTTTACAACCCGAAAATCGGACTTGCTGAAAGTATCAAAATCAACGGCATCCTCGAACAGCGGCTCAACTTTCACCTTGGAAAGATCGATCTTTACAGCCGGTTCGGACTCTTCTTTCTTGTCCGTTTTTTTACCTTCGGCTCCGCCGATGCTCTTCATTGTCGGGAACAGCAGCACGTCCCTGATCGCAGCGCTGTCTGTGAGCAGCATGCACATTCTGTCGATGCCAAATCCGATGCCTCCTGTCGGCGGCATACCGATCTCCAGCGCGTTCAGGAAGTCTTCGTCTGTTGTATTTGCCTCTTCATCTCCCTGAGCGAGCTGCTCTTCCTGCGCTTTGAAGCGCTCTCTCTGGTCGATCGGATCATTCAGCTCGGAGTAAGCGTTTGCCATCTCCCAGCCGTTCATAAAGAACTCGAAACGCTCTACATAATCCGGATTTTCCGGTTTCTTCTTTGTCAGCGGAGAGATCTCGATAGGATGATCCATGACAAATGTCGGCTGCACCAGATGCTCTTCTACAAATTCCTCGAAGAACAGATTCAGGATATCACCTTTCTTATGTCTCTCTTCGAACTCGATATTATGCTCTTTTGCAAGCTCTCTCGCCTGTTCCAGAGTCTCTACTTCATTCCAGTCCACGCCGGAATATTTCTTCACAGCGTCAACCATGGTAATGCGCTCGAACGGTTTCCCGAGATCCATCTCAATGCCGTTGTAAACGATCTTCGTAGTTCCGAGTACTTCCTGTGCCACATGGCGGTACAGGTTCTCCGTCAGGTCCATCATTCCGTTGTAATCTGTGTATGCCTGATAGAGCTCCATCAGTGTGAACTCCGGATTGTGTCTTGTATCAAGGCCTTCGTTTCTGAATACGCGGCCGATCTCGTATACTTTCTCAAGTCCTCCCACGATCAGTCTCTTCAGGTAGAGCTCCAGAGAAATACGAAGCTTCAGGTCTTCATTCAGGGCATTGAAGTGAGTCTCGAACGGTCTTGCGGCAGCTCCTCCGGCATTCGCAACAAGCATCGGTGTCTCAACTTCCATGAAGCCCTGTCCGTCCAGATATTTACGGATTGAGCTGATGATTCTGGAACGTTTGATAAATGTATCCTTTACTTCCGGGTTCATGATCAGATCCACGTATCTCTGACGGTAACGTGTATCCGTATTTGTCAGTCCGTGGAACTTCTCCGGAAGAATCTGGAGGCTCTTGGAGAGCAGTGTCACATGAGATGCATGGATAGAAATCTCACCTGTCTTTGTTTTAAATACTTCGCCCTCAATGCCGATCACATCTCCGACATCCAGCTTTTTGAACTCTTTGTAGTTCTCCTCGCCTACGCTGTCCCTTGCCACATAAGACTGGATATTGCCTTTCAGATCCTGCACATTGCAGAAAGACGCTTTTCCCATCACACGCTTGGACATCATACGTCCTGCGATAGATACCTGTTTTCCTTCCAGCTCGTCAAAGTTGTCCTTGATTTCCTGACTGTGATGTGTCTGGTCATATTTTGTAATCACAAACGGGTCTTTACCGTTCTGCTGCAGCTCCGCAAGTTTCTCGCGGCGCACCTTTCTCAACTGATTCAGATCCTGCTCCTGTCCGTTTTTCTGCTGCTGTGCCAATGTATTTTCTCCTTTCTTATAACCCCATACATGCGAATTCAGACCTCTTAGCTGTTAAGAGGTCTGTGTCATGTCATATGTTTACTTTGAACGGCTGATCTCAAGTACTTTGTACTCAATATCTCCTGCCTGCGTCTCTACGGTAACTGTCTCTCCGACTTTCTTTCCGATCAGTGCCTGTCCTACCGGCGACTCATTGGAAATCTTTCCTTCAAGGCTGTTCGCCTCTGTGGAGCCGACGATCTTGAACTCCATCTCCTCTTCATATGTGATGTCGTACACTTTCACCGTACATCCGACATTGATCTTATCAAAGTCAACTTCATCCTCAACGACTACCTCTGCATTTTTAAGAATTCCTTCCAGTTCCTCAATACGTGCTTCGATGTCTCTCTGTTCATCCTTCGCCGCATCGTACTCTGCGTTCTCCGAAAGGTCTCCCTGCTCTCTGGCCTCTTTGATCTTGGCTGCAACTTCCTTTCTCTTTACCACTTTAAGATCTTCAAGTTCGTCCTCAAGTGCCTTTAATCCGGCATAAGTAAGTAATCTTTTCTTTGCCTCTGCCATTGGTTACGCTTCCTTTCTGTTTCTCTGGTTTTCTTTCTATTTTTTGATGTTCATTACACCAGACTGTATGTCCTGTAATGCTGTCATTTAAGTCTATTTCGCAATTTCAATATTATAACCAAACTCTATAATGATGTCAAGAGATTTTCCAGTTCTTCAAGGCTCTCCACCGCGTTCACTTTTTCCCTCAGACGGGCTGCTCCCTTGAGCCCTTTCGTGTACCATGCCACGTGTTTTCTCATCTCCCGGATGCCCGAAAATTCGCCTTTATATTCAAGCTGCAGACGGGCGTGTCTGAGCATCATCTTCCTGATCTCATCCTTATCCGGTCTGGGGGGAATCTCCCCGGTCTCCTCCCAGTGTATCATCTCCGAGAAGATCCATGGATTTCCCTGGGCACCTCTGGCGATCATGATCCCGTCGCACCCGGTCTGCCGCACAAGCTCGTCCGCTTTCTGCGGCGACGTCACATCTCCGTTTCCGATCACCGGTATGGACACCGCCTCTTTTACCTGACGGATAATGTCCCAGTCTGCTTTGCCGCTGTAATACTGCTCTCTCGTCCGCCCATGTACCGCCACAGCCGCCGCACCGGCTTCCTCGATGATCTTCGCGATCTCCACCGCATTTACGTGGTCGTCGTCAAAGCCTTTTCTGATCTTCACCGTCACCGGCTTGTCAATCGCTTTTACAAGGGCGCTGACAATCTCATAGACCAGCTTCGGATTCTTCATAAGCGCGGAGCCCTCGCCGTTTTTGACAACCT
>ERZ1643247.311-NODE-311-length-60787-cov-6.952134_pt1 | contig 60787 bp, 56 predicted proteins | sample MGYA00579264_ERZ1643247 | MGnify/ENA primary metagenome ERZ1643247 (study PRJEB29033, sample SAMEA4952262) | chicken gut metagenome | biome: Broiler Chicken; feature: Gastrointestinal Tract; material: Caecum | place: Ireland | collected 2018 | study: Broiler... | reverse complement strand
GCGGCTTCCGCATCCCGTCCGGAGGCTCATGCCGTGCGGTAGCGTGAAGCGTGCTGTCTCTTTTCGTGCCGGATCGGTTTGCTGCGATCTCATGGATAGGCGTCGTTTCGCTGCATTTCTCTGCTGTTTGCGGCCGTGTTGCGCGGGCGATCGGGGCTCGGTGCGTGTCCGCTGCGGATACGATGCCGCATCTTCGTCGTTGCAAATCCGTGTTTTTCGTAGATATCGTACAACGGTTTCTTTTATTTTTTTAATAAATTTTTATATTTTTTTGCGTATGATATGTGGGCTAAAAAAAATAATGCCGATGATACGTGATTTTTAGGAAAAAATATGTATTATTGTAAACGTAAACGCAAAACATGTTTCACTCTAAAATTATTTAAGGTTATGAAACACTTTTTCAATGTTTGGGCGCTTCTCGGCCTGCTGTTTGTCGGGGGAAGCGTAGCGAGTTGTTCGGATGACCCCGATTCCCCCCCCCTCCCGCCTGTGGAGCCGACTGGCGAACTCGCTGTAAGTAAGGTAGAAGCGAATACTGCCGAATTGGTGCTGAAGTCCCAGCATTTGACCGAGTACGCTTATGTAACCCAATCAGACGGAAGTGCGGCAATGACCGATCCGGCCGTGATCTTCGCCAACGGAACGGGCGCAGCCTGCGAGGACGGGGATAATACGATCGCGGTCAAGAAACTGGAACCGAATACTAAATATAAGGTATACCTCGCTGCCAAGACTGTCGAAGGCGGTTATTTCGACAAGATCCTGACGGCAGAATTCACGACGATCGACTATACGGAGACGCTGACCGTAACCGACCTCACGGGTAAGAGCATAGCTATTCATGTGAAGATGCCTCAGGAGACCGAGCAGAGGGGCAACGTGCTCCGATATGCTTTGACCGATCTTGTGGTATACAACATGAACAAGATGGGATGGATGGCCAATATGGATGCGTCCATGCTCGAAGCCAACGGCCAGCATTATCTCGATGAGTCGACCACGCTCTATTACGACGAGGATCATATGTACGAAACCGATGAGAACGGAGAACCGATCCTCGACGAATCGGGGATGCCGATCTCCCGTTACGATCCGATCGTTCCCGGTCAGCCCATCGTCTTCATGGCCGGCGAATTCACTTGGGGCGAGTCGACGTACGGCTGGGGCGAAGGCTGGTATAAGGCCCTCTTCGATTTCGACGGTTACGTCGCAGCAGGCGGCGGAGGCGGCGGCGAGTTGCTCGCTCCCTCTTCGACACGTGCCGTGAACGAGGACGATTTTTGGACGGGCTATTTCGAGCGTCTGCGCATCTCCGCGACGGAGCCGACCGAACTCAACGCCAAATTCACGATCACGGAGGATCTCTCGCCGATTTCCGCGGTGCTGACCATCACGCCCGACGAAGCGATCAAACAGTACTGTCTGCTGCTGACCGATCATGCGACCTATTTGCAAATCAAGGAGCAGATACTCGAGAACAATGAGAAATATCTCCAGTGGTTCCCCACGTCGTATTATGCGTTCGTGCAGCTGGGGGCCATGACTCTGAAGGAGCCCGCTCAGATCAAAGTGGAGGACTATTATTATATCGAACCCGACGTTACTTATCATGTGCTCCTTACCGGTATGGGGGATGAGAACGGTACGTCGCAGTGTTTCATGGATTACACGTTCACGCTGCCCCAGCCGACGAAGCCCGCTCCGGTGGTCGAGGTGAAGGGCATCGACAATCCGAACGGCGAGGAGTCGCCCTACGAGGTGTGGTTCAATGTGAAAGCGCCTAACAAGGACGTTCTGACGGCCAAATACGTAGCCAACTACGACCGCGATATGGGCGAGATGCTCAATATGGGCTATACGTATTCGATGCTCGTCGATTCCTACGGTGTCGATTTCGGAGTGGAAGAGATCGACAAGATCAATTCGTCCGAAGGTTTGGACATGTCGTTCTCGTCGCGCGAAGATGCCGAGACCGTACTGGTAGTCATCGGTTCCAACGACGAGGGCACAGGCAATAATCCCGACGAGGAGAATTCGCCTGCCGTGGGCCGCAAGCGTACGATCGCGCAGCCCGATGCCGAGCGTGTGGAGTCCGAACTCTTCACGAGCCTTGCGGGCGACTGGACCGCTTCCGCAACGCTCAGCCGGTACGATTCCGACACGCGGGAATGGGTGCCCGACACCGAAGCCACGAAGTTCAAGGTCTCGATCGGTGCCATCCCGTCCTATCCCGAGACGCTGCCCGAAGAGGTGTACGACCTCTATCCCACCATGGAGAAAGAGGAGGTGGATGCACTCTATGCCGAATTCAAGGAGCTTTCCGACACGTACAAGAATAAGGTGCGCGGACAGAACCGTCTGATCTGCTCGGGCTTCGACATCTATGGCAACACGACCACTACGTCGTTCGCCTTCCAGTCGCCATACGACCTGTTCATCAATCCGTCCTATAACGCTTGGAATACCGAGGCGCTCTTCTATGACTTCGGTCCGAAGTGGTTCTTGCAGATCGCAGCCGACGGTACCGTCAGCGTGCCCATGAACATGAATAAGCTCGATCCGATGGCTAATTGGGACTACAACACCTACTACCTCGTGGGTATGGGATCGGACAGCGCTTTCTCAGGTCCGGCGACCGACGATACCGGCAAGGAGACCGAGGCATGGCCTGCATTCCCCGTAACCGTATCGGCGGATAAAGCGACCCTCACGGTGAAACCGATCGTGCGGAAAAACCTTGCAGGGGAGGACGACAACTTCTATCCGACGCCCGCTTATCTGAGCGCGAACAGCTACTATCCGGGGAACGCCAAGGTCGTTTCCGACATCGTACTGACGAAGGGATGGACCGAAACCGCACCTGCGGCGAAGGTTTACTCTGCGGGCCGTGCGGCCGGTGCGGATGTGGCCATGCCTTCCGTGAACGGCGTCAAACTGATGCCGAAGGTTCGTCCGCATGCGAGAACGCGCGTGGCGAAAGGTGCCCCCGTGCAGTATAAGCAGGTGGAGATGAAGCCCGTAACGCAGGATATGTTCAAGAATGCGATGATCGAGGCCGTCAAGCAGCGGGCCGAGAACTCGCGCAGAAGATAGTTGCTTCCTGAATATCGCGGCAGGAGCAGCGCTCCTGCCGCGATATCTTCTGAATCTCGGAGCGATGCTGTGCGGACGTTTCCCTGCCGGAAATGTCCCGGACGATATCGCAAACGACGATCGACATGATTCGAACAAAACGAAACAAGACACAATAAAATGAAAATACTTAAATATCTTCTGATATTTTCCGCCGTCGCGCTGACGCTGGGGTGCAGCGGCAACGATCCCGATCCAGAGCCGGATCCCGGTCCGAAGCCGCCCAAACCGAGCGGCGATGTGGAACTTTCGCTCGACCGTTCGGTGATACACGCAAACGGCGAGGATGCCGCGGAGTTCATCGTTATCGTCAATGGAGAACAGGTTACGGAAGGAGTTACCATTTACAATGCACAAACGAACGAACCGCTCTCGGGACTGACGTTCACTACGACCGAGACGGGCACCTACTCTTTCTGGGCGTCCTACGAGGCCAGCAATTCCGCAAGAGTTACTTTGACGGCGATCGCCTTCCCCGTGCCGGAACTTCCGGCGGACCCGAAGCCCGACGGACGCGCTTTTGTGCGCAAGGTGCTGCTCACCCAGTTCACGGGTACGGGATGCGGATGGTGCCCGGGTATGATAACGATCATGGGCCAGATGCTCGATGAGGAGGACTATGCCTCGAAAGTGGAGTTGGCCGCCGCTCACAATTTCAATTCGGATGATCCGTGCTATTTGAGCCAGCGTCTCGATCAGGCGATGGGTGTGAGCAGTTTTCCCTACGTCGTGGCCGATATGTACATGGGCTTCAATAATTACAACAGCCTGATCGGCCTCAAGAGAGTCGTGGACGACTCCTATGCACGTTCGGAAGCTCTGGCGGGCATCTGCGCAAAAGCCGAGCTCAACGACAATACGCTGGTCGTACACGTGGGCGTGAAAGCCGGCGAGACCCGTGATTTCCGTGTCGGGGCATGGCTGTTGGAGGACGGCATTTACGGCAAACAAAGCAACTATACGGGTTTACAAGGCGATTTCGATACGCACAACAATGTGATCCGTATGGCCGACAGCAAAGTGTCGTCGGTTGATTATAGCGGCTATGCGCTCGGTCAGATCGAAGCGGGCAAGACCGGCGAACACGTGTTCGTGATCGAGATGGATGAGAAATGGGTGAAGAGTGCCTGCCGTCTGTTGCTTTTCGTTACGACGGATGAGACGGAGCAAAAGCTCGTGGTGAACAACGTCGTCTCCTGTCCGCTCGACGGCGAAGTGGAGTATGCTTACGAATAGAGATTCGTTTTCCGTATGCGAAAAAGAGGTCGTGTCGACTCTCCCCGTGCGTTATATGTTCGGAAAAGGTCTCGATGGAGTACGGATGAAAGGGGGTGTTTGACGAATATTTAACTGTCTGAGAATTGAAATAGTTTAATAGGAATACGAATGGAAAGAGGGGGTCTGCGGCTTGCGAGACCTCCTCTTTTCGTGTTCTGTCTTTTTTGCATCGTATGCGGCGGTGAATCGGAAGTCTTAGGGTTTCGGACGTGCGGCCCCGAACCCGAAAAGCGCTCCGTCGGACGGAAGCCCTGCGCGGTCTGCGTTCGGCGCGATGATGGTCATGGTCCTGCGTTTTTTGACGGCGAAGGCCGGCACGACGGGGCGCATCGGCCATCGGTGCCGCGGCTATGCCGCCGGCCGGCGGCGACGGTGGCATAGGGCAGGTTGCTGCGAAGATCGGCACGCCGGCGAAAAGAGAAAATGCAGAGGGCGGAAGAAGCGGGAAGGCCGGCTTGGGCCTGTCGTCGGGATCCCGTCGCACATCCGTCGAGTCCTCCGGCCGCGAGCGAGAGGTGAAAAAGTCCGGGATTCGAATGGACGGATTCGGTTCTCCGCGAATGCGGATCGCGTTGAATTTCTTAATGCCCGTTTTCCGCCTCAGCATAGCCCGCCCTTGTTTCGGGCCGGCTTTCGAGGTTGCGGAGCGATTGGAGCTCTTTCCGTCCGTTTCCCGCCTCAGCATGACCTGCTCTTGTTTTGGGCCGGCTTTCGGGGTTGCGGAGCGATTGAGGTTCTTTCCGTCCGTTTCCCGTCTCAGCATAGCCCGCCCTTGTTTCGGGCCGGCTTTCGGGGTTGCGGAGCGATTGAGGTTCTTTTCGTCCGTTTCCCGCCTCAGCATGGCGCGCCCTTGTATTCGGGCGGGCTTTCGGGGTTGCGGAGCGATTGGGGCTCTTTCCGTCCGTTTCCCGCCTCAGCATGGCCCGCCCTTGTTTCGGGCCGGCTTTCGAGGTTGCGGAGCGATTGAGGTTCTTTTCGTCCGTTTCCCGCCTCAGCATGGCCCGCCCTTGTTTCGGGCGGGCTTTCGGGGTTGCGGAGCGATTGAGGTTCTTTTCGTCCGTTTCCCGCCTCAGCATGGCGCGCCCTTGTTTCGGGCCGGCTTTCGTGGTTGCGGAGCGATTGAGGTTCTTTCCGTCCGTTTCCCGTCTCAGCATAGCCCGCCCTTGTTTCGGGCCGGCTTTCGGGTCTGCCTTCGGTCCTGTCTTCGGGATTATGGAGCGGCGGCTTATTTTCCCGCCCGTTTGCGGTCCACTTCGTGCAGCAGTATCTTGCGCAAGCGTATGGCGCGGGGCGTTACTTCGACGTATTCGTCCTCCTTGATGTATTCGAGCGCCTCTTCGAGCGTGAAGATCTTGGGGGGCACGATCACCGCCTTGTCGTCCGAACCCGAAGCACGCATGTTGGTGAGCTGCTTGGATTTGGTAACATTCACGGTGATGTCGTTCGCGCGGGTGTGCTCGCCGATCACCTGTCCCTCGTACACGGAGTCCATCGGCGAGATGAAAAACCGGCCGCGGTCTTGCAGTTTGTCGATCGAGTAGGCGTAGGCCGTCCCCGTCTCGCCGGAGATGATCGAGCCGTTGGTGCGCATCTCGATCTCGCCCGTCCACGGTTCGAAGCTCCGGAAACGGTGGGTCATGATGGCCTCGCCCGCCGTGGCGGTGAGCATGTTCGACCTCAGACCGATGATGCCGCGCGAGGGGATGGTGAATTCCAGACGCACGCGGTCGCCGTTCGAGGTCATGTTCGTCAGCGTGCCTTTGCGTTTGGTCGCCAGTTCGATCACCGTACCCGAGCACTCCTCGGGGCAGTCGACGGTCATCTCTTCGACGGGTTCGCATTTCCGGCCGTCGATCTGCTTGACGATCACGTGCGGCTGGCCGATCTGGAGTTCGTAGCCCTCGCGGCGCATGGTCTCGATCAGGACCGAGAGGTGGAGCACGCCGCGGCCGAAGACGTTGAAACTGTCGGCCGAGGGGCCCGATTCGACGCGCAGTGCGAGGTTTTTCTCCAGCTCGCGGTCGAGGCGCTCCTTGATGTGGCGCGAGGTTACGTATTTGCCGTCCTTGCCGAAGAAAGGCGAATTGTTGATCGTGAAGAGCATCGACATTGTGGGTTCGTCGATGGCGATCGGAGGCAGCGGTTCGGGATGTTCGAAATCGCACACCGTGTCTCCGATCTCGAAACCGTCGATACCCATCAGGGCGCAGATTTCGCCGCATGCCACCTCGTCCACCTTTTTCTTGCCGAGTCCTTCGAAGACCATCAACTCCTTGATGCGGGTCTTCTGCATCGTCGTGCCGTCGCGCTTGGCGAGCGTTACGTTCTGACCCGTGCGGAGCGTGCCGCGCGTGAGCTTGCCCACGGCGATGCGGCCCGTGTAGGGGGAGTATTCGAGCGAGGTGATCAGCAGTTGGGGCGTGCCTTCGACGGTCGCCGGCTCGGGTATTTCGTCGACGATGGCATCCAGCAGCGGCACGATCGAGTCGGTCGGTTCGTTCCACTTGTGCGACATCCAGCCTTGTTTGGCCGAGCCGTAGATGGTTTTGTAGTCGAGCTGCTCCTCGGTGGCGTCGAGCGAGAACATGAGGTCGAAAACCTGTTCGTTGACCACTTCGGGCCGGCAGTTGGGCTTGTCGACCTTGTTCACCACGACGATCGGTTTTTTGCCCAGTGCGAGGGCCTTCTGCAGCACGAAGCGCGTCTGGGGCATCGTGCCTTCGAAGGCGTCCACGAGCAGCAGCACGCCGTCGCACATGTTGAGCACGCGCTCCACCTCGCCGCCGAAGTCGGCGTGGCCCGGGGTGTCGATGATGTTGATCTTGTAGTCCTTATAGATGACCGATACGTTTTTCGAGAGGATCGTGATACCGCGTTCGCGTTCGAGATCGTTGTTGTCGAGGATCAGTTCGCCGGCAGCCTGCTTGGCGTTGTAGCGCAGGATGTGCCCCGCGAGGATCAGCTTGTCTACGAGCGTGGTTTTTCCGTGGTCTACGTGGGCAATAATGGCTATATTGCGGAGTTTTTGCATAGAAGAGAATTTTATGGCGCAAAGGTACGAAATAATCGCCGAATTTATGCTAATTTTGTATCCTTCCCGTTCAGCAACCAATTCTTTCGGCCGATGGAGTGCGCGTTCGACATCAGACATTGCAGCAGGATATATTTGGGGGCCGTCCCGGAGATACTGCCGCAGGTGCTTCCTGCGGGCCGAGTCGTCGTCGTTTCCGACACCGAAGCGGATCGTCTGCACGGCGGACTGCCGGCTGCGTGCGAGACCGTGCTGATCGGTCGGGGCGAGCGGATCAAGACCCTCTCCACCGTGGAAAATATCCATCGGCGTCTGATCGCTGCGGGCGCCGACCGCAAGACGTTCATACTGGGGGTCGGCGGCGGCATCGTTACCGACATTGCGGGTTTCGCGGCTTCGACCTACATGCGCGGCGTGCCCTTCGGATTCGTGCCGACGACCCTCTTGGGACAGGTCGATGCCGCTGTGGGCGGCAAGAACGGGGTCAATATCGACGGATATAAGAATATGGCGGGCACCTTCGCCCAGCCGCAGTTCGTCGTCTGCGATCCGGCGCTGCTCCGGACGCTTCCCGACCGCGAGTTCCGCGCGGGGCTGGCCGAGGCGGTCAAGGCGGGCATCATCGCCGACGAAGAGCTGTTCGCGGCGATCGAGGAGGCGGATTTCGGGGAGCTGCGGAGCGATCAGGCATTGTTGCGACGGGTGGTCGGGCGTGCCGTGGGAGTGAAGGTCGCCGTCGTCGCACGCGACGAACGCGAGGCGGGCGAGCGCCGCAAACTCAATCTGGGCCATACGCTGGCCCATGCCATCGAACGTACGTCCGGACGGATGAACCACGGCGAGGCCGTTGCCGTCGGGACGGTGCTCATGGCCCGGGCCGCCGTGCGGCTGGGGATGCTCGCGGAGACGGAGTGCCGCCGGATTGCGGGAGCGCTCGGGCGGCTCGGATTCCGACTGACGCCGCCCGTGTCGATGGATCGGATGCTGGAGGCTGTCGCTGCGGACAAGAAACGCGAGGGCGGGACGTTGCACGTGGTGCTGCCGACCGGTATCGGTTCGTGTACGGTGTGCGATATGCCGCTCGGGGAGTTCCGGGCGCTCATGGGAGCCGTCGGGGCCGGGGCGGCGCATGAAGGAGCGGAACGGGAGGATTGCGTGCGGGGATTGCCTGCGGACGTCCGTGCAGAGGCTGTCGCCGGAGACGCGGCGCAGCAGGATGCTTCGATGCCTGTCGGTGCTGAGGCCCGTCCGGCGGCCGTGTCCGTTTCGGATTCCGGCCGGTCGGATGGCTCTGTGGCAGTGATTGCAGCCGATTCTGCCGCTTGTGCTTCGGACAGGGGAATATATGTTCCGGGCGGTGCTACTTTATGCGGTGCCGTCCGTGCCGTTCTCGGGAGCGCTGTCGGTGCTGAGGCCCGTCCGGCGGCCGTGTCGGATTTTCGCTGCGGTCCGTCGGACGCTTGCGGGAGGGAGAATCCTGTGCCGGATCCGATCGTTCGTCCGCTGCGGAAGGGCGAAGAGCCCTTGCTGACCGAATTTCTATACGAAGCTATATGGCGCGGGGCGGGGCAGCCGCCCGTGCCGCGGACGGTGCTTCAGCAGCCTGCGCTGTGGCGATATGTGGCCGGATTCGGCAGCCGGCCGGACGATCGCTGCCTCGTGGCCGAGGCCGGCGGCTGTGTCGTCGGTGCCGTGTGGGTGCGGTGTATCCGCGGTTTCGGCCACATTGCCGACGGGGTGCCGGAGTGTGTGCTGGCCGTTTATGACGGTTATCGCGGCCGGGGGATCGGCACCGCGCTGCTGCGCGGAATGCTGCGGCGGTTACGCTGTGAAAGATACGACCGGATTTCGCTTTCGGTGCAGAAAGCGAATCCGGCCGTGAATCTCTATCGGCGCGAGGGTTTTTCGGTCGTCGCCGAAACGGACGAGGAGTATGTGATGGTCTGCCCTTTGCGCTGATGTGCCGTGCCGCGTGAAGAGGAACCCTTCGCTTTTCGCCTTGGTTGTCCCGCTCCGGCGTCGCGTTCTGCGGCTGAACCCTGAGGGGTCAGATCCGTTCGCGCAGCGCCATCAGGTACCCGTTCCAGTCCGGCAGGGTGCGGCGTGCCGCGCCGGTGGCTACGGCGGCCTGCGCCACGGCGGGCGCCACGTTCCACAACAGCCGGTGGTCCAGCGCCTTCGGGATGAGGTAGTCGCGTCCGAATTCCAGCGAGGTGAGACCGTAGGCCGCCAGCACTTCGTCCGGCACGGGCGTGCGTGCCAGTTCGGCGATGGCTTCCGCGGCGGCGAGTTTCATCGAATCGTTGATCGTCGTGGCTCTCACGTCGAGCGCACCGCGGAAAATATAGGGGAATCCGAGTACGTTGTTCACCTGATTGGGGGTGTCCGAACGTCCCGTGCAGACGATGGCGTCGGGCCGTGCGGCTCGGGCTTCGGCAGGGTCGATTTCGGGGACGGGGTTCGCCAGCGCCATGATGAGCGGGTTGTCGGCCATGGACCGGACCATCTCGGCGGTGAGGGCTCCGGCTTTCGAGACACCGAGGAAGACGTCGGCTCCGCGGATCGCTTCGGCCAGCGTTGCGGCCGGACGGTCCGTGGCGAACTCCCGTTTCAGGGAATTGAGGTCGTCGCGCCGCGTGCTCACCACGCCGCGGCTGTCGCACAGCACCATGCGGTCGCGGCGTACGCCGAGCGAGCGGAAGAGCCGTGCGCAGGCGATGGCTGCTGCGCCGGCGCCGTTGACGACCACTTCCAGCTCTTCGATCTTCTTGCCGGTGATGTAGAGTGCGTTGATCAGCGCCGCCGAGGTGATGACGGCGGTGCCGTGCTGGTCGTCGTGCATCACGGGAATGTCCAGCTCTTCGCGCAGGCGGGCTTCGATTTCGAAGCATTCGGGAGCCTTGATGTCTTCGAGGTTGATGCCTCCGAAAGTGGGGGCGATGTTTTTCACCGTCTCGACGAAGGTGTCGGGATCGGTCGCCGAGATCTCGATGTCGAAAGCGTCGATGTCGGCGAATGTCTTGAAGAGCATGCTCTTGCCCTCCATCACGGGTTTCGAGGCCGCGGCTCCGATATTGCCGAGGCCGAGCACGGCCGTACCGTTCGAGATCACGGCCACGAGGTTGCCTTTGGCGGTGTAGGTGTAGCTCAGGTTCGGATCGCGGGCGATCTCCACGCAGGGAGCCGCCACGCCGGGCGAGTAGGCGAGCGATAGGTCGTATTGCGTGGCGTAGGGTTTGGTCGGTGCGACCTCTATCTTACCGGGGCGACCCTCGCTGTGATAGGCGAGGGCCTGCTGTTTATAATCTTTTTCCATCGTGTGTTTCTGTTTGCGCCGTAAAGATACAAAATTCACGCCTTTCCTGCTATGTTTTTCGATACGGATTCAGCCTTTCCCTCGATTTCGGGGCACGGCATCGGCGGGACGGTCCGACGGGAGGTTTGCGGCCGGATAACCGCTCCTTCTGCGGAACAGCCCCTCAGAAGGGAAAGGGGCGGTCGGCGACGGCCGCCGCCGGATGCGGTTACTCCTCTTGCAGGTCGATCGGCCGGCGGTCGATGTAGTTCGGATAGAGAAACTGCGGCATGCCGAGCGCCATGCCTGCATGGACGATCCCGTCGATGCCCAGCTCGCGGCGGAAGCGTTCCGCTTTGCCGTGGCGCAGGGCCATGTAGACGAAACCCGTCCAGAACTGGCTGACGCCGAGCGCCTCGGCCATCAACGATCCGTTCTGGTAGGCGAGGTTCGAGTCGATCGTGCCGAAAGCATTGTCGCGCGGCGTATGGATCAGGATGAGGGCTGTGGCGCCGCGCAGGATCATGTCGTTTCCGCGTTCGTATTCGCGCTGCATCCGGTGGAAGGAGGGCAGGTATCGGTAAGCATCGGGTGCGATCCGCCGGAGCAGAGGCCGCAGCAGCGGATTTTCCAGCTTGCGGGCCACTGCGGCGAAGGTGTCGAGCGTGAAACGGCTCACGAAACGCAGTTTCGCGGGATCGGTTACGAGCGTGAATGCGACCTGCTGGCGGTTGCTGGCCGTCGGTGCCCGGTGGGCGGCTTCGAGGATTTGCAGCAGCTTTTCGTGCGGCACGGGTTTGCGGCTGAAGGCCCGGTTCGAACGGCGGGTGCGGCAGAGGAGCATCAGCGCTTCGGGCGACGGGAGCAGCGTGCGGTCGGCGGGATGGACCGTTTCGGGCGGAAAGAGACCGTGCCGCACCGATGCGGTGGGGCATACGGCTACGCAGTGGCCGCACCGGATGCAGTCCGCGGGCCGCGGCACCGAGACGGGGCCGCCGGGCTCCTGCTGTACGATGACCTGCGAAGGGCATACCTTCGCGCATTTGCCGCACCGAATGCAGGTCGCGGCGTCGATTTCGAGTGTGAAAGTCATGATGTCGGTTTTTTATGTCCTTTTTTCCGAGCTGTGTCGGTGTCTGCGTCTCGATCTCCGGCCGATGGGATTCGACGGTTGCAGAGCTCCGTCTCGATGTTGTCGGATGTACTTCCGCAGCAAATTTCCGTCCATGCGGGCTCGGTCGTGCGACGGATGTCGCTGCGCCGGCCGGCGGCAGCGGCGGAGCCGGGAAGCGACTGCATCCTCTTCGGAAACGGATTCGGTACGGCGGTCGAGTCCGTAACGGCCCGAATCGGAGGCGTCATCAATAATTAAGCGGTGCAGGTTCCGGGTCTCGGGCCGATGTGCAGAGCGGTGTGGGGCCGGAGAACCGTCCGATCGTTCGTGCGGCGTCCCGGTTCCGTTTTCGGCTCCTGCCGGAAGTGTCGGGCGTTCTTCGTAGATATTCCGTGGGTATCGGAAACGGGAGCTCTGCGTATGGTCCGATGCCGGATCAGAACAGCGTCCCGCTGTCGTTCGGGGCCGTGAAGCCCAAATGCCGGTAGGCCAGCTCGGTCGCTTCGCGGCCGCGGGGCGTGCGCTTGAGGAAGCCCTCCTTGATGAGGAACGGCTCGTAGACCTCTTCGATCGTGCCGGCCTCCTCGCCCACGGCCGTGGCGATGGTGTTCAGTCCCACGGGGCCGCCCTTGAACTTCTCGATGATCGTACCGAGAATGCGGTTGTCCATGCGGTCGAGCCCGCGCGCGTCGATGTTGAGGGCCGCGAGCGCCACCTTCGTGATGGCGAGGTCGATGTGTCCCTCGCCCTTGACCTGTGCGAAGTCGCGCACGCGGCGCAGCAGGGCATTGGCGATGCGGGGCGTGCCGCGCGAGCGGAGCGCCACTTCGCGGGCCGCGTCGTCGTCGATCGAAACGTCGAGGATGCGGGCCGAACGTGCGACGATGCCCGCCAGCACTTGTGCGTCGTAGTACTCCAGATGGCACTGTATACCGAACCGCGCCCGCAGGGGCGAAGTCAGCAGTCCGCTGCGCGTGGTGGCGCCGATGAGCGTGAAGGGAGCCAGTTCGATCTGGATCGAGCGGGCCGATGGTCCCTTGTCGAGCACGATGTCGATCTTGTAGTCCTCCATCGCCGAATAGAGATACTCTTCGACGATGGGGCTGAGGCGATGGATCTCGTCGATGAAAAGCACGTCGCCCGGATTGAGGCTCGTCAGCAGCCCCGCCAGATCGCCCGGCTTGTCCAGCACGGGACCTGAGGTTACTTTGAGCTGCGAGTGCATTTCGTTGGCGATGATGTTCGCCAGCGTGGTCTTTCCCAGCCCGGGAGGGCCGTGCAGCAATACGTGGTCGAGGGAATCGCCCCGCATCAGTGCGGCTTGGATGAAGATGCGCAGATTCTCCGCGATCTTCTCCTGTCCGGCAAAGGCGCCCAGCTGTTGCGGGCGTATCTTATTCTCGAATTCGAGATCGCTTTCGGTATTTCGTACGATGGACATAACGAGACAAAGATAGTGCAAGCCGAGCGCAAAAACAAGTTTACTTGTATTTTGCCGAGGCGCCGCCTATCTAAGGCGAAGCCAAAGTAGTGCAAGCCGAGTGCAAAACAAGTTTACTCGTATTTTGCCGAGGCGCCGCCAGCCGGGGATGGGGGCGAAAATCGCATCAGGTGCGGGACTGAGGCGCATTCATTCGGAAATTTCCGGTTGCCGTCCGGTCGGACCGAATCCGGCGGTCGTATGAAGCGGCTGCGAAAACCCGTTCCGAGTGTCCTTTGCCCGAAAGGCCCGGAGGCATTTGCTGCGGTTGAGGATTTCTATTCCGTCTTGAGGTCGTAGTCGAGTTGCAGATAGGTCGGCTCCCCGTCGGGCGGCACGACCTTGAGGTAAAGCCCTTTGCCGCCTGTCGATGCGGAGCCGTACTCGCCGAGACGGTAGGAAATGCAGCTTCGGCGGATGTTGAGCGGAGAGGTTTCTCCGTTGGTTTTGAGGCGCAGTTCGAGATAGGTGTAGCCTTGGGGCATCTCCGTGGGCGGCTGGACGGTGCGGTTGTCGACGAGCGAAATTCTGTTTTCGGCGGACGAAGTGGCGTTCTGCGCGGGATAGTAGCAGCAGATGTCGAGCCAGTCGCCGCTGATGCGGGCTTCGTCGATGCCGACGGGAGAGTCGCCCAAGGTGAGCAGCGAGCCTGCGTTGTCGGCCATCACGATCTCTTTGCTGGTGATGTCCACAACGTCGTAAAGTGCGATATTGTGATCGAAACCCGGGACGGAACTTGCGAGGAAATTGTAGTAGATGACGGCGCGGTTGCCGTTCTTGCCGTTGGCATTGTACATGATCCGATCCTTGTCCGAGGGGTAGACCGTCGCTCCGTCGTCCAGAACGAAATAGTAATTCCGGGAGGATTGGGCCGGAACCGCCACCGTGGCGAAAGAAATATAGGAAGGATAGTCGCTTTCGTCCTTGTCGCAAGCCGGGATGAAAGCAGCGAGGCAGAGAAGCGACAGCAGCAGGTATTGTTTTTTCATTTTTTTGTCGTATATTCGTTTCGTTTTGCTTTCCGGTAATTTTCATTATGCGCTATCAAAAACGTATCGGATGCGGATTTACTGCACCGGAACGGAAAAATAATATCTGCGGCCGTATGCAGTATTTCACGATCGCGGCCGTTTGTTGAATGAACGGAACGACAGGCATGGATGAACCGACACTGGCCGAAAGGTGCAGGCAGGGGGACAATACGGCCCGGAGGATGCTCTACGAACTCTATGCCGGACGCCTTCTGTCGATCTGCAAACGATATACGGGCGACCGTGCTGCGGCGGAGGATCTGCTGCACGATACGTTCATCAAGGCTTACGGTGCGATCGGGAAGTTCGTTTACAGAGGCAAGGGGTCGCTTCGGGCATGGCTCGAACGGATTGCGGTCAACACTTCCGTCGAATACCTGCGTTCCCGGGCGCGGATGAGGCTCTCGCCGCTCGACGAGCGCAGACCGCTGCCGGATTACGACGAACCGTCCGGCGAAGAGGCGGTGCAGGTGCCTGTCGCGGAGTTGATGCGTATGGTCGGCGAACTTCCCGCAGGGTACAGGACGGTGTTCAACCTTTTTTGCGTGGAAGGATTTTCCCATCGGGAAATAGCCCGCATGCTGGGTATCAACGAAAAATCGTCTTCGTCGCAGTTGACGAGGGCCAAGGCGGCTTTAGCGGCGAAGATAAAGGAGTATTTGGAAAAGAACAGGGCATGAGACGGAAAGATGAGGCGGAGTGGACGGAGGTCGTGGGAAACTCGTTGCGCGAAGCGGAGGAGGAGGCGTTGCCGTCCGGAGGCTGGCGACGCCTCGAACGGGAAGCGGATATCCGGTTTTCTCTGTCGGCGCAGGCCCGGAAAAGAAGATGGATAGGATATGCCGCCGCAGCCGCTTCGGTGCTGATTTGTGTTTCGATCGGAGTGCAAGTTCTGCGAATGAATCATAATGTGATGAATAATGGGGTTGTTTCGGTATCCGGAGCGGCTGCCGGCGGGTCTGAAGAGGGAACCGGAACGCTAAGTGTTCCGGGACCCTCTTCGCATATCGGACGGTCCTCGCGGGATCGTGCGGCGTCCGCCGGTCTTCGTGCCGCTGCCGGACATCCGCCCGGCAGCGGAAACGATGCGGAAGACATCCTGTCGGCGGGGGAATACCTCAGCCGGACGGCAGGCGCCGGATTTCCCGATGCGAAGACCGCTCCGTGCGGGATGCCGGGAACGACGGCAGCGGATGCGTTCGGCATCCGCAAGAGGAGCGACGGCTTGTATGCGGGCCGTGCCGGTCGTGAACTGCTTGCGGAATTGCAGAGCGTGGAGTGGGCCGGGATGCCCTCGCCGGCGCCTTTCGGGGCGCACTCCGGCGGTGCGCCGGACCGTGAAACTTCCGGAAAGAGCGGCGTGTCCCGCTACCGGACGGACGACTACGACGGTCTTTTTGCGGATGCCGCCCCTGCGGTGCGTAAACGCAGAGGGGCGGCCGGGGTATTCGTCGCCGGAATCATTGCCGGTGCGGGAAGCGGAAGGAGTCCGGAGGGGCCGTCGTACAGCGCTGTGCTGGTCGAAAAGAAGCAGGTGGTGCACATCAGCGATGCATATGAGAGCTATTCTTTCGAACACAAGCAGCCGCTCAGCTTCGGTCTCACTTTCCGCAAGGAGTTCGGATATGGGCTTTCGCTCGAAACGGGCCTCAACTATACGCTGCTCCGCTCGGATGTGGGCGTTACGGGTAAGGTACGGGAGATTCGGCAGCAACTTCATTTGGTGGGAGTTCCTCTGCGGGTCGACTGGCAGTTCCTGCACGCGGGACGTTTTTCGATGTATGTCGGGGCGGGCGGCATGGCCGAAAAATGCGTCAGCGCACGCTTCGGTGCCGAAAAGATGACCGAGCGCCGCGTGCTGTGGTCGCTGTCGGGTGTTGTGGGCGCGCAATACCTGCTGGGACGTTCGGTCGGCCTCTATTTCGAACCTTCGGTTACCCGTTATCTGACCCACACCTCGTTACGAACGGCCTATACCGATTCGGCGGCAGCTCTCGATCTTCGCATCGGTTTGCGATTCAACTATTGATGCGGTGCGGTGTGTCCGAATATGCTATTCGGCCGCTCGAATATACCGTTTTTTTTATTGTACAATCAAAATTTGTTACTATTTTTGTTCGACGAAGGTGTCCGGATGAGCTATTCCGGATGCGAAAAATGCTATGGTGAATTGCCGAAAATGCTACTGATTCGAAAAATAAAATATGGGTATACTACCGTTGAATAGTGTACCCATTCGAGTAGTCCCGGAAGGATTCGAACCTTCATCGTAAGAACCGGAATCTTAAATTCTATCCATTGAACTACGGGACCTCGGGCACAAAGATACAAAAAATTTTGAAATATGCGAGAAAAACAAGATAATTGGCAAAGAATCGAGAGCATAATAAAGTGGGCGAACATGTCTACCAATTATTTTGCACGTTACATCGGCCTTCCGCGCGGTGAAAACCTCTACCAGATCAAGCGCGGCAACAACGGCATCTCCCGCGACGTGGCCAACCGCATCGTCGCCAAATTTCCCCAGATCGACAAACTCTGGGTGCTCACGGGCGAGGGGCAGATGTTCGCATCTACCGAGCTTCGCGGAGCGCAGATACCTTATTATAATATCGAAGTGGGACAGGGGATGCTCTTGCGCGAGCGGCTGGTGCCGGCATGGAACTTCATCATTCCGGGTCTTTCGCAGTGCGATTTCGCCATGCGCTACGACGGGAGCGAAATGGGCGAAGCCCTTCCGCCCGGCACCATCGTATTGCTTGCCGCCGCCGAAAAAGAGATGATGATTCCCGGGGCGGAATATGTGATTGTCAGCCGAAAAATAGTAACTTTGCGTACGGTTTTCCCCGCAACGGACGGCAAACGCTGGCGTCTGGCGGCGGCCGACAATACGAAATTCGATGATATTGTGCTCGGTGCCAATGATATAGAAGCTGTGTACAAGGTCGTCGGCAAACTGATTTTAATGCAATAGACCTATGTTTTCGGGTATCGTGGAACGAACGGGGGAGGTCGTGGAAATCCGCAGCGACCGCCAAAATAAGGATTTCGTGCTCCGGGCGGACTTCTGCGGCGAGCTCAGGATCGACCAGAGTATAGCACATAACGGCGTATGTTTGACGGTAGTGGACATCGCGGCCGACACCTACACCGTAACGGCTATGAAAGAGACGCTCGACCGCAGCAATCTCGGTTCGCTCGCCGTGGGCGATCTGGTGAATCTCGAACGTTCGATGAAACCCGATGCGCTGCTCGACGGTCATATCGTTCAGGGCCACGTGGACCAGACGGCAGTCTGCACCGCCGTGGAGGATGCCGGCGGAAGCTGGTATTTCACCTTCGAGTACGAACCGCAGGGCGGCGGACTGTGCACCGTGGAGAAGGGGTCCGTAGCCGTGAACGGCGTGAGCCTCACGGTCTGCGACTCGAAGCCGGGCAGTTTCCGCGTGGCGATCATCCCTTATACGTACGAGCACACCAATTTCCGCCGCATCGGTGTGGGATCGGTCGTGAATCTCGAATTCGACATCGTGGGCAAGTACATCGCCCGGTTGATGGAAAATTATAAATAGACGGACGATGTTGGCAATCAAAACCAAGGAGGGTGCGTCGCTTCGCATCGCCCTGCTGGCGGCCGCGATCGTCGCCGTCGTCGTTTTGACATTCGGCGACATGACGGGCGGTCTGCGCTGGGCTGCGGCGGCCGCAATCGTGCTCGGCACATTCTGCGTCGTACTGTTCGCTGCGCTGTTCATCATCCGCAAGTATGTGGCCTATAAGCTGAAACCGATCTACTCGATCGTCTTTTCGCGCAATGTGCGCACGGACGAAATCCTCGACGAACTGAAGGACAAGCATGTCGAAAATATCGGCGACGAACTGACGGCGTGGGCCGATACCAACGACAAGGAGATCGCCCGCCTGAAGGAGACGGAGCGTTTCCGCAAGCAGTATTTGGGCAACGTGGCCCATGAGCTGAAGACCCCGATATTCAATGTTCAGGGTTATATTTCGACCTTGCTGGACGGCGGATTGGAGGACGATCTGATCAACCGTCAGTACCTCGAACGGGCCGAAAAGAGCATCGACCGCCTCATCAACATCGTCAACGATCTGGACACCATCTCCAAGCTGGAGAGCAATATGAACCGTCTCGACATGGAGCGATTCGATATCGTGGCTCTTACCAAGGAGATCGCCGAGCAGGCCGAGATGGAGGCGGGCCGCAAACGGATCCGGATCGTCGTCAAGGGGGCCGACAATCTGCCTTCGCCCTTCTGGGTCTACGCCGACAAACACTACATCGGTCAGGTGATGGTCAATCTGATCATCAATTCGATCCACTACGGCAAGGAGGGCGGACAGACCCGTATCAAGTTCCGCGACATGCTCGATAAGATCCTCGTCGAGGTGGAGGACAACGGTCAGGGAATCGGCAAGGAGGATATTCCCCGCATCTTCGAGCGCTTCTATCGAACGGATAAAGGACGTTCGCGCGAGCAGGGCGGCACGGGTCTCGGGCTGGCCATCGTCAAGCACATCATCGAGGCTCACGGCGAACATATCTCCGTGCGCAGCGAGGTCGGGGCGGGTACCACCTTCTCGTTCACGCTCAAAAAGGTGAACTTGCAGGACGTGAAATAGAGCCGTTCCGCCGCTCCGGCCGGCGGAGCCGACCCCCGTTCGAGCTCTGCCGGGACGGGAAAGGGCGGACGGAATTCGGAGTTCTTCTCCGTCCGTAGCGAAGGCGTTCGCTCTTCGATGCCTGCGGCAGAAGGGCGGCGCGACATTGGGCGGCGTGCGGTCCGCCGCATCGGCGCGGCGGTCGGCTGCCGACATCGGATTTTGCAATGTCGATGCCGCAGGTGGATGAAGATGGAGAGGCGGACGTTTCGCGGATTTTTTCGGAGCTCTTCCGGCTGCGAAAAGGGCGGACCGCAACATGCGGAACACGTCCGCGCCGAGGGGGCCTCCGGCGGCGGGGCTTCGGACCGCGCGGCTCCGAAGGAGCCGTAACACGGACCCATTTTCGCTGAGCCGTGTGTCGTCCGAGTTCGTTCGGGGTGTTGCCGAGACGATAAAGGACCCGAAAAACAGAATGTTTAACCTCCGGTGCCGCGACGCAGGATGCAGTCGGCGGACAAACACGTACGAATGATGCATTTACTGACAATAACGTGGGATTTCGATCCCGTCTTTCTGCGGATTTTCGGCTTGGACATCCGTTACTACGGCCTGATGTGGATGCTGGCCATCCTCATCGGCGCCATCTTTTTCGACCGTTTCTGCAAACGCGAGGGCCTGCCGCCGAAAGTCGCCGATTCGATCTTCTGGTACGGCACCGTAGCCACGATCGTCGGCGCCCGGTTGGGGCATTGTCTCTTCTACGACACGATGGACTATCTGCGCGAACCTTGGACGATCATCACGGGATTCCGCGACGGCGGTCTGGCCAGCCACGGTGCAGCCATCGGCCTTCTGATCGGTCTGTGGCTCTTCTCGCGCAAGAACAAACTTCCCTATATCTGGTCGCTCGACCGCATTATGATCCCCGTCGGTATCGGCGGTGCGCTGGTGCGTCTGGGCAACCTCTTCAACTCGGAGATTTTCGGTACGGCGACCGCTCTGCCATGGGGGTTCGAGTTCGTCCGTTCGAACAAATGGCGCTACGAATTCGCTCCCGCCGCCGTGCATCCGACGCAGATTTACGAAGCGCTGTGCTATCTGGCGACCTTCGGCCTGCTTTGCTGGCTCTATTATAAAAAGGATACGGCCCGACGCCGTCCCGGCATTCTCTTCGGCGTCGGTCTGATCGGCGTCTTCCTCACGCGCTTTTTCATCGAGTTCATCAAGACCGAACAGGAAGCCTTCGAAAAGGACATGCTGCTCGACATGGGGCAGTGGCTCAGCATCCCGTTTATCGTGCTGGGCGTCTGTATGATCCGGCGGGGGCTGAAACGCCCTGCCGTTGCGGCGAACGCATCGCCGCAGAGGAAGGCGGCCGAGGTCGTGAACGTATCCGGACGACGTAAAACCAAATATTCGAAACGATGAACGCAAGCCCCATGATCCGAGAGGTCGACAAGATCGTCGCCAACCTGCTGATCGCCGAAGGGGCGGTCTGCATCCCCGGTGCGGGATCGCTCCGCGTCGTGCGGCACGGGGCCCGTCGAATATCGTCCCGCAAAATCGTCCCGCCCTGCCGCATGGTGGAGTTCACCTCCCAGCCTGTCGGCACCTCGCTTGCGGCGGCCGTCGCCCGCGCCGCCGGATGCGACGAGGGGCGGGCTTCGGAGATTTGCGGGCGTTGGCTTGCACAGGTACGCACGGAGGAAGCGCTTACGATCGGAGGGGTCGGCATCCTGCGGGAGAAGAGTTTTACGATGGACGCGGCGTTCGACAAACTGCTCAATCCGCAGGGGCACGAACCCCTGAAACTTCGCGGCGCCCGCGGACATTGGCTCTTGTGGACCGTCGCTGCCTTCGCCATCTTCTGCGGTCTGGGCGCCTGCGGCTGGATTCTTTACGACCGTCTGAATTCCTCCGCGGGCCTTGACGAAATATCCGGCGTTTCTTCGGAGAGAAGGGCCGGCGGCGGATCTTCCGGTTTCGCACCGGCAGACGAGGCGTCGGCCGATAACCGGCTGGCGGCGGTATCCGCATCGGGTGGGGCAGACCGCTCTTCCGCCGCCGTTGATGCCGGAACGGAGAAGCGGGCCCGCAGCGGAGGCGCTATGAAGAGTGGGGGGGCGGCAGCTTCCGCCGCCTCGGCAGGTGCCGGAGCCGACCGTTCCCTCCTTGCAGGAAACGTCGGTGCGGATGCCGCCGGTGCGGTCCGTGCGTCGGAATCCTTCGCCGGTGCGACGCCGTCCGGAAAATCTGCGCATTCGGATCGGCATGCTGCGGGTGCCCCGGGCCCCGGTGCGGGTGCTTCGTCCGCCGGTGTTCCGGCCGCAGGCCGTCCGAGTACCGGCCGTTCTTCGTCCGAAGCCGTTTCGTCCGACCCGATGCAGGCCGCCCGGCTCGTTTCGGGGCACACCTACGTGGTGCAAGGGGTATACAGTTCGCTGGAAAACGCCCGTCGGGCACTGCGGGAGCTGGAGCGGCGCGAACCTGCACTGCATGGACGAATCTACCTTTACGGTCCCAAGTACATGGTCTCCATGTTCTCGTCCGAAACATCCGAACAGAGCATCGCCTTCGTGCGTGCCTATGCGGACCGTTACCCCGATCTGTGGACTTATCGGGCCAAGTGATGCGTCTTGCGGAGCCGATAATACGGGCGCTCGATTTTTTCTACGTCCGTCCCGTCGCCGTTCTGCTGCCGCGTCAGACCTTTCGTTATGCGGCGTGCGGTCTGATGACGCTGGGGCTCGATGCCGTGTGGTATGCGCTGTTTTACAATTTCGTCTTCGACCGCGTCGATTTCAGCCTCGGCCCGATCGTTCTCTCGCCCCATATCGCCGCCTTGTTTCTGGTTTTCCCGATCACGTTTTTCACGGGATTCTGGCTCAACCGCCATGTCGCGTTCCGGACTTCGCCGCTCGCGGCCGGTACGCAGCTCTGGCGATACGGACTTTCGGTCGTGGGTTCGATTCTGCTGACTTATGGATGCATGAAACTTCTGGTCGAACTTTGCGGCATCTGGCCGACGCCGTCGAAGGCTCTTACGAACGTCATTACGGTGATTTACAGCTATCTCACGGCTAAATATTTTACATTCCGCCACGCCGTGGAATGAGGCGCCGCGTCTGCTCCGGGCGGCGGGCGTCTGTTTTCAGCCGTCGTCTTTTCGGCGAGGCGACTTTTGAGCAGGGTTTTGCTCTGCGCCGGTTTGCCGGAAACGCCCGCTTCGGGGCAGTCGTTTGCTCGCTTCGGCACTCTTCGGGCAAAACCCGGATCGTTTTCGGCTTAACGGGAAGGTTGCAAATCATTCGATCCTTTCCCGCCTCGGCGAAGGTCGGACGGAATTCCGGAGTGCCCGGTTTGATGAGAATACGGTATGCGATCTTCGCCGTTCTTCGGATTCCGTCTCGTGGGAACCGTGCGTGCCGTTTGCTGCCGGAGCCTGCTGTCCGTTCTCTTCGGCGGGGCCCCGAGACTGCGATTCCGTCTTTTACTGCCCGAAGGAATAAAGGCCGCGTTTTCGTGGCTGCGGCTTTTGCTCCGCCTGACGGTGCCCGAAAAGCGGCCGAATGTCGGAGCGTCCGATCCTCGCCGGCCCGACACCGAGACGGTCGCTTTTCTCTCTTTGCGGGCAGGCGGTTCGGCGAAGAGCGGACCGTCCGCAACAGGCGCCTGTTGCTGCGCTCGTTCGCAGATCCGCGAAGCCGTCCGTTTCGGCTCGCCCGGCGGTTGTCCCCGCGGCTTCCTGCTTTCCGATCGGGTTCGGTATCTTCAATGGTTAGGGGGGATTCGGAAAGACGTATTTTCCCTTTTTCACGTTTCGTTCTTCGTCGTTGCGGAGGCGATGTCGGAAGTTCGTTGCCGTCCGCCGCAGCGGGCGGCAACCGTCCGGAACACCTGCCGGCCCTCGGCCGGCGCCGGCGGCTTTCTCTTCGAAAACAGTCTGCAAAACGTGAAATTCATCTTGCGTGCCTCCGAATATAATTAAGGTACGGGAAAACAAAGACGGTTATTTCCCGTTCTCGTCCCGCAGTTTTTGCAGCTCGTACATGCGGTCTCGGAATTTGGCCGCCGCGAGGAAGTCGAGCGACTTGGCCGCCCGCTCCATATCCTCTTTAGCCCGGGCGATCAGTGCGTCGAGGTTCCCGCCTGCGGCATACCCCTTCTGCACGTCGGCCGCTATCGGCAGTGAGGCTTGGTCGATCTCCGTGCCGTAGACGTTCATGTCGATCTGCGGCGTATCCGTTTTGCCGGCGAGCAGGGTGCTCTGCCCCGTGCCGCTTTTCTGCGCACGGCGCGGCAGCATTTCGTGCTCGATGTTGTAACGGACCTGTTTCTCGCGCCGGCGGTTGCTCTGTTCGATGGCGAAGCGCATCGAATCGGTGCAGGTGTCGCCGTAGAGAATCACATTTCCCTGCGAATGGCGGGCCGCACGGCCTGCGATCTGCGTGATCGAACGCACGTTGCGCAGGAATCCCTCCTTGTCGGCATCGAGGATGGCCACCAGCGCCACCTCCGGCAGGTCGAGCCCCTCGCGCAGGAGGTTGACGCCCACCAGCACGTCGAAAAGCCCGTTGCGGAGGTCTTCGAGAATCTGGATGCGTTCGAGCGTGTCCACGTCCGAGTGGATGTAGCGGTTGCGGATACCCACGCGGTCGAAATATTTCGACAGCTCTTCGGCCATCCGTTTGGTGATGGTCGTTACGAGCACCTTGTCGTCGTTCTTCACCCGCTTGTCTATTTCCTCGATCAGATCGTCGATCTGGTTGAGGGTTACGCGCACCTCCAGCGGCGGATCGACCAGTCCCGTCGGGCGGATCAGCTGTTCGACGACTACGCCTTCGCTCTTCATCAGCTCCCAGTCCGCAGGCGTGGCGCTCACGTAGATCGAGGTGCCCTGCAACTGTTCGAACTCCGCGAAGGTCAGCGGGCGGTTGTCCTTGGCCGCCGGCAGGCGGAATCCGTACTCCACGAGGTTCTCTTTGCGGGCGCGGTCGCCGCCGTACATGGCATGCACCTGCGGCAGCGTAACGTGGCTTTCGTCCACGACGAGCAGGTAGTCCTTCGGGAAGTAGTCGATCAGGCAGAAAGGCCGCGACCCCTCGGGACGTCCGTCGAAGTAGCGCGAGTAGTTCTCGATTCCGGAACAGTAGCCCAGCTCCTTGATCATCTCCAGATCGTATTCCACCCGCTGCTTGAGCCGCTGCGCCTCCAGCATCCGTCCTTCCCGCTCGAAGCATTCGACCTGCCGGCCGAGGTCGAGATAGATCTGCTGCACGGCGTCGTTGATCCGTTCGCGCGTGGTAACGAAGAGGTTGGTGGGGTAGATCGTGAGCGTGTCGAGCGACTGGATGCGCTGGCCCGTGGCGGGATCGACGATCCAGATCGCCTCGATCTCGTTGTCGTAGAACATCACGCGGAAGCACTGGCTTCCGAACTCGCCGAAGGCGGCCATGATGTCGATCGTGTCGCCGTTCACGCGGAAGGTCGAGGGTTCGAGGTCGCGTTCCGTGCGGGTGTAGAGAGCCTCGACCAGTTTGTAGAGAAAGTGTTTGTAGCTGACGATCTGCCCGACCTTCACCGTGATGGCCGTGGCGTGGAAATCCGCGGGATTGCCGCAGCCGTAGAGACACGATACGCTCGATACGACGATCACGTCGCGCCGGCCCGACAGCAGGGTGGCGACGGTGTTCAGGCGCATCTTTTCGATCTCGGCATTGATCGAAAGATCCTTTTCGATGTAGGTGTCCGTGGAGGGGAGGTAGGCTTCGGGCTGGTAGTAGTCGTAGTAGGAGACGAAGTACTCCACGGCATTCTCCGGAAAGAAGTTCTTGAACTCTCCGTAGAGCTGCGCCGCGAGGGTCTTGTTGTGGCTCAGCACGAGCGTGGGACGGTTCACCTGCGCGATGACGTTGGCCACCGTGAAGGTCTTGCCCGAACCCGTAACGCCCAGCAGGGTATTGTGTTTCGATCCGTGTTCGATGGAGCCGACCAGTTGGGCGATGGCTTCGGGCTGGTCGCCCATCGGCGCGTAATCCGATGCGAGTTTGAAATCCATTTTACAAAGATAGGTATTTTTACCGGATATAGAACGGAAATACGCCGCGCGGCAGTATGCCGTCGGGGCCGCGGGAGTAGGGGAATGCCTCGGTGCGGACTGTTCGTGCGGGGTACACGTGCGAGGTCCGGCTTTGTGAAAACAGCCTCTCGTCGGCTTCCGTCGCATCCGGCCGATACATCGTCTTGCGACTCCGGTTGCCCGAGCTATCGGGGAGTTCGGAGCTCTGCCTGCCGGCCGCGCCGGTTCGGGGGGGCGGTCGGGGCGGCATTCCGTCGCCGCGAACGCCTTTGTCCGCAAGCCGGAGGTGCGGTCCGGTCGCAGCCCCTTCTTTCCGTCCCGGCGTAGGGCGCTGAGCGGTCTGCCGGGCCGGGCGGCGCATGCGCTATTTGCCGGACAGCTCTCCGGCGACTGCCGTTACCAGATCCTCGCGCCGCAGGTAGCGGGCCGCGAGACGCTGCACGTCGGCGGGGGCGACGGCCCGGATGCGGCGCAGGTTTTCGGCGATCGCCGAGTTGTCCGTACCGCAGAGGATGTTTTCGATCGTCGCGTCGGCGATCCCGAACGGACCGTCGAGGATACGCATCATCTCGCCTGCGAGGATATTTTGCACCAGCGCGAGTTCCGCCTCCTCCATCTGCTCGGTGCGGAGCCGTTCGATCTGCTCGTAGATCAGCTTCAGGGCGTCCTCCGTAACTTCGGTCCCGACCTGCGTGGCGAGCGCGAAGTACCCTTCGCGTTCGAAGTTGACCATGGCGGCCGAGACGCCGTAGGTGTAGCCGTGCTCTTCGCGCAGCGTGCGCATCAGGCGCGAGCCGAAGTAGCCTCCGAGTGCGGCCGCCACGACCTGCATGCCGAGGAAATCGGGGTGCTGCCGCGGGAAGAGCAGCCGTCCGATGCGGATCGAAGACTGCACGGCGCCCGCATGCGCGATGCGCGCTTCGTGCGTCGTTTCCGGGGCGGGAAATAGGACTTCGGCCCGTGTGCCGCGGGGCAGCCGTCCGGCCAGTGCGGCTACGGCCGCGCGTTCGGCGTCGCCGATGCGGCCGCTGCATACGACGAAGCAGTTCTCGGCCGTGTAGAGCCTCCGGTAGTGGGCTTCGACGTCGCTGCGCGCGAGGGTGTCGTAAGCCTCGGCCGGGCTCGAAACGCCGTAGGGATGGTTCGCGCCGAAGAGACAGCGGGCGAAGGCTTCGCGGGCTTCCGTCTCGACTTTCGTGCGTTCGATGGCGAGTTCCTGCCGCCGCTTGGCGCAGTAGGTGCGCAGCTCGGGTTCGGGGAAGGCGGGATGCAGGAGGATCTCGGCGGCGGTCGCGAGCGTTTCGCGGAAGTAGCGCGAGAGGGTGGCGAAACTCAGGTAGACGAAGTCGCGGTCGACCGAGACGTCGTAATAGGAGCCGTAGTAGTCCAGCTGCTCGGCGATTTCGCGGGCCGTGAGACGGTCGCTGCCCTCGGCGAGCAGGTTGGCCGTGGCCGATGCGGCGAAGGGTACGCGCTGGTGGACGGTGCCCGCGCGGAAGACGAACGTTACGCGCAGCACCTCGAACTCGTCGGCAGGCAGCAGGTAGAGCGCCGTGCCGTTGGGGAGCGCTACGCGCTCGGCGGCCGGCAGGTCGATGGTGTCGGGAATCTGTAAAGGCGGCTGTTTCATCGCTTGGCTGTGTAAAGTAACGTACTGCTGTTCTCGGGGCGGAAGACCCTGCGCGCGAACTCCATGATCTCTTCCGCGCCGATCGACCGGTAGAGCTCCACTTCGCGGTCGACGAGCGAGAGGTCGCCCAGCATCTCGTAAAACCCGAGGTTCAGGGCTTTGTTCATCACGTTCAGTTCGCCGAAGAGGGTGTTCGCCTCGAACTTGTTCTTCACCTTCTCGGTTTCGCGCGCAGGCACGGGATCGTTCTTGAGGCGGTCGATTTCGTCCCAGATGGCGGCTTCGGCCTGTTCGGGCGCGGTCGTGGGAAGCAGATGCCCCGTGAAGACGAAGAGCCCCGGATCGACGTCGCCCGAAACGTAGGCGTTCGCCGAAGCGAAGAGCCGCCGCTCCTTCACGAGTGTCTGGTAGAGCCTCCCCGAGTCGCCGCCGGCCAGCAGGTCGCTCGTCAGATCGCCCGCGAAGAAACTCCGCGAGGTGCGGCCGCCGATGTGGAAGGCGATGGAGATCGCCGTGGCCGGCACGTCGCGCACGACCTCCATGCGTCGCGGTTCGCGTTGCTCGGGTTCCGCGGGCAGCGGAGCGGCCGAAGGCGTGTCCGCCGGATTTTCGATTCCCCCGAACCACTTCTCCGCCAGCGCGAACATCCGTTCCTCGGGCAGATCGCCCGAGAGGGAGAGAATGGCGTTCGAGGGGCGGTACCAGCGCCGGTAGAAGGCCCGCACGTCGTCGAGCGTGGCCTCCTCGATGTGTTCGGGTGCGAGGCCGATCGTGGCCCAGCGGTAGGGATGTTCGCGGTAGGCGAGCGCGCGGAGGAGCATCGTCTGGTCGCCGTAGGGTTGGTTGAGATAGCGCTGGCGGAACTCTTCGACCACCACCCGTTTTTCGAGCGCGAGTTTGCGCGCCGAGATGTCGAGTCCCGTCATACGGTCGCTTTCGAGCCAGAGGGCCGTCTCGACGTTGACGGCCGGCAGGGTGATGTAGTAGTCCGTGTAGTCGTTGTTGGTGAAGGCGTTGTTGTCGCCGCAGGCCATCTGCACGGGGCGGTCGAAGTCGGGGATGCGCCGCGTGCCGCGGAACATGAGGTGTTCGAAAAGGTGGGCGAAGCCCGTGCGTTCGGGATTCTCGTTGCGGGCTCCGACCTTGTAGAGCAGGTTCACCGCCGCGAGCTGCGAGGTGCGGTCGCGGTTGGCCACGACCGTGAGGCCGTTGGCGAGCTGATGTCGTTCGTAGGTAATCATTGCGGGACAAAGGTACGAATAAGTCGGGGGCAAAAGCAAATTCATTTGCATTTTGTCGGGTGCGAGCTCCTGAGGCGGAGCCGAAGGCGGGGAAAACATCCGCCGCTGCATGTCGTGTGCGGAGGTTCCGCCGCCGTTTTCGAATCCTCCGCCTGCAAATTCCGCGCAAAACGTATGTCGGGAGGCCGTTTCCGATAGGCCGTGCGCAGAGCCGCCGCGGTGCGGGCTGTGCCGAAGCGGCCCCTCCCGAAGCGGACGTTTTCGGCGAATTGCGCGCCATGCGGGTTCCGTGCGGCAGTGCCGGGGCGGGGCGGTCGCAAAGAAGCGCAGCCTCCGCGGGCGGGGCTGCGGAGGGCTGCGACCGGTTCGGCAGGCCGGCTTACGGCCGTTCCGCGACCGATGCAGGGGCTCTGGATGCGACCGGAGCGGGAGCGTGTCCTGCGGTTCGTCTTGCGGTTCGTCCTGCCGTACAGGGGGCTCCGCAGGTTCGGCGGAGATGGCGCTGCGGCGTTTTTTGTGCTTTTTCGGGACAATAAATAGGCGGTTTCATACGAAATTAGTACCTTTGCCGTGCGTTAGGTCCGTACAATGAGTGAAGATTCGAATATAACATACAGATATTAACCTTTTTAGCAAGATTATGGCAGAAAAGAAATTCATCACTTGTGATGGTAACTACGCGGCGGCTCATGTGGCGTACATGTTCTCGGAGGTCGCGGCGATCTACCCCATCACGCCGTCTTCGACTATGGCGGAACTCGTGGACGAATGGGCGGCCCAAGGCCGCAAAAACATCTTCGGCGAGACCGTGAAAGTCGTTGAGATGCAGTCCGAGGCCGGTGCAGCCGGTGCCGTGCACGGATCGTTGCAGAGCGGGGCGCTGACTTCGACCTTCACGGCATCGCAGGGTCTCCTGCTGATGATTCCCAATATGTACAAAATTTCGGGCGAGCTGCTCCCCGGCGTGTTCCATGTTTCGGCCCGTGCGCTGGCGGCGCAGTCGCTCTCTATCTTCGGCGACCATCAGGATGTGATGGCGGCCCGCCAGACGGGCTTCGCCATGCTCGCCACCTCTTCGGTGCAGGAAGTGATGGATTTGGCCGGTATCGCCCACATCGTTTCGCTCCGGGCGCGCGTGCCTTTCCTGCACTTCTTCGACGGCTTCCGCACCTCGCACGAGATCCAGAAGATCGAGCTGATCGACGAGGCGGCGCTCACGGCCATGTTCGACCGCGAGGCACTTCGGGAGTTCCGTGCCCGGGCGCTCAATCCCGAGCATCCCGTAACGCGCGGCACGGCCCAGAACCCCGACATCTACTTCCAGACCCGCGAGGCGGCCAACAAGTTCTACGACGCCGTGCCCGACATGGTGGCCGATGCCATGAAACGCATTTCGGAGATCACCGGCCGCACCTACAAGCCGTTCACCTACTACGGCGCCGCCGATGCCGAGCGGATCGTCGTGGCCATGGGCTCCGTAACCGAGACGCTCAAGGAGACGGTCGATTACCTGAATGCACAAGGCGAGAAGGTCGGCGTGGTAACGGTGCATCTCTACCGTCCGTTCTCGGTGAAGTATCTCGGCGAGGTGATTCCCGAGAGCGTGAAGCGCATCTGCGTGCTGGACCGCACGAAAGAACCCGGAGCCAACGGCGACCCCCTCTACCTCGACGTGGTGGAGGCCTTCGCTTCCCGCAAGGACATCCCCGCCGATCGCAAGCCGCTCATCATCGGCGGCCGCTACGGCCTCTCGTCGAAAGACACCACGCCTGCGCAGATGCTCGCGGTGTTCCGCAACCTGAAGGCCGACGAACCGAAGAATCGGTTTACGGTGGGCATCACGGACGACGTAACGTTCCGCTCGCTGCCCGTCGGCGAGGAGATCTCGCTCGCCAAACCCGGCACGTTCGAGGCGCTCTTCTTCGGCCTCGGCGCCGACGGTACGGTGGGTGCCAACAAGAACTCGATCAAGATCATCGGCGGTACGACCGACAAGTATTGTCAGGCTTACTTCGCCTACGACTCGAAGAAGTCGGGCGGCTACACCTCGTCGCACCTTCGTTTCGGCGACCGCCCCATCACGTCGCCCTATCTGGTTACGACGCCCGACTTCGTGGCGTGCCACGTGCCTTCGTACGTGGACAAGTACGACGTGCTGAAGGGGCTCAAGCCGGGCGGTTCGTTCCTTCTGAACTCGGTGCACGACGCCGAGACCACCTGCGCGACGCTGCCCGATCACATGAAGGCCTACATGGCGCAGAACCGCATCAATTTCTACATCATCAACGCCACGAAGATCGCTTCGGAGCTGGGGCTCGGCTCGCGCACGAACACCATCATGCAGTCCGCGTTCTTCAAGATCGCCGACGTGATTCCGTTCGACAAGGCCGTGGAGGAGATGAAGAAGGCGATCCTCAAATCCTACGGCAGAAAAGGCGAGGACATCGTCAACATGAACTACGCGGCGGTGGATGCCGGCGGCGACGCCGTGGTGAAGGTCGAGATTCCGGCCGAGTGGGCTTCGATCGCCGACAACGGATGCGAAGACGCCCGTTGCGGCGACGCATCGCGTCCGGATTTCGTGCGCAGCATCGTCGATCCGATCAACGCTCTCAAGGGCGACGAACTGCCCGTGTCGGCCTTCAACGGCCGCGAGGACGGCACGTGGGACAACGGCACGGCCGCCTACGAGAAGCGCGGCATTGCGGTGAACGTGCCCGAGTGGCAGATTCAGAACTGCATACAGTGCAACCAGTGCGCCTATGTCTGCCCTCATGCCGTGATCCGTCCGTTCCTTGCCTCGGAGGCCGAGGCCGAAGCCTCGGGCACGGAGTGGAAGCAGGGCATGGGCGAATATAAGGAGTACAGGTTCCGCATCCAGATCTCGCCGCTCGACTGTACGGGGTGCAGCAATTGCGTCGACGTCTGCCCGGCCAAGGAGAAGGCGCTCGTGATGAAGCCGCTCGAAACGCAGCTCCCGCAGCAGAAAAACTGGGATTATATCACGAAGCGCATCGGCTATAAACAGGTAGTCGACAAGACCCGCAGCGTGAAGAACCTCCAGTTCGCGCAACCGCTGTTCGAGTTCTCGGGCGCCTGCGCCGGCTGCGGCGAGACGCCCTACATCAAGGCGCTTTCGCAGCTCTTCGGCGACAAGATGATGGTGGCCAACGCCACGGGCTGCACCTCGATCTACTCGGGTTCGGCTCCGTCGACTCCCTACTGCACCAATGCCGCCGGGCAGGGTCCGGCATGGGCCAACTCGCTGTTCGAGGACAACGCCGAGTTCGGTCTGGGCATGCACATCGGTGTGGAGAAACTCCGCGACCGCATCCAGCAGAAGATGGAGGAGGCGATCGCCGGCTGCGCGGAGTGCTCCGCAGAGTTGAAGGAGGCCATGCGGGAGTGGATCGCGATGCGCGGTTCGTCGGCGAAATCCGCCGAAGCGACGGCCCGTCTGCTTCCGTTGCTCGAAACGTGCGGCTGCGACTGCTGCCGCGAGATTCTCGCACACAGGGATTGGCTCGTGAAGAAGTCGCAGTGGATCATCGGCGGCGACGGCTGGGGCTACGACATCGGTTTCGGCGGCGTGGACCACGTGCTCGCCTCGGGCATGGATGTCAATATCCTCGTCGTGGATACCGAAGTCTACTCCAATACGGGCGGACAGTCGTCCAAATCGACGCCTGTGGGTGCCGTGGCGAAGTTCGCGTCGTCGGGCAAGCGCATCCGCAAGAAGGATCTCGGCGCCATCGCAATGACCTACGGCTATGTCTATGTGGCGCAGGTGTCGATCGGTGCTTCGCAGCAGCAGCTCTTCAACGTGCTCAAGGAGGCCGAGGCTTATCCGGGACCGTCGCTCGTGATCGCCTATGCACCGTGCATCAACCACGGCATCAAGGGCGGCATGACCCGCACGCAGACCGTCGGCAAGGAGGCCGTGGCATGCGGCTACTGGCACCTGTGGCACTACAATCCGCAGCTCGAAGCCGAGGGCAGGAACCCCTTCGTGCTCGATTCGAAAGAGCCCGACTGGTCGAAATTCCGCGACTTCCTGATGAAGGAGGTGCGTTACACGTCGCTCAAGAAGGCGTTCCCGGCCGAGGCCGACGAATTGTTCGCCGCCGCCGAGGAAAATGCCCGGTGGCGGTACAACGGCTATGTCCGTCTGTCGAAAGCCGCATACTGAAAAGTTCCGCATACGGATGTCGGAAAGCCGGAGGAGATCGTTCCTCCGGCTTTTTTTCGTCGGTTCCGCGGGGAACTGTCGATCGTGTCCGGAGAAAACGCCCGGCGCGGATGCACGCCCGTCGGTGATGAAAAACGCACGGTTCGTTGAAATCATTTGACGATGACGGTGTTCCGGGATACCTTTGGTGCGTGTAAACAACAGATATCCGATCACTTAATTTAATTGATTGCTTTATGAAACGATTTGTCCTTGAATCGACCGCGTGGTTGTTGTGCCTCGCAGCGGTGTCGCTGGCTTCGTGCGGCGACGACGGAAACGACGGAGGTGCTGCCGATTCCGTGCCGAAGGAGCTGAGCGTCGCACCTGCGGAGCTTTCGTTTGTGGCGGCGGGCGAGACGAAGACCCTCGCCGTCAAGGCCCGCAATGTCGAATGGCATGCCGCGACCGCAGCCGACTGGCTGACCCTCGTCAGCGACAGCGGCACGGCGGACGGCACGGTGAGCGTGAAGGCCGACCCCCATACGGGAGATCAGGCGCGGGAGGCGACGATCGCCCTCTCGGGCGAAGGTGTCGAGACCGTTAGCGTGCGCGTGATACAGGCGGCCGAAACTGCCGGGGAGCCTCGGATTTCGGCGAACGTGGAGCGGCTCGCTTTCACCTCGGGTGATTACCATACCAAGGTGTTCGAGGTCGAGTCCGATACGGATTGGGTCGCGGATTCCGAGGCAGACTGGATTACGCTGGATCAACGGATGGAGGAGGGGACCTGCAACGGTACGGTGAAGGTCGCGGTGGCGAAAAACACCGGTGCGAAACGCGACGCGGTCATCGTCCTGCGCGGCAGGTCGACACAGACGCCTCTGGTTTCGATTCCCGTTTCGCAGAAGGAGCGCTTCGAGTCCGAACTGACGGGCGTGTATGGGCCGTTTGTCGCCGATCCGGCAAACCCTGTCGGCGAGTTTTTCATCACGCCGGCCTATCCCGACGGAGCGGAGATTCCGACCGTCGATCTGTCGTTCATCTTGGGTGCTCCGCTGCCGATCGACGCCGTAACCGATCTCGCCGGTCAGATCATCGGCGGATGGTTCTATGCCAAAGGGCTGGATCGCTTCGAATTCCGCGACGACGGCACTATGGCTGTGCGCTACCGCAAGCTGGAGGGATTCGACCTGAACGGTGCCGGTACGATCTTCTCGGAAGAGGTTTTCACCTATCCCGACGAAGAGACGTCGCAATTGCTGCCCGGCGATGCGATCACCTACTATACGGAGAACGGAAAGGTCTGCTTCTGCGTCGATAAAGCCTACCTCACGGCTGTCGGCCAGTCGGAACTTCAGACCGACCTGACGGCTATGATCGAGGCGCTGCTGTCGCAGTATCCCGGGATCGGCGGAGCCGTCGTTTCGAACGAAACGATTTTCGGCCTGCCGCTGAACTATCGGATCGACGGCGGTAAGGTCGAGCTTTGGGTCGACCGCGGGATGATGATGCCTTTCATCCCGTTGATTTCCGAGTTGGCCGAAACGATGCTGCCCGAGGAGATCACCGTGCAGATGGACCCGAACGATCCCCAGACGGCGATCGCCGTGCCGGTGAAGAATCTGGTGCGGGAGCTGCTCGAAGGTCTCTTCACGAAGAGCGAAACGCTTGAAATCGGCATCTCACTGGCGAAGCAGTAGGTCGCGCACGTCCGATCCGGGCCGTCGGAAGGAGGCTGTTCGACAAGGTCCGAAAATTGGAAATCGCCCCGGCCGGAATTTGTTCCGACTGGGGCGAAACCGTTGGACGATGCTATGTCGGACAGCCTCGTTCTTTTGGGTGTCCGGATCCTTCGGAGCGTGAAACCGAGCCGAAAATCAGCATCCGTATTGCTGTTCAGGACGACAGGCGGTCCGCTCCCGTCGGCAGCGGACCGCCTGCCGTGCGATGTACATCCCGTCGCACGGCGCACAGATGCAATGCCGCGCCGTGCGACCGGCTGTTCGGGTCGATATGCGTTTTATTCCGGCGGCGGGATGCAAATGCGCCGAATCGTCCGCAAACAGATGCGATGCGTTTCTGCGGACCGGGGGGCTGTTTGCATGCCCGCACTCGAAGGAATGCGGACGCGTACGGCCGGCCGTGCGGACATTTTTCCCGGTGTTCCGCACCCTTGCGGAAAGATCGAATATCGGCCATCGGACCATCCGACCGTATCCCGTGCTTTCACCGCCTCTGCGGCAGGAGGCGTATGGCATGAAAAAACGGGCTTCCGTTACCGGAAACCCGTTTCTTCGTTATCGGAAAACTTACTCCGAAAGGGGAGTAACGCTTACGTACGATTTGCCTTCGCCCTTCTTGCAGAACTCCACGGTTCCGTCTACGAGAGCGAACAACGTGTGATCCTTGCCGATACCGACGTTCTCGCCGGGGTTGTGGACCGTACCGCGCTGACGGACGATGATGTTGCCGGCCTTTGCGAACTGACCGCCGAACAACTTGACGCCGAGACGCTTGCTTTCGGATTCACGACCGTTCTTCGAACTACCTACACCTTTCTTGTGTGCCATGTTTCTCTGTCTGAATTAAAAGGTTTATGCAACGATGTCTTCGATCAGAACTTGCGTCAGATATTGGCGATGACCATTGCATTTCTGATAGCCTGTTCTGCGTTTTTTCTTGAACACGAGGACCTTGTCGTCCTTCAGGTGTTTCAGAATCTTGCATTTTACCGAGGCGCCTTCTACCACAGGTGCACCTACTTTGACCTGACCGTCGTTGTCTGCGAGCAGGACTTTGTCGAAGCTTACGGACGAATTTTCTTCGCCCTGAAGACGGTGGACATAGAGCTTCCGACCTTTTTCAGCCTTAAATTGCTGACCTGCAATCTCTACTATAACGTACATTATAAATTATGTGTTGGAACATAAATTCAGCGTGCAAATATACGTAATTTTTATTTGAGGAACAATACTTTCGATTTAATTTTTTCGGGGTTGTCCGCCGATTCCGGCCTCATGGCACGGTTTTCGGGGTGTGGCGGGCGGAAAAACAAGCCTTGCGCATGCACAGAATACTGATCGTTTCGGACGACCCTTTCCTCAGGGACATGGTCCGGTTCGCCCTCGGCGGATTGGATGCCGAGGTGCGTTCGGTTTCGGAAGCGTGCGAAATCCGGCGCGTGAGCCGCAGTGTGCTCTTCGACGTGGTGATCGTGCTCACGGTCTCTCCTTTCGCATGCTGCGATTGTTTCGACCGGCGCCGCAACGGATTGCGGAGGCCCGTGGTCTACGTCGTGGCGTGGCAGCACTCCGAGCAGACCGTGCTGAGTCTGCTGGAGAACGGCGCGGATCAATACATGACCTTCCCTGTAAATCTTCAGCGGCTCCGGGGAAAGGTCGCCGACGAACTCAACCGGTTGGTGCCATGACACGGATCGTGATGCTCTATTGCGCTTTCGCGGCGTGCGTGGTCGTGCTGCTGTCCGGCGCGGTCGTCGTGCGGCGCCTCGTCGACGGCCGCCGCCACCGGCGCGATGCGCTGCTGTCGCGCCAATATCTGCATATCGTCATTCTCTCGCTCATGTCGGAAACGGACACCGTCCCGCATTTTCCGCGTCTGGAGAGTGCCGGTGCCCGCATGGTGCTGGCCGAGACGCTCGCCAGACTCGTCTCTTCGACCTATGGGCTCGATCTCGGGCCCTTGCGCCGTATTTTCCGGGACGCGGGACTTCAGCCGTTTCTGCTCCGCTGCGCACGCCGCACGCGGGGCTGCCGGCGTGCGCGCTACCTGTCGCTGCTTTCGCGGTTGCCGGCAGACGCCGCCGTCGCCGCCGCCGTCGAACGCTATGGCTCCGACCGCCACCGGGCCGTCCGATTTTATGCCCTCATGGTGCGGCTCGCCGCCGATCCTTCGATGGCTTTACAGCTCATCGGCGCCTATCCCGATCCGCTCTCGGCTTTCGAACTGTCGGAGATCGTCTCCATGCTCCGGCGCGGCGTGCTCCCCGTGGCCTACGAGCCGCTGATCGAATCCCCCAATCGCAACCTCCGGAGTCTCGGCATAGCCATCGTGCGTCAGTTCGGGATCGAGGAGGCCGAAGAGAATCTGCTGCGGATCGCCTCGGAAGATACGACGGGCGAACTGGGCCGCGAAGCGCTCTATGCGCTCTGTGCCCTGCGCAGACCCATGGCTCGGCGCGAAGTCGTGCGGAGAATGGGGCTGATGAGCCGTGCCGAGCGTCGGGCGCTTCTGCGCTGCATGGCGCTCGAAGGGTACTCCGAGACGGCCTTCGGCTCCCCGGTCGGCGACGAGGAGACGCCCTATTTCGAATCGTTCGTACTCTCCTATAAACGCTGTCTCGTATGTTAGCCGCCGGCCAGATCGTGTTCGTCGCAGCCCTTGCGGCCGTCGTCGCGGGAGCGTTCGTCGCGCTCGTGCGGATCGTCTGTGCGGCCGACAAGCGCCTGCTGCTGGCCGAGACGCGCGGGATGCTGTGCGACGCTCCCGACGGACGGGGCATCTCCGTGCTGTGCAGCGGCGTGGCGGGCGTGGAGGAGGTGCGCCGTCTGCTCGACGAGGGATACCCGCGCTACGAGGCCGTGGTGGTGCTCGACAGCGTCCGCCGGCCCGAAGCGTTCGCGGCGGTGCTGGCGGAATTTCACCTGATCGACGTCAATTACGATCCGGCGGACGACCTGCCCGCGGAAGGGGTGCGGGGGCTCTACCGCTCCCGCAAACGTTGTTACAGGCGGCTCGTCGTCGTCGACAAGGCGTTTACGTCGTGCAGAGCCGATTTCGACGCGGCGGTCGGCGTGGCGATTTACGACTACGTATTGCCTCTGCGTCCCGGTATCCGGATGATGCCCTTCTGCATCGGTCGTCTGGCCATCGAGCTGAGTCTGGAGCCTGCGGGGGCGGTGGAGCTTGTGCGGTCGCCCGTCGGAGAGCCGCTGCTGCTGGTTGCGCGCGAGGCAGCGGTCGCTGCGGGCGGCTTCGGACCGGATTTGGTGCGGAGCATTCCGCGGAGCCGCCGGCGGACGCTCTACGAACCTTTTCTGCGGGCTGCGAAGCCCTCGGTGCGGAGACCGGTCCTGCGTCGCGGTGCGGCCCTGCTGCTTGCGGCGTGCATCGCCGCGACGGCCGCGGCAGGGTGGTGGGAGGTGTGCGCCGTGCTGCTCACGCTGGCTGTCGTGGCCGCCGCCGCGGAATACGCCCGCACCTGTGCGCCCGAAGAACGCACGGCACGGGCCGCTTCGCGCAAATCGGTGTGAATAATTTCATTTTTGTCAACTATTCTTGTTACCTTTACCCTCGGAAAACCGATGACGGACTCTAAATGTAGGGAGACGATGATTAGCGACGAAGTGAGAAAGTATCTGCTGGCGAGCATTTTCAATGCGGCAGTACGTGCCGGGGCAGCCGTAATGGAAATCTACGAGAACCGCGAAGACTACGACATAAGCATCAAGGACGACAAAACCCCCATTACGGTCGCCGACCGCACGGCGCACCGGATCATCAAGGAGGCGCTGGGACCGACGCGCATTCCGATCCTTTCGGAAGAAGGGCGCGAAATGCGTTACGAGGAGCGCTGCAACTGGGAGCTGTTCTGGCTGGTCGATCCGCTCGACGGCACGGTCGAATTCATCAGGGGCAACAACGAATTCACGATCAACATCGCTCTGATGGAGAACAACGTGTGTCAGGCGGCGGTGATTTATGTGCCCTATCTGCGAAAAATCTATGTCGCGGGACGCGGTTGGGGGGCCTATGTGAAAGAGCCTGTGATGCCCGATCCGGCGGCGGCGTTTACCTACGATCGTATCGTGAACGGCTGGCGTCGTCTGCCGCTGTCCGACAGGAGGCATGCCGTGCCGCGCGTGGCCGTGTCGCGTTCGCACCAGACGCCCGAAACGTTCGCCCACATCGACGCGCTGCGCGAACGGTGCGGTGCCCTTGAGGTGTTCGAGCAGGGCAGCTCCTATAAGTTCTGTCTGCTGGCCGAGGGGACGGCGGATTACTACGTGCGGACGTCCGATACCTACGAGTGGGACACGGCGGCCGGCGAATTGATCCTCGCCGAGGCGGGCGGCTCGACCCGTACGCTCGCCGACGGAGCCGTGTTCCGTTACAACAAGGAGGATCTGCACAATCCGTGGTTCGTCTGCCGCTCGAAGTACTGCGCGCTCTGACGGGGATACGGCCGTCGTTCGAAGCCTGCCGAAACGCATTCGCGTCCGCGATGATCGTGCGGTTCCGCGCCGGTGTCGGTGGGGATTTCCGGGCGGCGGGAAACGACCGTACCGGCCGGTGCGGCCGGTTCCGGTTTCCGGCGGCGTGCGTCCTTCGAAGTGGCTGCGGCTCCGTGCCGCAGGGCGGACGGGATTTTCCGGAGCCGTCGGATGGCGTCCGTGCGGAACCTGAGAATCCTGCGGCCCCTGAGGGAGAAGGCTTCCGGCGTTCTATCGCTTGGGCGAGGGTGTCTTGTCTGCTTTGTCCGCCTTGTCCGCTGCCGTTTCGCGGTCGATGTCGCAGCCTGCACAGTTGCCCGAGCAGCCCGGGGCCGCGCAATCGCCGTCGGCCATCTCTTCGCGGGCTTCCTGTACGGCGCATTTGATGCCCAGCCGCTGCATGTTCTTGTTGGTCGAGATTTCGGAGTCGATGTGATGGCCCTTGATGATCAGCGTGAGCGAGAGACCCGCGACGAACAACCCGACACAGAGGATCGAAATGAGAACGACTATCAGCCAAGCCGGCATGGTTTTACGGATTCGATGTTAAAGTTGAAATTCAATTAAAGTTCCCCGAATTTTGGGTATTACGGGACAAATGTATACATTTGTGTGGTAAATTGCAAAAATGCTGCCGTCCGGCCTGCCGCGGAATCTGCGGCGTGCGGCACGGCGTATGCGGAGTTACGGTTAAACTGCATCGGATCGAATGAAAATAGTTATAGCGGGCGCCGGGGAGATGGGCAGCCATCTGGCCCGGATGCTGAGCGGCAACGGACACGACATCACCGTCATCGACAGCGATCCCAAGCTGCTGGCCGACGTGGTCAGTCTGGCGGACGTGATTACCGTCGAGGGCGACTCGACGACCTTCGCCGTGCTGCGCAAGGCGTCGGTGCGCAAGTGCGACCTCTTCATCGCGGTGAATCACGAGGAGAACGACAATGTCGTGGCCGCGATGCTCGCCAAACAGCTCGGGGCGAAGAAATCCATCGCCCGTATCGACAACAACGAGTATCTCGAACCCAACAACAAGGAGATGTTCATCGACATGGGCATCGACTACCTGTTCTATCCCGAGAAGGTGGCGGCCCGCGAGGTGATCAACCTGCTGGGGCATACCTCGACCACCGAATACGTCGATTTTTCGAGCGGCAAGCTCTCGCTCGCGGTTTTCCGCCTCGAACCGGCTTCGCCGCTGGTGGGGCAGCCGCTCGCGGGTTTCGACGACGACGAAGCGGCCCTGAGCTACCGCACGGTAGCCCTCTCGCGCGGCGGTCAGACGATCATTCCCCGCCGGGGCGAACGCTTTGCCGAGGGGGACGTGGTCTATGTCATCGCGCGGCAGGACGCCGTGCGCGAGGTGATGGACCTCTCGGGACAGTCGAACATCCGGATCAAGAATCTGATGATTCTGGGCGGTTCGCGCATCGGCATCCGCATCGCCATGGAGTTGCAGGACGAGCTGAACATCAAGCTCGTGGATTACAACGCCGATAAGGCCTACCGGCTGGCCGAGTTGCTCGACAAGACGCTCATCATCAACGAAGACGGCCGCAATACGGAGGCTATGCTGGAGGAGGGGCTGTCGAACATGGACGCATTCGTGGCCGTAACGGGCCGCAGCGAAACGAACATCCTCGCGGCGATGCTCGCCAAGCGCATGGGGGTGAAGAAGGTGATCGCGGAGGTCGAGAATCTCAACTACATCAACCTCGCCGAATCGATCGGCATCGACACGATCATCAACAAGAAACTGGTAACGGCTTCCAGCATCTTCCGCTTCACGATGTCCACCGACGTGCAGGCCATCAAGTGCCTCACGGGCAGCGATGCCGAGGTGCTGGAGTTCATCGTGAAGCCCAACGCTCCGGCGACGAAGGCCCGCATCCGCGATCTGGATTTTCCCGAGGACGCCATCATCGGCGGCATCGTGCGGGGCGACAAGGTGTTCATCGCCGTGGACAGCATGTCCATCGCGCCCTATGACCGCGTGGTGGTGTTTTCGATGCCGGAGTCGGTAGGCACGGTGGGTTATTTTTTCAATTAGCAATTCGATAGGGACGTGTCGCTGAAAAGCATCATACTGAAAGGGTATTTCTCGCGCCGCGAGGCTGCCATAGACTATTTCCGCCGCCATCCGGCCGAGGTGCAGGAGCGGATGCTCCGCTATCTGCTCCGCCGGGGGCAGAACACCGAGTTCGGCTGGCGCTACAACCTGAAAGGCATCCGGACGCCGGAGCAGTTCGCCTCGTCGGTCGAGACCTTCGACTACGATACGTTCCGCCCCTACCGCGAGCGGATGCTGGCCGGAGAGCGCAACGTTACGACCGAGGGTCGTGTCGAGCTCTTCGCCAAGTCGTCGGGCACCACGTCCGACCGCAGCAAATACATTCCCGTTACGCGCGAGTCGCTGTGGCGCAACCATACGCTCGGCATGCGCGATGTGGCGACGCTCTTTTCGGCGGCCTTTCCGCGGTCGTCGGTCTTCGCGGGCAAGACGCTCACGCTGGGCGGAACATGCTGCCGCGAAGGGCGGAATCTGGTGGGCGACCTGTCGGCCGTGCTGATCCACGAGACGACCGTGTGGAGCGGCTGGTTCCGTGCTCCGCGCACGGCGACGGCCATTCTGGACGATTTCGACCTCAAGTGCGAACGCATCTGCCGCGAATGCACGGGCGAGCGGATCACGGCCTTTGCGGGCGTGCCGTCGTGGAACCTCGAACTCATGCGCCGCGTGCTGGAGTATACGGGGCGGCGAAATCTGCTGGAGGTGTGGCCCGATCTGACGCTTTTCGCCCACGGAGGCGTGGAGTTCGGCCCCTACCGGCGGTCGTTCGAGGAGCTCGTCCCCTCGCCCGACATGCACTACATGGAGACTTACAACGCATCGGAGGGTTTTTTCGCCATCGCCGACGATTTCACGCGCGACGACATGCTGCTGATGCTCGACTACGGCACCTACTACGAGTTTCGCCGGGACGGGCGGATCGTGCCGCTCGAAGGGGTCGAGTGCGGCGGTGTCTATGCCATGCTGATCTCCTCGAACAACGGCTTGTGGCGCTACGAGATCGGCGACACGGTCGAGTTCACCTCGACGAATCCGTACCGCATCCGCTTCGCCGGACGCACGACGCAATACATCAACGTCTTCGGCGAGGAGGTGATCGCAAGCAACACCGATGCGGCGCTGGCCCGGGCCTGCGACCGCACGGGGGCCGTGGTGGACGAATATACCGTCGCGCCGCTCTATATGAGCCTCGACGAGCGCGGCGCGCACGAATGGGTCGTGGAGTTCGCCGTGCCGCCTGCCGACGAGAGGCGCTTCGGCGAGGAGCTGGACGGGGCGCTGCGGGAGATCAACTCCGACTACGACGCCAAGCGCCGCACGACGCTCGATCCGTTGCGCATCACGCGCGTCCCGCCCGGTACGTTCCTCGCGTGGCTGCGCCGGCGCGGCAAGAACAAGGTGCCCCGCTTGTCGAACGACCGCCGCGTGGCGGAGGAGATCGTCGGTGCGACCGCGTGATGCCTCTCGGGGGTGTCTTTGCGTTTCGGCGTCGTCGAAGGAGCGGCCCGGGCCGCGAAGCGGCGTGCGGTCCGCCGCAGGCGGCGAACGGAAGGCATGGCCTCGGCCATGCCGGAGAGGCGCCGAAAGAGGGAAAAGAGATGTATCATCCGCTGTGCGGAGGCAAAAGATCGCGCACGGTGAAAAGCGTGGCGTGGGGACGGAGCGGAGGCGGGTGGGAAACGCGAGGAAGGAGCGGCGCGAAGAGCCCGTATCGTTCGACCCGCGGGCGGCTCGGCGATCCGTACAAAGCGTGCAAGGACCGGCCCCGCCGCCGCGACCGCCCGCAGACCCGATCGGTCGGCCCGTACGATTCCGAATGGCCGGAGAGCGCAAAGCATTACCGCTCGGTCGTGCGCGGTTCCGGAGCCGGGTTCGGGCTTCGCAGGAGCGGGAGAACGAATGAAAACAACAGATCGAGTTTATGTATATAGCCATCGCAGGGAATATCGGCAGCGGCAAGACCACGCTGACGGAGATGCTCACCGAGCGCTACGGCGCCAAGTCCTATCTCGAAGAGACGGACAACCCCTACATCGGGGATTTTTACAACGACATGAACCGCTGGTCGTTCAATTTGCAGATGTACTTCCTCGGGAGCCGCATCCGGCAGACGATGGACATGCTGGGCGATCGCTCGAACGATATTTTTCAGGACAGGACGGTCTACGAGGACGCCTACATTTTCGCCGACAATCTGCATCAGATGGGGCTGATGTCCACACGCGACATCAACACCTACATGAAGATTTTCAATTTGGTAACCAACCTCATCCCGCGGCCCGACCTGCTGATCTACCTCAAGGCGAGCGTCCCGACGCTCATCGCCCAGATCCGCCGCCGCGGCCGCGAGTACGAGATCAACATCGACGAACTCTACCTCAAGCGGCTCAACGAGAAGTACGACGACTGGATCGAGAACCGCTACGACGGCGAGGTGCTGGTCGTCGACAAGGATCACGAAGATTTCATCCGCAATCCGGCCGTCGTGGAGAAGATCTGCGCCCGGCTGGACGAGGTGAAAGCCCGCACCGCGAGCCGCTGATGCCGGCCGGAGGCTGCTGGATGAATCCCGAACCGTGTTGTCGGGCCGCGTGCCGAGCCGAATGCACGCGAGCCGGGCGGGGCGGAAAAACGATTGCGGGAAAGCGAACGTACATGAACCCGATGAATAAAAGAGACGAAAGATATGCTGCCGCTGCCTGAACGATTCGTCGCCCGCGTGTTGTCCGATCTGGGCGAAACGGAGGGCCGGGCCCTCTGCGCCGCGCTGGACGGCGTGCCGCCCGTGTCCGTGCGGCTCAATCCTGCGAAAGCGCCGCAGCCGGAGGGACCGGTAAGGGCCGGAACCGGCGCCGCTTCGTGCGGTGTCGGACCGGAGGCTGCCTGCTGCGGATCGGGGTCCGATGGCGCGGCAGGCGTGCGGGGGGCTGCCGCCGGGACGGATGCTTTGCGCGGACCGGAGGCCGCGGCCGTTGCGGAGAAACCGGATGCGGACATTCCGTCCCCCGTTCCGCGGCGTGAAGTGCAGACCGGGTCGGCGTCCGTGTTCGGTGCGAACCCCTTTGCCGCCGAAGCGGCGGATGCCGATTCCGCCGTCGGGGATTCGGCCGGCGCTTCGGTAGCGGCCGCGGCTTCCGCGCCGTGCACCGGCGCGGAAAAGGTCCCGTGGAGCAGGTGGGGATACTATCTGCCGGTACGGCCGCAGTTTACGTTCGACCCTGCGTTCCACGCCGGCACCTACTACGTGCAGGAGGCCGGTTCGCAGTTCGTCGACCGCATCCTTGCGCCGTACGATCCGACGGGGTGGCGCGTACTCGACCTTTGTGCGGCTCCGGGCGGCAAGACCACTCTCTACGCCTCGCTCGTGGGAGCCGACGGGTTGGTCGTCGCCAACGAAATCGACCGCCGTCGGGCGCAGACGCTGGCCGACAATGTCCGCAAATGGGGTACGGGCAACGTCGTGGTTACGGTGAACGAACCCCGCGAGGTAGCGGCCTTCGAAGAGTGGTTCGATCTGGTGGCGGTGGACGCTCCCTGCTCGGGCGAGGGGATGTTCCGCAAGGACGGGGGAGCCCGCGCCGAGTGGAGCGAGGGCAACGTGCGTGCGTGCGCCGTGCGGCAGTCGGCCATCCTGTGCGAGGCGTGGCGGTCGTTGAAACCCGGCGGCGTGTTGATATACAGCACTTGTACCTTCAGCCGCACGGAGAACGAGGAGGTGCTTGAGGCTTTCGCCGGAGCGTGCGGGGAGGAGCTGGCCGAGGCGGCCGAGGTGGCGACCGACCCGGCATGGGGCGTGGCGTGCGGCCGGGTCGGGGTCTTTCAGACCTTCCGTTTCTATCCGCACAAGGCGCGCGGCGAGGGATTCTTCGCGGCCGTGGCCCGCAAGACGCCCGGTGCCGGAGGCCGCATGCGGACTCCCAAGGCGCGGCGAGCGCTCTTCGGAGCCGTAACGCGCGACGAGGTGCGTGAGCTCGGACGCTGGGTGCTGCGCCCGGAACGGATGCGCTTCCTGCGGTTGGACGAGACGTGTTACGCCTATCCCGAGGCGCAGGCCGATGCGGTCCGCGCGCTGTCGGAGGGGCTTTCGGCGATCGCGTCGGGCGTGGAGATGGGCCGCTTTTTCAAAGGGAGGCTCAAGCCCGCTCCGGCGCTGGCGTTTTACGCCGGACTCGACCGGAGGGCGCTGCCCGCGGCCGAACTTGGGGCGGAGGATGCGCTCCGCTACCTGCGCCGGCAGGAGGTCGGGGCCGCACGGTTCGCCGAGGGGATGAATCTGGTGTGCGCCGGGGGGCGTGCCCTCGGGTTCGCCAAGCGGATCGGCGGACGGGTGAACAATTTGTATCCCGATTCGCTGCGCATATTGAAGAACGAATAGACACAGAACGATATATGGCCGAAAAACTCTTTTATACAATGGGCGAGGTGTCGGAGATGTTCGACGTCAACCCGTCGCTGCTCCGTCATTGGGAGACGCAGTTCAGCGTGATCCGTCCCAAGCGCAACAAGAAGGGCAACCGCCTTTATACGCCTCAGGACGTGGAGCGTCTCAAACTCATCTACCATCTGGTCAAAGAGCAGGGGATGACGCTCGAAGGGGCGAGGAAAGCCCTTCGGCGCAAGAGACCCGAGGCGGGTGCCGACCGGGATTTGGAACTGCTCGAACGCTTGCAGCGGGTCCGCGCCCTGCTCGAAGAGGTGCGCGAAGAGCTGAAGGCGGACGACGGGGAGATCGTCGTCGGCGTGGCGGCGGACGGTGCGCGGGACATTGCCGCAGCGGCCGCTCCGAAGCCGGCGAGGCGTACCAAAGCGGTGGTGCGACTCGCGGGTAGCGCTGCTCGGCCGGACGATGAGACGCCGGAGGACGGTGCGGACGAGGGCGTGGATACCGGCGCGAGGAAACTCCGCCGTGCCCGTCGCAAGAAGGAGGAGGCGGAAAGCAAGGAGCTTTTCGCGTTTTACGAACAATCGTTGTTCTGACTTTTTTTCGTGAAGGCCGGACCGGGCCGCGGCGTCGGCGGATGGAAATCGGGTCGGACCGGCCGGCTGCGGGCTCGGAGCTGCTTCGGGGGGCAGAGGGGAAACGGCGGGAGCGGCGGTCGGTCGCGGGGGAGCGTCGGGCTTGGAACCGGAATCGGGGGGGGCGGCACCTGTAGGACCGTACAGTTCGTGAGCAATCGTTGCGAGCGGCCGGGAAAAGGGCCGGACGAGAGGTGCGCGATCCGAACGGACGGCGGCCCTCGATCGTATTTCGGCAGTCCGGAGGAAACGCAGCGGGAGCGGCGGTCGATTGCGAGGGGCGTCGGGACGGGAGCTGGGCAGGCCGGCGCCGGACGGATTTTGCTCCGGCTTGCGGACTGCGGCCGAAGCGGAGGATGCGGCAGACCGTTCCGGTCTGCGCAGTCCCGCCGAAAGCTGCTGTAAGAGAGCGTATATCCGGTAAACCGGGTTTGCTGCCCGGCGAAGGGCCGGGACGGAGGCTTTGTTGCGGCGCGGACAAGGCGTCGAAGACGGCAGGGAGTGCTCTGCGACACGGGGCGGTGAACGGCGAGGGGCCGCAGGAGTGCGGTCGCGGAAATGAAAACCATTGTTAGAAACGATATTGCTATGAAAATAAAACAGATAACCGATGTAATCGAGCGGTTCGCACCGCTCGCCCTGCAAGAGTCGTACGACAATGCGGGGCTTGTCGTGGGGCGGCCGGATTCGGAGGTGAGCCGCGCTCTGCTGGCGGTCGACGTAACCGAAGCCGTGCTCGACGAGGCCGAGCGGGAAGGCTGCGGACTTGTCATCACACACCATCCGATCGTGTTCCATCCCCTCAAACGGTTCAACTCGGCGGACTGCGTGCAGCGATGCGTGGAACGAGCCATCCGCTCCGGCATCGCGCTTTATGCCTGCCATACCAACCTCGACAGCACTCCGCACGGCATGAGCTGGCGTCTGGCGTCGCTCGTGGGCGTCGGGGAGCTCCGCGTGCTGGAGCCGTCGCCTTCGGGAGTGCCCGACGCGGGGTTCGGCGTAGTCGGCGAACTGTGCGAAGCGATGCCGGCCGAGGCGTTTCTGCGCCGTGTCATGGAGCGGACGGGGGCCCGGGTCGTGCGCCACAGCGCTCTGGGGGATCGGCCCGTGAGGCGGGTGGCCGTCTGCACGGGGGCCGGTGCGTCGCTCATCGGCGCGGCACGCTGCGCGGGCGCGGACCTTTACGTTACGTCCGACCTCAAGTACAACGACTTCATGACCCCCGACGGAGCATTCGTCGTGGCCGACATCGGACATTTCGAAAGCGAATATTGCGCAATCGAACTTTTATTTGACGTTTTGTCGAAAAATTTACGTACCTTTGCGGTTCGCAGGAGCGAAGCCTCCCGCAATCCGGTACACTATATGGTTTAAGTCTAAACATTCAAGACAATATATGGCGACACAGAAAAAGACAGCCGAAGTTGACTATTCGATGCAAGAGAAGATTCTGGCGCTCTACGATCTGCAGAAGATCGACAGCAAAATCGACGAGATCAACAAGGTAAAAGGTGAACTGCCGCTTGAGGTGCAGGACCTCGAAGACGAACTGACCGGTTTGAAGACCCGTATCGACAACATCAATGCCGAGATCGAGGAGCTCAACACCCTCACCAAACAGCGCAAGCGTGAAGTCGATCAGGCGAAGATCATGATTGCGAACTATAAGGAGCAGCAGAACAACGTCCGCAACAACCGCGAGTTCGATGCCATCAACAAGGAGATCGAGTATCAGGAGCTGGAGATCGAACTGGCCGAGAAACGTCTTAAGGAGTATGCCGCGGCGGTCAAGGGCAAGAAAGCCCAATACGAGGAGGCCGACAGCGCGATGAAGGAGCGTGCGATCGACTTGTCCGCCAAGAAAGCCGAACTCGAAGGCATCGAAGCGGAGACCGCGCCTCAGGTCGAGGAGTATACCGCTCAGGCCGAACGCGCCAAATCGAAAATCGACGACCGTCTGCTGGCGGCCTACGATCGCATCCGCCGCAACGTGCGCAACGGACTGGCCGTCGTTACGGTGAAACGCGATGCTTGCGGTGGGTGTTTCAACCGCATCCCGCCCCAGCGTCAGGTGGATATTCGTCAGGGCAAGAAGGTGATTATCTGCGAATACTGCGGACGCATCCTCGTGGCCGATCCCGATTCGGCCGAGGAGTAGCATTCCCATAGCCACGATGCCCCGAAGACCGCTTCAAAACGGTCTTCGGGGCGTTTTTGTCGTATGAGCCGGCCGTCGGTCCGCCGGACGGATCGTTTCGGAGAGGGGCTTGCGACAGGGCCGGAACGGAAGTACCGCCGGGCGCGGCGGATCGTGTCCGCCTGCATGGTCTGTCGTCCGTAGCGGTCCTGCCGACCTGTTTTCCGCACGATTCGCCTGCAGCTCTTTCGTTTTGCGCTTCCGGCTCTCAGTTGCCTGCGGCAGCGCCGCGACATGTGCAGTCCGTCGCCTGCGGCGGAGCGGCGGACTGCCTGCCGCCGTTTTGTGCCATGAAAGCGTGCGGATTCATCTCCGTGGACGGCCCATGTCCGCTGCCGCCTGTGCCGTGTGTGGCTTGCGGCTTGACGGGATCGTGATGCCGGCCGCCGTCCCGTGCCGGGGACGGATTTCGGTTTGTCGATGACCGGATGCGAGGTCCGGTCGCACACCCTTTTCGGAAGAGTCATCCGGAGGGGGCTCCGGCCCCTCGTTCCGCACGGGTTCCCGCAGTCGGAAAAGGCAAAATTACCCCTTTCTTCACGCTGATAATTGCGATTTTATTGTTATATTTGCGAAATCATATATTCGGAGTCTTAATTCACGATAGATGAAGATAGCAATTGCTCAGTTAAACTACACGGTCGGCGACATCGACGGCAATACCTCGAAGATCATCGGTGCCGTCCAGAAAGCCAAGGCGCGACATGCCGACCTCGTGATTTTCGCAGAACAGGCCGTCAGCGGTACCCCCGCATTCGACCTGCTGCGCAAAACGACCTTCCTCGAACTGTGCGAAGACGCCCTTGTGGAAATCGCCTCCTGCTGCGACGGCATCGCTGCCATCGTCGGCCTCCCGCTCCTCACATCCGACGGTACGGTCAGCGCCGCGGCGCTGATCGAGGACCGGAAGGTGCTCCGTTACGTCGGAAAGAAATACATCACCGCCCGCCGCGAGATGGGTTTTCTCGTACCGTCGAAAGGCTATGAATACGCCACGATCAAGGGCCATAAGTGCGCGATCGTCGTGGGCGACGACCTGAGCCGCGTGCACGACTGCGACCGGTCGGTGGAGACCATCGTTTCGATCAATGCCCGCCGCTACGGCCGGGGGATGATGACCTACCGCTACGAAATGATGCGCCGCATCGCGTTCGTCGAGGGCAAGAACCTCGTGCTGGTGAACCATGTGGGCGGTTCGACCGAGATCGTTTACGACGGCACGTCGGGCGCCTTCGACCGCAGAGGCGATTTGTGTCTGATGATGAAGAATTTCGAAGAGGATTTTCAGATTTTCGATACCGAAGCCGCCGTGCAGGCGGTTCCCATTCCGACCGCCGGCGACCGGACGCGCCTCGTCTACGAGGCGGCCGTGTGCGGTCTGCGCGATTTCTACCTCAAGAACGACTACCGCAAGGCCTCCATCGGTCTTTCGGGCGGCATCGACTCGGCGGTAGTCGCCTGTCTCGCGGTGGCTGCGCTGGGGCGCGAAAACGTCCGTGCCCTGCTCATGCCGTCGCACTTTTCGCCGGACCGTTCGGTCGAGGACGCCAAGACGCTGGCCGAAAATCTCGGAATCGAATTCAACGTCATCCCCATCAACGAAATCTATACGAGCGTAACCGATACGCTCAAACCCGTGATCGGCGGCACGGATTTCGATGCCACGGAGGAGAACATCCAGACACGTATCCGGACCATCCTGCTCATGGCTCTGCAGAACAAGACGGGCTACGTGCTGCTCAACTCGTCGAACAAAAGCGAGAATGCGCTCGGCCTCTGCACGCTTTACGGCGACACGGCCGGGGCGTTCAGCCCGACGGGCGATCTCTACAAAACCGAAATGTACGATCTGGCGCGCTACATCAACCGCACCCGCGGCAATGTGATCCCGGACAGCATTCTCGACAAGGAGCCTTCGTCGGAACTGCATCCGGACCAGAAGGACAGCGACATCCTGCCGCCCTACGAGGTGGTGGACGCCATCCTGTTCCGGATGATCGAGGAGGGACAGCACCGCGAGGAGATCGTCAACGCCGGTTTCGATTCGGAGGTCGTGGAGAAGATCCATGCGATGATTATGCGCAACGAGAAGAAACGCTATCAGTTTCCGCCCGTGCTGCGCCTCTCGACCTGCGCCTTCGGACACGAGCGGCTGATGCCCCTCACGAATAAATACGGCGATTAGAGAAGTGTGGCGAAACTCGTCGAACATAGCGGGGTCGTGGTGCGGACGGCGGCCGACCGCGTATACGTGAGGATCGCCGCTGCGGGTGCCTGCGGTACGTGTCGTGCACGCGAGGCATGCGGGATGGGCGAAGCCCGGGAAAAGATCGTCGAAGTGCAGACGCCGGATGCGGCCCGTTATGCTGCCGGAGACGAGGTGGCGGTCGGCGTGCGGCGCGGCATCGGAGCCCGAGCGGTGATGCTGGCTTACGTGGGGGCTCTGGCCGTGCTGGCGCTTCTGTTGGTCCTTACGCTGCGCGTGCTGGGTTGGAGCGAGGGGCTCGGCGCCCTTGTTTCGCTGTTCGGAGTGGGGCTTTACTACTTCGCGCTGTGGCTCTTCAGACATCGGATCGAACACACGATACATTTTACAATAACGAGACGATAATGGAAGTATTGCTATTTACGGTTCTGACGCTCTGCGCGTTGGGTATCCTTTCGGCAGTCGTGCTCTACTTCGTGGCCCGGAAATTCAAGGTCGACGAAGACCCGCGCATCGACGAGGTGGAGAAGATGCTGCCCGGCGCCAACTGCGGCGGCTGCGGTTTCGCCGGCTGCCGCGGCATGGCCGACGCACTGGTGAAGCGGGACGACATTTCGGCCCTCTACTGTCCTGTGGGAGGTGCGGCCTGCATGCGTGCGGTCGCCGACTATCTGGGCAAGGCCGCTCCCGAGAAGGAAGCGCAGGTGGCGACGGTGCGGTGCGGCGGCAGTTGCACCAAGCGGCCCCGTACGAACGTATACGACGGAGCACGCTCGTGCGCCGTGGCGGCAACGCTCTATGTCGGCCAGACGGGTTGTTCGTTCGGGTGTCTGGGCTACGGAGACTGCGTGGAGGTCTGCGCGTTCGGCGCCATCCGCATCGACCCAGCGACCGGACTTCCCGCGGTCGATCCGGATCGCTGTACGGCCTGCGGGGCCTGCGTGAAGGCTTGTCCGAAGAAAATCATCGAATTGCGAAAAAAATGGCCCAAGAACAGGGCGGTGTATGTCGCGTGCGTTTCGCACGACAAGGGCGCCGTGGTGATGAAGGCTTGCAAAGCGGGTTGCATCGGCTGCGGCAAATGTGTGAAAGTCTGCCCGTTCGGGGCCATCACCCTCGAAAACAACCTCGCTTATATCGACCCTCAGAAGTGCAAGCTTTGCCGCAAATGCGTGAACGAATGTCCCACGGGAGCGATCGTGCTCGAAAACATGGAGCCGCTGTCGCGGGAACCGAAACCCGCCTCTGCGGGCCGATCGGCGGCTTCCTCTGCGGTTCCCGCACCTCCAGCGGCATCTGCAGAATCCGGATCGCCGGCTGCTTTTGCCGCACGTGCGACCGAAACTTCGGCGCCTGCCTCCGCGCCGGGCGTCTTTGGACCTGCGGCACGTCCCTCCGCACCGGCCGCCTCCCCGCTTCCCCCGGAACCGGCCGAATCTGCGGCAGCCCCGGCTTCCGGCGCGGTATCTGCGTCGGGAGCACATGGGGCGAATGTCGATCGTCCGGCCGCCGTTGCCGATGAGACGGTCGTCTCTTCCGCTTCCGTCCCGGATGCGAAATCGTAAACCTTAAATCAGGAAAAAAGCTATGAAGACATTCCCGAAAGGCGGCATCCATCCGTCGGATTGCAAGCTGAGCCGCGGCCGTGCCATCGAGGCGCTGCCGCTTCCCGAGGTGGTTACGATCCCGCTTGCACAGCACATCGGCGCACCGGCCAAGGCCAAGGTCGCCAAAGGCGACAAGGTGCTGGCAGGCCAGCTCATCGCCGAAGCTGCGGGTTTCATGTCGGCCGACATACACGCCTCCGTTTCAGGTACCGTTACGGCCGTGGACATGGCCGTCAACGGGCAGGGATTGCGTCAGGCGGCGATCACGATCCGCCGCGAGGGCGACGAGTGGGCCGCGGGCATCGACCTCGCGGATACGGTCGTGAAAGAGTGTACGCTCGCGCCGCAGGAGATCGTCGCTAAGATCAAGGCGGCGGGTGTCGTCGGCATGGGGGGCGCCACGTTCCCCACGCATGTGAAACTCGCGGTGCCTCCGAGCCGAAAGGCCGAGCGGCTCGTCGTCAACGGCGTCGAATGCGAACCCTATCTCACGTCGGATCACCGCGTGATGCTCGAACGGAGCGAGGAGCTGCTCGTGGGCGTTACGATCCTGATGCGGGCCCTCGGAGTGCGGAATGCTTCGATCGGCATCGAAAACAACAAACCCGACGCCATCGCCCGTCTCGCGCGTTTGGCCGCGGAATACGACGGGGTGGAGGTCGTGCCGCTGAAGGTGAAGTACCCGCAGGGGGGCGAGAAACAGCTCATCGCAGCCCTGACGGGCCGTGAGGTGCCCCCTCCGCCGGCGCTTCCGATCGACGTGGGGGTTGTCGTGTGCAACGCTTCGACCGCGGTGGCGGTGTACGAGGCCGTGCAGAAGAACAAACCGCTCGTCGAACGTGTCGTAACGATCACCGGCAAAGGTCTGAAAGAACCTAAGAATCTGCTTGTACGCTTGGGGACGCCCGTATCGGCGTTGATCGAGGCCGCCGGCGGCCTGCCCGATGGCGACTGCAAGATCGTGAACGGCGGTCCGATGATGGGGCGTGCGATGTCCAATCCCGAGGCTCCCGTAACGAAGGGGTGTTCGGGCATCACGATCCTCGGCGGTGCGGATGCCGAACGCCGCACTTCGTCGAATTGCATCAAGTGCGCCCGGTGCGTGGCGGCCTGCCCGATGGGGCTCGAACCCTACCTGTTGTCGAAGATGGCGCAGAAGCGGGGGTGGGAGGCGCTCGAAGCGGGCGACATCGCCTCGTGCATCGAGTGCGGCTGCTGCTCGGCGTCGTGTCCGGCCTATCTGCCGCTGCTCGACTGGATCCGTCTGGGCAAGCAGACCGTGATGGGCATTCTCCGTGCCCGTGCGGCGGCCAACACTCCCAAAAAGTAAACGTAAACCGACTTATGATATGGCAAACAAACTGATTGTCGCTCCCGCGCCCCATGTGCAGTCGTCGCAGTCCACGCAGTCGATCATGCGCGACGTGCTGGCGGCGCTGCTGCCTGCACTGGCGGTCTCGACATGGGTGTTCGGCTGGAGCGTGCTGCTGCTCACCCTGCTGTCGGTGGCGTGCTGCGTGCTCTTCGAGTTCCTGATCCAGCGGTTTCTGGTCAAAGGTCCCTGTACCGTGGGCAATCTTTCGGCGGCCGTAACGGGCGTTCTGCTGGCTTTCAACCTGCCCGTCTCGATTCCGTGGTGGATCGTCGCGGTCGGGGCGTTCGTTGCGATCGCCGTAGCGAAGATGACCTTCGGCGGTCTGGGCAAGAATCCCTTCAATCCCGCGCTCGTGGGCCGCGTCTTTCTTCTGGTGGCCTATCCCGTGCAGATGACCTCGTTCGCTACGGATGCCTTCACGGGCGCCACGCCGCTGGCGGCGATGAAATACAGTCCCCTGTTCGCAGGCGCGAATCTTCCGGACCTCTTCATCGGCAACGTCGCGGGTTCGATGGGCGAGGTGGCGGCCGCGGCGCTTCTGCTGGGTTTCCTCTACCTCCTCTGGCGCCGGGTCATCACGTGGCATATTCCGGTCGTGATCTTCGTTTCGATGGCCCTTTTCGCCTTCTTCGCAGCGCTCGGACGCGGTTGGACGGGGGCGGCACTGTGGGAATTCCCGCTCTTTCACCTGCTGGCGGGCGGAGCGATGCTCGGCGCGATCTTCATGGCGACGGACTATTCGACTTCGCCGATGACGGTTCGCGGAGGGGTGATCTATGCCGCGGGCATCGGTGCGCTCACGATGTGCATCCGCCTTTGGGGGGCCTATCCCGAGGGCATGTCCTTTGCGATCCTCATCATGAACGCCGCGGTTCCTCTGATTAACAAATATGTCAAACCCCGCCGCTTCGGCGTAAGACAAAGGAGGGCGCAAGGATGAAAAGTACGCTTTTTAATATGGTGGCGGTGCTCTTTACGATCACGCTCATCACCTCGGCCGGCGTCGGTGTCGTGAACCGGATCACCGAGGAGCCGATCGCCCGTGCGAAAGCCGCCGCAGTGGTCGAGGCGCTCAACAAGGTGCTGCCGCCCTTCGAGACGACCGTAACCGATTCGCTGACGATCGACGGCCTGCCTATCACGGTCTATACGGCGACGGATGCGGCGGGCGACGTCGCGGGTTATGCCGTGCAGACGGCGACCAAGAACGGCTTCAGCGGCATGATCCGCATGATGGTCGGTTTTGCGCCCGACGGCGAGGTCGTGAATATCGACGTGTTGGAGCAGAACGAAACGCCGGGCCTCGGCACCAAGATGGCCGACGAGGACAATCCGCTGCTCGGAAGCATACGGGGCAAGCGGCTCGAAACGATGCGGCTCGTCGACGGTCGGCTCGCCGTGGTCAAGGACGGCGGCGACGTGGATGCGCTGACGGCGGCGACGATCTCGTCGCGGGCCTATTGCGATGCGGTCAACCGTGCGTGGATGGCCTACCGGAGCGTAGCGACCGGAACGGTACCCACGGACGTGGCTTCGGGTGCAACGGACGCCGCTTCGGGCGCCACGGCTGCGTCCGGCGAAAATGCGGATCATGCGGACGAAGCATCGGGCGCTGCGAACCGGACGCCGGACAGCGTGGCGGACCGCAGAGGCCGTGTCGGCGACCGTACGGATATCCGGGACCGGGAGGCGGGGAGCCGTATCGTGAACAGAAACGCTCGTGAGGCGGACGGCTTCGCGGCGGACAAGGAGCCCGGGGCTCGGAAAGGAGACGGTAATGAGTAAATTTCAATTGATTCTGAGCGGCATCGTCCGCAACAATCCGACATTCGTGCTGGTGCTGGGCATGTGCCCGACGCTCGGTACGACCACTTCGGCCGTGAACGGCATGGGCATGGGGCTGGCGACGATGGCCGTGCTGATCCTGTCGAACATCGTGATTTCGCTCATCAAGAACCTGATTCCCGACAAGGTGCGCATTCCGGCCTTCATCGTCGTGATCGCTTCGTTCGTTACGATCATCCAGATGCTCATGCAGGCTTTCGTGCCGGTGCTCTATGCCGCGCTGGGCGTCTTCATTCCGCTGATCGTGGTCAACTGCATCATCCTCGGCCGTGCCGAGGCGTTCGCGTCGAAGCACGGAGCCTTCGACGCGGCGCTCGACGGATTGGGCATCGGCCTCGGATTCACGCTCTCGCTGACGGTGATCGGTGCTGTGCGCGAGGTGCTCGGCAGCGGCGCCATCTTCGGTTATCCGCTGCACCTGACCTATCTGGATGCCGCGGGCAACGAACTGAGCTACATGCCGCTGACGTTCGTACTGGCCCCGGGCGCCTTCATCGTGCTGGGGTATCTGATGGTGCTTTTCAACAAATTAGCCAAGAAATAGATATGGAGCTTTCGTATTTCGCGATCATCATAGGCGCCATCTTCGTCAACAATGTCGTGCTGGCGCAGTTCCTCGGCATCTGTCCCTTCCTCGGCGTCTCGTCGAAGGTCGAAACGTCGCTCGGCATGGGAGCCGCCGTAACGTTCGTCATGGCCATCGCCTCGGTGGTGGCGTGGCTGATCCAGACGTATGTGCTCGTGCCGCTGCACATCGAATACATGCAGACGATCGTTTTCATCCTCGTCATCGCGGCGCTCGTGCAGATGGTGGAGATCATCCTCAAGAAAGTTTCTCCTTCGCTCTACCAAGCGCTCGGCATCTTTCTGCCGCTCATCACGACCAACTGTGCCGTGCTGGGCGTAGCGATTCTCATGATTCAGAAGGAGTTCGATCTGTTGCAGAGCGTAACCTATTCGGTGGCTACGGCCCTCGGGTTCGGGCTGGCGCTGGTGTTGTTCGCCGGTATCCGCGAACGGCTCGAATTCGAGGATGTGCCGGAGGCGTTCCGCGGTGTGCCGGTCGCGCTCATCACGGCGGGTATCCTCGCCATGGCTTTCATGGGCTTCTCCGGGCTCGTTTAGCGGGGGATCGGAGGAACCGGTTGCGCGGCCGGTTTCGTTTTTGCGATTTCGCCCTGCCGGAAAATTGTTTCGACAGGGCGTTCGCGTCATCGGAGAGTTGTGGAGAAGGGGCGTCTCTTTTTTGGGACACGGACGACGGATCGGGGGCGCTGCGCCGGATATTCGGAGGCGGAAGTTCGGGAGGCCGGCGTGCCGGGAGAGGACCATCCCTCCATCCTTCAATCCGTTCTGTCGTCCTTTCATCCTGCCGTTATGCCGATACGGCGGCCGGGTGGCAAAGGGGCGTCCCGATGCGTGCGGTGCGTCGTCGGATCGGGGAGTGCCGGCGTGCCCTTTCCGGCGATGCCACGGTGCGCACGAGGCTGCGACGACGGACGAAACAGCGGATCGGAGCGAATAAATTTGTGCGGAACATGCGTTTCTTGCGCGCAATTCGTTATTTTTGCACCAATAACCAAAACCGAACCGAATATGATGAAGAATGTCATTCGACTCCACGACAAGACGTTTCGGGTGATGATTCCCGCTGCGCAGATCGACAGTGCCGTGGCGGCCGTCGCGGAGCGGATCAATGCCGATTACAGGGACAAACAGCTGCCGCTTTTCATCGGAGTGCTCAACGGTTCGTTCATGTTCATGAGCGACCTGATGAAAAAGATCGAGTTCGACTGCGAACTTTCGTTCGTGAAGCTGGCCTCGTACTGCGGTACGTGCACGACAGGCGACGTGCGCAGCCTGATCGGTCTGAATAACAGCATCGAAGGCCGTCATGTAATCATCGTCGAGGATATCGTCGACACGGGCGAGAGCATCGAGCATATGGTCCGCGACCTCGAATCGCGCAAGCCTGCGAGCATCTCCGTCTGTACGCTCTTCTTCAAACCGGCCTCCTATTCGAAGACGGTGCCGGTGGAGTACCGTGCGATGGAGATCGGCAACGAATTCATCGTCGGCTACGGTCTCGACTACGATCAGCTGGGCCGCAACCTGAAGGACGTGTATGTGGTAACGGACTAACCGTCGGACACCGATGCGCATCGACATTCATAGCGAACTGCTCGACGGAGGACGGCTGCTGCCTCTGGTCGAAGATTTCTACACCATACAGGGCGAGGGGTTCCACGCCGGCAAACCGGCCTACTTCATCCGTCTCGGCGGCTGCGACGTAGGGTGCAGCTGGTGCGATGCAAAATATACGTGGAATCCGAAACTCTATCCGCCAGTCCGGATCGAAACGATCGTGGAGCGGGTGGCCTCCTGCGCGGCGCAGGCCGTCGTCATCACCGGCGGCGAACCGCTGCTCTACCCGCTGGGAGCGCTCACGGAGGCTCTGCATGCGAACGGGTTGCGGATTTTTCTCGAAACATCGGGTTCGCACCCCTTCAGCGGGTCGTTCGATTGGGTGTGTCTCTCGCCCAAACGCCGCCGGCCGCCCCTTGCGGAGGTCTGTGCGCGGGCGCACGAACTGAAGGTGATCGTGGAGAGCGAAGCGGACTTCGAATGGGCCGAGCAGCATGCCGCCCGAACCGCGCCGGAGTGCCTGCTCTACCTCCAGCCCGAGTGGAGCGTCGCGGAGCGGATGATGCCGCTCATCGTGGAGTACGCCAAGGCTGCGCCCCGCTGGAACGTCTCGATCCAGACGCACAAGTACATGCACATTCCTTAGCACGTTCCGGCATGGCATTCAGGATAGGCAGGCGTTTCTGGATCGTAACGACGGCGATCATTCTCGTATTCACGGTGTTGCTCGTGGGGCGCAATCTGCTGCACACGGTCCGTATCCGCCGTCAGATCGCCGTGCTGGAGCGTGAGAAAGCGCTCTACGAGGAGCGTATCGCACGGGACAGCGCCCTTCTCGAACGGCTCCGTTACGACGATTACCTCGAAGAGTATGCCCGCGAACGCTACCGCATGCAGCGGCGCGGCGAACATGTCTATCTGTTGGAGTAACGGCCGTCGGAAACCTCCCGCTCTCGCTTCCTCACGAAGGCCGTTCAATCTATGTATTTGATGTGTAGCAGGTAGCGATCGTTCGAACTGCCCGGTTCGTCGTATGCCTGCATGATTTTCACGACGCCCCATGCACCTGCGCGCGCGGATGTGTCGCCGGCTGCGACGCTGTCGGCGCCGAGAGGCGCTTCGCGCCCGATGAGGATGATGTCGTCAGCGGTCAGATCGTCCACATAATCGGTGCGGACCGAGGCGTCGTAGACGGCGCGCAGCGAACGGTCGGTCGCAGCGGCGAAATCGAAGCGGTTGACCTTGGCGAAGCGTATGTCGGTGCGGGTGCGCCATTGCCGGGGCAGCGCGTCCTCGGGTGCCTCGGGGTCGGCATAAAGATAGAAGTCCACCTCCCCGGGAGCTGCCGTGGCGGTGCGGACCGGCTGACGGGTCGTGAGCGAGAAGCCGTCGGGATTGCCGGAAGCGGGCGCATAGAGGGTGATGCCGCTCAATTCGCGGAGCGGCGCGGCACTCCCGCGAACGAGAAACGCAATGTGCCGTTCGCGGCTCTGTCCGGCGGGATCGGTGGCTCGGAACGTCAGCTCCACGTCGAGCGAATCGCGCGCAGTGGCGGGAACGGACCAGTAGAGGCGGTGCGTGTAGCGCTCCGTTCGGGGACGGTCGGAGAAGAGGGGGAGCGGTCCGTTCTCCTTGTCGTAGGTGCGGACGCTCACCGTGTCGATCCGGCTGTCGAGACTGCGGGCCTCGATGTCGAAGTAGACGATCTCTCCGGCGGCGGCCGACGTGTCCGACGCCGTTACGAAGAGCAGCAGTTCCGTGGCGTCTTTTTCGGAGGTGCAGGCGCCCGAGAAAACGCAGAGCGCGAGAATCGGAAGTAGGTGTTTCATGTGTTTGCGGATGATGGACGGAGAGAGGATTTCCGCCGTATCCCGCTTCCGGGATACGGCGGAAACCGTTTATTTGAAGGAGTAGGCCTTGACCACGGCCTTGTCCGTGATTTCGGCTCCGAGGAAGAGCCGGTTTTTGTGGCGGATCTGTTTCACGACGACGAAGTAGTCGGCGTCGGGAAACTCTTCGAGCAGTTTGACGGCCGCGCGCCGGAGTTTTCCCCGCAGCTGCGGATGCGTTCCGTCGCCGCCGACCCGGGCGATGAGCTGTTCGCGTCCGTCGTAGGGCGTTCCGTTGAGCGCGTCGGTTACGCGGATGAATCCGAGGTAGGTGCGGAAATCGACGCTGATTTCGGTCTGTCCGATGTAGTTCAGGTCACTCATCTGCAGATCGAGTTTGGTCGAGGCGGGTGCGTAGGTGCGCGTGCGGGTTACGCTGCATGCCGCGCAGCAGAGGGCCAGCAGCCCGCACAACAGGAATTTGGGAGTTCTCATGAGTGGCGCGGGTTTTATTTGAAGTAATAGGTCAGCGTGAGGCGGAACTGACTGCCGATTTCGCCCTTGCGGGCCTTGAGTTTGTCGTACTGTTCGTCTCCGGGATCGAGGTTCGGAAAGCTGGTGATGTCGGTCGAATAGAGCGTCTGCGTGCCGTCCTCGTCGGTCATCTCGGATTTGTATTTCAGTCCGGTGTCGAAACGCGACGAAATGCCGTATTCGACGCCTATGGCCAGCGGCAGATTGGCGATGTAGGCTTGCAGACCGATGAATGCGCCCAGACCGATGACGAATGAGTTTTTCGAGGTCTTCTGTTTCCAGTCGTCTCCCTCCTCGATGTTGCGAGTGCTGTCCCATCCGATAGGCAGTTCGGCCCCGACATATACGTCGAGCAGATTCCGTTTCGAGAAGTGATAGGCGATACCCGGATAGAACAGCGCCGACGAATTGGCGAACTTGCTGTCGCCGAAGACCGGCGCCGCGTTCTCTTCGAAGGAGTGCAGGTCGCCCTTGATACGCTCGGAGGTCTTGTAGAGTTCGATGCCGAGGCGTGTTTCGAACTGGTCGGAAACCATGTATTTGAGGTTGATGAGCGGCAGACAGTTGATCTTGACGTCGCTGTCGAAGAGATCTTTGAACATGTTGCTCGTGGCGCCGACATAGAGGCCGAAATCGCCGGCTTGGGCGCGGTTGCCCGTGCGGATGACTTTGGCGGAGGGTTTGCCCGTGGTCAGCTGTGCGAACGAATCGACGGTGCCGAGACCGAGCAGTGCGAGCAGAAGCAGTGTAAATCTTGTTTTCATGGATTGAGCGTGTTTGGGTTGCCTGTCCCGTGGGCGTTTTGTTTGAAACGGGTGATTCGGGGTGCGCGGAACGCGGGACATGGACGTCGCCGGCCGGGAGCGTGCGCTGCTCGGCGCATGCGTGCGGACCGGCAGGGGTCCGTTCCGGTTTCCCCCGTGCCGGCAGCTGCGTCGTGCCGGCACTCGGTGCATTTCGGTGGACGGTAAGGGGTCAGTGTTTCATAGGCAGCGCTTTGTTTTTCGGGTTCGACTTCGCGGAGCGGGACGGTTTCGTCTGGCCGGAGGCAATCCGGGCTTCGTCCGGAAATCGCCGGGGTGGGTAGAGAGGCGAAGAGAAGTCGGGGTTCCGACGATCCGGATGCCGGGCCGCACTCGTCCGGACTATGCCGGGCGGGAAACGGAAGAAAACGATTCGACGTTTTTCGACGCCGGGCGGCTCCCGAACGGAGGGGCCGGAATTCCCTTCGACGCGATAAGCGTCCCGATTCCGGGGGCAAAATTAGGGAATTCCCCCCCCCACCAAATTTTTGGTCGAAAAAGTGCGGATGAAGCTGAAAATAGGAAGAATAGATGAAAAAATGCGGTAAAAAGCACATCGAAAACCGCTCCGGAATCGCATGTTGCGGAGCGGATTATCCGTTCGGACCGTCCGGATCTTTTCGTGATATTGTGTCGGTGCCGGAGCTTCGGCCTACGTGTCGAACGTCCGGGAAGCGTCTCGCCGTATCCCAATGCGCTGTGCTGCCCGCGTGTCGTCCGGCCGTTTGCCGATTCGCCGTGGGGTGCCTTTTGCTGCCGTTCTTGCGCGCCGAACGTCCGGGAAGCGTCCCTCCGTATCCCCATGCGCTGTG